>Ga0325401_1002645_pt1 | contig 16020 bp, 12 predicted proteins | sample PopdelMetagenome_FD_205666 | JGI IMG/M metagenome (GOLD analysis project Ga0325401, IMG submission 205666) | Populus deltoides microbial communities from Bellville, Georgia, United States - Xylem-PdKOR-R2 | ecosystem: Host-associated > Plants > Phyllosphere > Stem > Wood/Secondary xylem | place...
GAGTTCATTTTATGTTTCAAGCTTCCCTTTCTCTTTTCCTTTTGTTTTTGGTACATTTCAAGCTTGTCCATTGAGCTGTTATTGTTGGGATTTGGCAGTTTAGAGCAGATTTTGGTAGCCCATGGAATGGGGCATACTATGGAGGACAGGTTTATGATGGTTATGGATATGCTCTGCCACCGCCTCATGATCCAAGCATGTATGCTGCGGCAGCTGCGGCATATGGGGCTTACCCTATATATGGCAGCCACCAGCAGCAAGTAAGCTGAGTGAATTGCACCACGAAACAACACGGTGTAGCTCTGGTAATCAGTATTTATCATGCTAGAAGGGGAAAACTTGTCTCATTTCTCTGCAGTTCTATTGGTTCTGTAGATTTCTTATAAATCCCTCCAATTTGTGGAGTGGAACTGAATTTTGATGACACGAGGTAGTTTTGCAGGGATTTAATCGATCATTTGCTTAGAATTACACTAGTTGGAAAGAAACTTTTATCTATTGGAATAGATTAGTTTGCAGGGTGCTGTCTTGAATAAAAGTCGTGCTCTAGCGCGCATCTGCCAAGCTCTTTTCCACATATTTTGAAGAATCTACTCCACTGAGTATCCCTGTTTGTCGTAGTTTGAGTCCGTTTGAATTATGACTTCTAATTTTAAAAAATCATAATCTCAAAATTGTTTGTCATAAATAATTTACGAGTTGAAATAACTATGCCTTGTAAAAATTCTTTAATTTATTTCTTAACAAATATATTTACAACCTTTTTTAAAATCAAAAATTAATTTTTTTTAATCAATCTGCAAAAACAATTCCAAATATAAACTTATTGCATAGGGTATGTTTTAGCAGGGGTGCATGATATTTTCTTCGTATGATACCAGTTCAATTCAAGTGTCTGCGAGCGCCATTGAAATCTGTGACAGCACGTTTTAAAAGCATTTTGGATGTATTTTCTAGGCGACATCACCACTCTGTTTTTAGGTTGCTGGGAGTTTTCACAAAAAACAGAGTCTTGAATAGGAATGGGTGTCTTGTGAAATGCTGTCTCCTCGAAGGTTCCCAATTCTGGCAATTGTTCATAATTGTGAAGGCTTGCTTTCCCATTTTCAAGCAGTGGCATTCTTGTGCAGAACGTTAACTTAAAAAACCAGCAACTGGCCTTCATACTTGTCAGTCTAATTTGACAGTGGAGTTGATGGGTTTGACAGAATAGGTGCTTGATTGAAACAGGAAGTAACGTCGTCTTTTTTCTTCTTCCCTTGCTTTATGAGCCGGAGGTTTTATTCAATGTATGGTATCGTCGATCACGCGTTCCAGGCTCGCAGCAGCTAAGCCATTCACCCTGGTGATGATGAAGTCTCACCCTGGTGCTACCGAATTAAATTGGGATATAAATCAACTTGTTAGGTCACTCGTAAAATAATTTGAAATGTAACTCAATTCAAGTTAGGCTACGAGTCGACACGTTAATAAACACAAATAAGCGCCCAATGGCCCCTCTCTAACCTTACAATATTGGATCTTGCAAGATCTGAATGGCTTCGAGAGACTTGAAGTACACCATTCCATGCTTTCTTCGATCCAAAATTAGAAGTAACGTAATCTACCAAGTGCGTTTTAAGAATTGAGGCGCGGTTAAGTCGAGTTGAGTTTTGTTAATTCAAGTTGAGTTATTTTTATAGTTACAATCTCTTAAAAATACAAACCATAATCATCTAATTAAGTGTGCGTTTAAGATTATGGTTATGCTATATATATTTTTTAAAAAATAAAAAATATTATTATTTTAATATATTTCTAAACAAAAAAAAAATTAAATATTTCAAAACAAACACTAAAAATACATTTTTATTTATTTATTTTACAGGTTTCATAGGAAAAAAACTCAACGAAACCTCGCCGATACTTGTAACCTTAAACACTACCGAAGCATGGCCCTGGGAACCGGTCCCCCCACACAACACATGATGCCCAAATCCGACGTTATTAAAAAACATTTTAGATGACCAGACCGCCATGCCCATGTGGCCGTACTTTACAAGTCAATATCATCAACGGTGTTGATCAATGATAGTGGACCCCACGGGCAATGATGAAAGCTTCCTTCCCAGAGTCCATTCGGGCCCATGGGTCAGATCTGGAAAGTGTTGGTCTCATGGGGCGCACAGTGCTTTAGGGTTTGGTAGGGTAATTGGGATACAAACAATTTTTAATTTAAAAAATCTAAAACCCCTTCTCAATTTATGCCATTAAATCACGTTAGACTTTTTATGTATTTTATTTTGAATATTCTAGAGAATCATATTTTTTTTAGTAAAATTGTTTTATTAAATGATATGGCATTATATGATTAATAATTTATTAATTAATACATTGTTGTTGTTATCATTATTGTTATTATAAGATTTATATTTCATAATTTAAAGATATTTTTATATTATAAATATCATATAATTTAATAAAGAAAATGTTATAGAAAATTTAAGTATGTATAACTAAAGTTATTAAACATGTGTTTATAAGACTTAATTATGGGTTGAACGAGTTAACTTGATTAATAAAAAAATCATTCTAGATTTTTTTAAAAAAATTAAATTAATATTATTTTAATTAAAAAAATCAAATCCAGTGGAGATCTAATTAATTCGTTATCGATTGAGTTTAATTAGATTAATTTTTTAATTTAATAAATTTTAAGTTTAACATCTCATCACATCCTTTTTATTTTCTAGTGTGTATGTGATATCGTGGTGGCTTTTATGATTTAAACAAAGTAAGTTTTAAAAAATATTTTTAGTTGTGATTTTAAAAATTTAAGCTTAAAAAATATATATCTAGTTAAAATACATGTGAGATAAATTTTTATATATAGAATAAATAAAAAAGTATATATTAATAAATGCAAAAAAGTTATTTTAAATTTTTTCAAAACCAAAATTTAAAACATAATTATTTTAAAAATTCAATATAAAAAATAAAAACTATTTTATTAAACAGTTCTCTAGTCCCAAATTTCCCTTAGAGAGGACAGTTAATCTTTGCTTCAAAAGGGCAGGCACATGACAAGAGTGATTGGTAACAATGATAGCCCAGCAGGAAATGCTAGGGTGTCATTCACTCATTGAATTTCGTTTAACCAAACAAATCCACGTGGCTTCTAATGGCTTCGACAGGTGTACCTAACTGTAAGAAATTATTTTTACGTTCTTACGTTTATGGTCGGCGCCGCGTTAACTTATGATTTGTTTTAGCTCTTGGGTTTGATACTTTGGCTGAGGCAATAATAAATAAATATATATATATAAATAAAAGCAATTAAAGTCAGGTAAGTAACAGCTGGCAATTTAGGCCTCGCTTCCCAATCCAACACGTCGCCGATGGCACCACCAGTCTCTCCCTTCTCTCTCGCTCCTTCACTTTCTTCTTCTTCTTCGTGCCTGCAACTTCACCGGCGATTTTTCTCTCCGTCTCTTAGAACCTCAGCTTCTGCATCTTCTACTTCGAATTCAGCGCCCAAAGTCGTAGTCACTAGAGAACGAGGCAAAAACGGCAAGCTCATTAAAGCTCTGGTGCTCTCTCTACTTCGATTTTCTCTTGTTTCTTCTAGCGTTTTGCAAATAATGTGAAATTATTCTGATTTTTTTTTGTGCATTGCTGTGGATATCAATTTTTTTTTATATTAAATGCAGAAAAGAAGGCTGCTTTTTTAAACATTTTGTTTGTTACCAATCATTTTCTACTGTATAATGTTGTGGAGGACCGTTTCTGTATGCTCTATTATGATGAACGAACGGTGGAGATTTGATTTCAGCTGATAATAATAAAGTTAATCTCTTTCAATGCTGGGAAATATATATATATATATATATATATTAATGTAGTTATAAATTTAGTTCAAAGACAGCAAGCATTCCGTTATGGTTTCTCTTACTGTTTGTGCATAGGGACAAAATGTTCCCAGTAGCTGTGTTTGTTGGCAGCATTTTAGAAATGAGGAACCTAAATGTAAAATTCTGTACGAGTAACTTTGTATGTGGTATTATGCTTTTAATGATTAAATCAGATATGTATAATTTATATTTTTTATAGATGATTAGGGTTGTTTTGCTGATATGAAATTCTGGGGCCTCGCTTCATGTCCAATCTTCTTTATTGGGGATGGGATTAATGTTCTAGCCTTTAGGAATGTGGGAGCAATATTTGAATTTGCCTAGTGGAAACATTCAATTTTGTATGATGCACCAAAATATGCAAGTGATTTCTTCTTGTATATATAGTTTAATAGAATATAGGGATAAGTGAGATTTGTTTTTCATTCTCAATGCAGGCGAAATATGGGATAAGTTGTTTGGAGCTTCCACTGATTCAGCATACACAGGGACCTGATTCAGATAAACTATCTTCTGTGTTATGCGGTACTTTCTCGAAACTTTGTGGTTCACTTTATGGTATTATCAATTATGGAACTACTATTACTGTTAGATGCCAGGCTGTTGCCTGGCAAACTTTTCTATTTGGTCTTTAGAAAGAAAAATGCAGCCATATTGTGGCTGGACTGTTCTCTGACTCCCAGGGGGTCTGAAGAGTCCTGATTTATCTTGACCTATATTGCTTAATCTGCATGTTTAAACTCAATTACTGTCAGAGGATTATGCTTGTGTGTATCTTTTATGTCCCGTGTTCCTCACTATATGTTTATACAAAGGAGATTGTTTTGCAGTCTAAAATTTCTTTCATGTATTTTTAGCAATGGAAGTTTATTGTGCGTGCTTGTAAGTATTTTTGCACCTTGAATTTCTCCGTGGCATCCATATTTAAGTAAGAGTGTTTCTTTGAATTGAGTTTTCATGCCCAATGAACCATGCAAACAACAACTGTACAGGTTAATTTATGCTTTCTTTTTATTTTGTTGCATTAATGGCAGCAGATAGTGCGTTTGACTGGATCATTGTAACTTCCCCTGAAGCAGGCTCTGTCTTTCTGGAGGCATGGAAGTAAGTGTTTGGTGTTTCTGGCATGCACTCTATACATGTTTTCACTGGCACTTAGAATTTTCCTCAATGATTTATTGAAGTTGGTATTAATGTTTTTTATACATAATGCAACTTGAATCTTGTCCTTTTCTTAAAATATGCTCTTCTTTAGCTTTTGAACAACTTGTTTGATTATCATGCATCAGTCACTTTTCACCTGAGGACGGATATATTCTCTTGTAGTTTTTTTGGAAATCCTAAATGCTCTTGTAGTTACTTTTGGGTTCCTCTTACAAAGTGCTCACTATTCCTCTTCTGCCAAATTCCACCCTTCTACTCCTGCTTCCCTTTTGTCTTCTCCAAAAACAAAACACGGTGACACATGCAGCATGTTACGCCGCCTTCCTGCTGGGAACCATACTTGGTTTTGTTCAATATACACTATCATTTCAAGATATTTAAGTTGATCAAGCACAATACTATTCTTTTGATTGTTCGTTCTTCTTCTTTTATAAGGAACGAATTAAAATAAATGAATAACATTGCCCTTAAATGTTGGTCCTTAGGGTAGCTGGAACCCCAAAAGTTAAGCTAGGGGTTGTAGGAGCTGGCACAGCAAGCATTTTTGAGGAAGTAATGCAATCATCAGAGAGATCACTTGATGTTGCCTTTACACCATCAAAAGGTACTCATGGGTGTACTGACATTGGCAGTTCCACAGATATTTTGTTGCCTTTACTCCTGTATTGTGTTTTTCCTTCGTGTAACTTGATCAATGAAAAATTTCACCATTAGTTAGCCGTTTGTGAATCTGTGTGATTTGTTGTGCTGATCCAAAGGCAAATTATTTTACATGGAGATCAAGTTCAAATATTAAGACCATATTTAGGCCATTGCACATAAATTTTCTGCTTCATTAGCTGTTATTTGATTATTAGGACTGTCACCTGTGCCTTTTCTCATGAATCCTTTAACTCTTCAGCAACTGGTAAGGTTTTGGCATCAGAGCTTCCAAGGAATGGAAACAAAAGATGCACTGTATTGTACCCAGCTTCTACAAAAGCAAGCAATGAGATCGGTAAGCATGGTGTCTCTGGTTGTATTCTTTTCTTTTGGCCATTTTGATCCCTCAATAACTTATACGGTGCTGTTTTGACACCTTTGATCAATTGTTTATTTCTTGACTTGGTTAGTGCACTGAACTATACACATAATCTCTATGTTAAGTGGGTATATGATTAAATATATAGGTTACTTTGTTATGTTTCACATAAAGAATAGTGTGATATGTGTAGCTGCGTTGACATTTGTTTAGTGAACTAAGGTGCACAATAGGAGGCTAAGATGGAGCAGTTTACGAACATAATCCTGACTTGCAAATGCTACCACTTAGTAATGAAAAAGATGTGTGGTAGTAAAAGATACCGCTGCTTGGCACTTTATGGATTTTGTTTCAGGTTATACTGTGCAGAGGATACACTTTTAGATGGCCTAGTTTTGATGCTAACAAGAAAATGTTTTAGTACATGGTCTCACCTGTTATCATGTTTGAAGTTTGATCGAAAATGTATTATCTCAATGGCATATATTACAATTCAACAGTTATCACTTTTGAAGTCTGATCTCTATATTGGAAAAGCTGCAAAAGAATAATTTTTGGCATTTCTTTGTCATACACTTCAGAACAAGGTCTGTATAATCGTGGATTTGAGGTTGTCAGACTAAATACATACACAACTGTAAGTATTTACTCCTTGAACTATGATATTCATTATTACTACTTGCATTTATTAAGAAAATACTTCTCAGAAACCTGACTATAAGGTTTGGACTAAGATGCTGGTCAGCTCTGAATTAGGGGTTTGCATTCTGGTAAAAAATGGCTATTTTAGAGAATGTTTTGAATTATTTGATTTTTTTTTTCATATTCCCTGACCTGAAATAATTTTTTGATCTTCCAAATTATATTTTGGATAATTCGGGTAACCTGAATTTTGTACCCATTTACCCACCCATTATTATTCTTTTTACCCAAAATTCCTTCAAAGTAGATAAAATTATGCCCAAGGAAAATTTTGACTATGCAAAATTAGTTGGTTTCTAGAGCAGCTATAGATGTTCCTTGATTCCAGGCATTTCTTGCCCTCTACAGTCTAGTGTCAGTTAGTACTAAACTGACGTACAAACCCAGGAATTTGATTCGACTAGTTTGCATGTTGGAGTAATCCAATCTTTGCAACAAAGGAAGAATATTTTAACAGTCTCTGAACACTTTCCCCAATCTCCATCTTGTTCATGTTCTATCTCAGACTGTAGCTCATCCTGCGATTGGCTCTGTGGTATAAGTTATACACCATAGTTTCTGTAGTAGTGTTGTCTGTAGGAGCAGTAACTGGATAGGATTTTTGGTCATAAAAAAGTTAGTTACAATTGACGTTGTCATCTTCATCTTATTCATCTGTCCAGGTGCCTGTTGGTCATGTTGATGAAATGGTTCTGAAGCAGGCAATTTCAGCCCCCGTTGTTGCAGTTGCTTCACCTTCTTCAGTTCGGTAAGGAGTTGGTTACAATTTTCATGTAACTGATGCCTAGAACTATCTGTTGATGAGGACATTCTTGAAATCAATTTGCTGTCTTTCTATCATATCAATCAATTTCGTATATAGGCTACCAAATGGTTGGTCACTACAGTAGCAATCCTTACTTGGTTCCTTTTAATATGACAAGAAAATTCACAGGGATCCCTTTGTATCCCCTCTCCATTTTTATCTATCTAGATTAACCAAAGCTTATTCTTGGCCTAGTTTATTTTATGATCTTAATTCATGTTCTTTCATTTTGACAGAGCCTGGGCCAATCTTATTCCAGAATCAGAGGAATGGAACAATTCAGTGGCCTGTATTGGGGAGACAACTGGATCAGCAGCAAAAAGATTAGGTTTTAAAAAAGTGTACTTTCCAAGACAACCTGGTCTTGAAGGGTAACCCTCATTCTCTAGACCACTTTTCTGAGTTTTTTTTACCTCATGCCAATATCCAGTCTCTACAGTATTTGATTAATCATCACTGTCTCTGTTGCATGAGAAAAGCATTAATGCTGGCTTGTATCAAGATTTTATGAAGCATTGCTGTTTAGTGCTTTAAATAGACTAAGCGAATTGAAGTTCCACCATGAGAAAAGCATGCCTCTGTCAGGTGTAGAAGTAAGAAAGCTCTAAGGGTGTGTTTGAGATAGTGGTAACGGTTGCTTTTTAAAGTACTTTTTGTTTAGAAATGCATTAAGATAATGTTTTTTTAAAAAAAAAATTTATTTTTGACACCAGCGTATCAAAATGCTACAAAAACACAAAAAAATTCAAGCAAAAAAATACTTAAAAAACTCTGATTGAAACGCTGTCCCAAACACCATGTGAAGTGCTGACTGGTTCTATACTGGGAGTTTGTCTTTGATATATCGGAGATATTTGAAATTATTGTTCTCATCCAGTCATTGATCTGGTCGAAACATTACTTATGTGGAAACCGTTTTACTTGATTTTTGATTGTCTTCAATTGCTTTTACTTTTATTTTCACAAGAGTAATTAATTTGAAATTCTTTCTTGCCTCGGTTATATGACCAAATAGCATTTATCCTTTCATCTTTTCCTATTTTTTAAAAATCGATGGAGGACATTTCAAAGAGCAATTTGTCCTGTTTGTTTGCCCCTTTACTCTTCATTTTTAATAAAGTTCTCATGGCAGGTGGGTAGATAGCATCCTTGAGGCCTTAAGAGCACACAACGATTCCTAGAAGTTGCTTTTTTCTTTTCAGGTAGCCACAAAATAAATATAGAACCCTCAAGATATTGTCTTAAATACTTTTGAAGTATTTTTTGACATGCACCTCTCCAGCTCCCATTATTCTTTGGCAGGCTGACAAGATTGATGCAGTCTTGCCAAAGTGTCTGCATGCAAAAACTGGTTGCAAGATGCAAGATGCAAGACAAGGAAGCAATTTTTCAAGCAGCAGAACAGAAGCCTGAATGTAATGGTATTCGGAGGGATCAACAATGTTGGTGGAACTCTCCTATGAGGTTAGTGAACAGGCAATTCAGATCAGGTTGCTGGCCGGGAAGAAAGCTATGGAGATGATATTGCCAGAAAAACTCTCAACTTGTGTTTGCATTTTTCTCTCTGAGATTCAGTTAGTGTATATTTGTCAAAACTGAAGTGCCATGTACCACTTGCTGAGCTGAACTGCAAGCAGAAACATATATTATGGGTACTGTAATGTTGCCTATTTTTATCATCTTACAACACTGTTGTATAATATTAGCTTATAATGGAAGTTAGACGTGCTGTGCCATCAATGTTTGGATAGCATTGCCTTACTCAAATTTTTGCCGCCTCAAATATCATAGCAAGTGTACTCAAACGAGGTGCTCAATGATTTGATATGGCCTCTTTGTTAGGGCTGATTGAGCTCTTTAATTTTCTCCTCGCTCTCCGGAAAGAAGACCTAGACCTTGCAACCTTCTGGTTAAGCCACTGTGTCTCATTAGTCAGGATGATGTCTTATGTAATTTTGAAGAGGCACTACACGTAGTGTGTTTAGAGTCGGGGCATTTACAATCCTGCGATGCGTGCTATCTTTCCGAGGCATCGTTGAGTCCTAAGATGATGAAGCAGAAGATCTCTGTATCTTTCCAGACACGGGAAGCAGCTCGTTCTTGCTATTTCTATTAGGGTCAGGGTTTTGGCAGAAAACTGTTTACTATTCCTTGCGTACAAACGCAAGAGCAGTCCTTAGGTTTTTGAGTGGAGAAATTTCAAGCTGGTGTGGGGAGATTTTTTAGGAAGTTCCGAGAGACATCGGGGTATCTATAAACCTCGTTAGGGCTCCAAAGTCCAAGCTTTCTCGAGTACTTGGTGTTTCATATGAGCCCATGTCGATATGTCTGTTCTGCAAAATCGAGTCCATAAAGAAGTCACCAACAGTGTTGACAAAGCTTGAATCACAAGAACACGTAATGAGATGATCATGGGACTTTAGGTTACAACACAATCTCTTCGCGCTCTGGTCTTGAGCTTGAATTTCAAACAAAAAAATTACTATGTGCCCGCTTTGGGTGGTGGCTTCGAACTGTATGCTCATATCCCCTTGCTGTGACCAATGCCACTCCCTTGTGCCTTAGTAGATAGTAGATGCCCATTAACTTTAATTTCAGGGATGTCATGTTTTTATTGAATAAAGAGTTTATATATTTATACCGTAATCACTGAATTTTGGATATCTATTCACGTATTCATTATTATTTATTATTCAACATAAAATAAAAAAATTAATATTTGTGTATGTATATACCATAATCATTGAATTTTGGATATCTATTCATATATTCATTACCTAAGTATTATTTATTATTCAACATAAATTAAAAAAATTAATATTTGTGTGTGTATATATATATATATATTAAATGACAAAATTATATAGATGTATTTATGCATATATGCGTATAATGTTAAAACTATTGCATATATAATGCAGACGGAAGTACAACAAAACATCAATAAATACAGGGAAAAAAAACTAAATTATGGTTAAAATAAAAAGAATTCTGAAAATTTATTTTATTTCTGAAATAATAATTTGATAAATTTTGCCTCCTAAAAAGGTTTATAATATCTTTTATAGGCTAGAAAAACAGACCTAGACAACAAAAAAAAAACAAAATCCTAACAAACAAACAAAATTAACACAAAATAAAAAAATAAACAATAAATTCAAAAATATATAGGAAGAATAGCAAAAGTAGCCCAAATAATAACTTTTTGGTATAATTTTGAGAGATCCAACAATTTGATGAGTAATGAAATCATCTTTTATAGGAAAATGACATGTAGAATTTACTGTAAAAATTTGACTCTAATCCAATGATCGGATCTCCTCTTATTGACTATTATTTTGATTTGGCACAATCAAGCTTTTTTTTAGGTCTAAACTTGTTTCTAAAAATCCATGAAATATCTATTTGAGTATTCATATAGTTTGGTTGGGGTAGATCCATATATAAATACCCAAAACCCTTGATTTCAACAAACCCAACTATATTAATTTGTGTGAATTAATTTTTAGATCAAGTTTTTGATGGAGTGTAATGATATTAATTAATTATGTAGTATCCATTAGGTAAAATAATTAAAAAAAAAACACTTATTCAAGTGTTAAGTTGTCATCCCCACTTATTTCTCTTTCTCCAAACCCTAGCACATGGTCAAGTTTTTTTTTTTTAATATTTATTTACTTTCAAGATATTATAAAAAATTAAATCATATTTTTGTCTTTTTTTATACAACCTCGTAAAATTATTTATGATGTAATTTAAGTGATACACATCCTTAAAATTATGTTGAATTCAAATCATGAGAGTCATAAATATAGTGTAAAAAAATAAATATTTTTATATTTAAAATGAATAAAATAAATAAAAATATCAGAAATTAATAAAAATGCATATTGAATAAAGCAAGATATCTCGATAATAATAAAAATTTGGCGATTGATGAGCTTTAGTAAAAAAAATGAAAATAAAAAAAATAAAAATGAATGAAAGAATATAATACCAAATGCCCCCTTAACGTTTTTCCTTTATATTAATATTTGAACCAACATGAATTTAACAATATTCTTTTATCTTAAAAAGCAGCTCTCATATGGTTCTAGTATATTTTTTAAAAATCAATAACTATTTTAGATATTGATTTAAAGGTTTAAACTAAGAAAATTACAAAAAGAAAAAAAAATCCTTAACTACCGGATCAAGTTCTTGGAATTGCTTGCTTTTAATAATATTTAAATTCGTTATTCAACCATCTTTTGAGATCAAGCACAAGCTTCGAAGATATTATCTTAGCATTATTTTTGACACATGGTATGATAATGGAATTTACCATGATTAGAAGACAAACCCTCTTGAAATGACTGCCGAGAAAGGCTAGTTGGCAACCCCATTAGCAAATCTTAGTTTATATGATGAAATAGTTGCGTGGTTTTATACCCGGTTTGGAAGCAATATAGCTTTTTTTAAATATATTTATGTTGGAAAAATATTAAAATGATTTTAATATATTTTTAAATATAAAATAATTTTTAAAAACATGCAGTATCAAACATGCTATTATCCCATGAAAAAATCATACTACCTTGTTCGACTCCATTTTGATTGCACCCTGAATTACTTTTACATCAAAACCACTATGATTAAGTATTACTCTTCAATAATGGAGATTTGCAGGTGTCTCTTCAGATGATCTGGCGTCGGGGACCAAAACCAAGGCAGTAAATAAAGCAGTGACTGTTCTTTCAAGCATCAAGGGCCAGGCCCCGAGAACCAAAGTGGCTTTCGATCCTCACCTCTGGCGATGAAAAGAGAGACTTTTGGCAGCTGCCTTTTCTCTTTTATCAGTTTCCTTTAAAGCCCCATTTTTACCATGTTCGATTTTGGCCTCACGCCCATGTAAAGTTGAGACCCCAGAAACCCATGCACAAGAGCAACCAGCTTCCGAAGACAGGAGGCAGTGGGGACAGGCCACTTAAAGCCAATGGTCGCCTTTGACATTGGTGGCTTGATTCTATGATTATATGCATTGGAGTTTTCTAGCCATCATATGATAGATATGATAGCATCCATCCATTCATTCACATTTTCTATCATTCCTATATTTGTATACTAACTTGTTTGATTTCCCGTTCTATAATGGAGGATAGAGCTTTTGTTTTTTTCAATGTTAAGAAAGATGTGGATGCCGTAAATACCTTTCATTATAAGAAAAATTAATCCGCTATTTAATAAAATAAATCAAGAATTATATAGGTTAATAAATTATAATAAGTTTATTGCTTTTAATATTATAAAGCTGAGATAAATATGTTATTATTTTTAAAAAAATTGAATATTTACTTCAGTTAAAAATTAGATCTTTAAAGTTTTAATTGGTTTAATTAGAACAATAAAAATATATTTTTTTTTGTTAAATCAAACATTAACTCTATGTCGAAATCCATTCTTAATGTCATGAAAGTCCTATATAAAACTAATTGAAATAAAATATCATATCAAATTTTAAATTAATTTAATATAAAATGATTAAATTAAAAAAAATTAAATGAAAAAAAAAACATTATTATATAGATAGGTGTTGTAACCCAAGATGGGTTATGTCTTTTTTCTACCCTGCATCTTCATTTTTCTTAATAAAAAGTAAAAGGATCCAATAAAAAAAATGAAAAGAAAGTTTGAATGATCCAATAAGAAAAGATGCAAAAAAAAACCTTAATATGGCTGGCTGGCCACTGTATATTACAATTAATATCATGGGCTAATCTAATCACTGCTGTTTCAACCATTCAGACCTGTGCCACAGTACATGCTTGCTGGCAGTCCACTAGTTCTTACATAGTTAAATTATACAGGATGGTTTGCCACTGTATATTACAATTAATATCATCAAATCAGGGGGGGAATTGAAAAAGGAACAAAAGAGAGTTTACGTGAATAAACAAAACCAGAAAGGCTAGATCTTGAAAAATAACATTCGGTGAAGAGCTCGAGATCAGGAAGCTTATGTGGCTGCAAAAGATAAGCCTAAAGAGAGAGGCAGTACAATCATTTTGGTGGCATGACGATCAACTTCAATTCATCATCAAAAGCCCCCCACTCTGAAAAGCTTCAAAGCCACATAATTCGTGCACTTTTTAGGAGAAGACATGGATGGATAGGCGTCTTTATGCAAAGAAATCAACAATTGACTTGTGGGGTATGCCCTTGTGGAAATCATCACAGCCCTTCTGCTGGTTACCATATTGCCAAGAGCACACCAGTCACCAGATGAATCGAGAACCACCCTTTTAACCTCTTTATATGAAATTGGTTTCTCGATGAGAATCATTTACTTATGCCCCATCATGATTCCATTGGTCTCTCAGCATAGATGATAGACCTACCAAGATTTCTCCTCTGGGGGTGAGCAACTGAGCATGGCCCATGGATCCACCAACGCTCTTTTCTCTCTTTCACACACAGTCCTTCAGCAATCGATACTTCAAAAAGTGCCCAAACCACCGTTTCTACTCATCACACTCTTAGCTATGAAAGTCTAATAAATTAATAGTCCAGAAATTAACTCATGCATGATTAAAATGCTGGTCCTTGAGGTAGGACCGAATGTCTTGTTCTGTAATGAAAAAATGGCTGTCCTGGTGGCAGACACACGCGTCTAAGAGTGGCTGCATTTCTCCTCAGGTAAAGCCATGAGGGTTGAAATAGACAAACAGTATCCTACACCCTGGTACTACCAGCATAGCATGGCTGTCAAGACAGCAACAGTGCACAAAGTCAATACGAGTGAAGAATCATCTCCAGTAAAAATACTGTCATCACACAGCTACACTCCCTGCTTCCATCGGCTAATTAATTTGTTGATCATGTGCATAGTTTTTTTCTTCAAATTAAACAATCAACCCCAGAACTTATTACAGGTTTGCTGGATGGCAACTCATGACTTGTCCATCTCTTTGTTGCAACAGAGCCTTTCAGCTGGTCACAAATGCTCATATTATAGATTAGTTCTTGCTTATTTTGTCCAGAAATTTACTCGTTGTTACATTACACTGTTTGAGATTGTGAAGTTATTCAAGAAAAATATCGAGACAACATGATGTAAACCCATTCAATTAGCCTGCATAGATTTATATCAAATTCAAGAAAGTTATAAATTTGCTTTCGACGTTGACATCTCATCTTCTGATAAATTAGCTCGCTGTGATAGTTGGATTGGTAGGAAATTTTGTCTCCATGTCCGGCCTGGAGCATCCAAGAATCTTTTTTTTCTTCCGATTCATAAATAGCGAGGAAGACACAATCTCCTATAGATTACGCATTCTCATTTATAAAAGATGTAGAAGAGGTCTTGATCGTGCAAGATTAATGTCTCCACCGTATTATTAACAAAAAGCCAAAGATGATGGTGATATAATTTACTAATCATTTCTATTATATAATTAGTATCTTATTTCTTGGTTATTTTCTTTTTTTATCTTTGCTTGGAGGGTAGAATGATATTTTCCACAATATGTGAATGTCTTTTTTAAATTAAGTGGGGTTATTTAGATAATTGTGTTTATAAATGCATAGTAAAATAACAAATTTAACCATAAAAAAAATAATTGAATGCTTTATGCACGAATTTGTATTTTCATGTTTGGTTGAATAATAGAATTAAGACATTACCCATGCCATTTTAATTTTTTAGCCTTATATTCAGGGGCTTTGTAGTAATTTCCTCATGATATGTGATTATTGATTGGTCTTGGAGGTATTGAGATATTTTTAGTTTTGTGCAATTATAAAAAAAAACCTAAAAAAGCTGTTGGAATGTGCAAAGCACTTACCAGTGCGTTAGCCGCTCTGCTAACTTTGGGCAACGCATGCGGCTTACTCCGGTAGTTATACTGACACTTTCACTGCATCATTTGATTTGTCTTGGCGTTCTCTTCCTCCTTGGATGACAAGTGTACGGTGGTTCGGTGTGGTTTGACCGAAAATAACTTTCTTTTTTTCCTTTTCTTTTTCTTCTCTTTCTTCCTGGATTTGCATACAGGCTATGTAGAAAATCAAATTAGCTCTTCAATTGTTTTTTTTTTCCTTCGATTCAATCCCTTCTCTTATTTGTAATTTTTTTATTTACATTGATTGTTTCTAATTGGATTTTATTTTTTATTTCATCCCTAATCATTTGATTTTTGAAATTTATTTTCAAATTTGATAATCATTTTTTGAATTGATATTTGTTTTATTTTGAATTGTTTTCTTGATTGATTTGTTTTCTTTTTTTACAATTTCACATGAGGCATTTTTTTCATTTAATTTTTATATCAAATTTGATCATGTTTTTTTTAGTTGTTATTTTTAAATTATTTTTTTGTATCAAGTTTGACTTGTTTTGTTTTGATTTTCCTTTAGTTACATTAGCATCAGATTGTTTGGTAATTCAGATAAGCTCGAAT
>Ga0325401_1002646_pt1 | contig 16013 bp, 20 predicted proteins | sample PopdelMetagenome_FD_205666 | JGI IMG/M metagenome (GOLD analysis project Ga0325401, IMG submission 205666) | Populus deltoides microbial communities from Bellville, Georgia, United States - Xylem-PdKOR-R2 | ecosystem: Host-associated > Plants > Phyllosphere > Stem > Wood/Secondary xylem | place...
TGGTATAATCTATCTGAGAATAGAAGGGTAAGATTTGCAAAGATGAAACTTAGTGGAACCGCTCAACTCTATTGGAAAAGTGTACAAGAGTCTTTGATTAGGAGAGGTCAACCCCCTAATACTGACTGGGTTGAAATGAAGACTAAGTTAAAAGAAAAGTACTTGCCTCGTTCTTATAGAGGAAATCTTTTAGACCAGTGGAATGACTTGAGGCAAGGAGGCAAGTCTGTTAATGAATATGTGGCACAATTTGATGAGTATAGGATGAGGTGTGCAGTTGGGAGGATGAAGTGATGACCCTAAGTAGATTTCAAAAAGGCTTAAACGATGACCTTAGAAGAGAGGTTGTGCTTAGGGGTGTTTCCACGCTTGATGAAGCTTATACCCTAGTACAAAATTATGACTTGGTCACAAAAAGCTAGTGGACAAGATGTCAGGACACTCATAATACCCCTTCTAGATCTCAACCTGGTAGTAATAACTCCATATTAGGTGCCCCACCTCGTAAACCCAATCCTTTGATTTCCCAGATACCTAGAGAAGACAAGGGTAAGGGTATTTTTCATGAAGCACCTAAAACTTCAAGAATTCAGTGTTTTAAGTGTCAGGGTTTTGGTCATATTTCCTCTAGCTGCCGTAATAAGGCTTTGTTCATCAAGGGGCAAGAGGATATGGATGAAGAAGATACTTGTGATGATAAGGTATATGAACTCAATCCCGATGATTTTTAAGATCTAAATGATGAGGATGATGAGTCTAACTTGCTAGGATGTGTTAGGTCTATATCCACTCAAATCAAGACAACCAAGTTAGGTGTGGTTAGATGTGCTTTAACACAACCTAAAGGAATTGAGGATTGGAGAAAGACTGCTATTTTTTACACTTACATTAAATGTGGAGATAAAGGGTGTAAGATCAACATAGACAGTGGTAGTTGTATCAATGCAGTTTCCTCTGGTAGTGTATCCCGCTTAGGCTTAAAGTCTGTTCCACACCCTAAACCCTATAATGTGTCTTGGGTTAATGATACATCTATAGTGGTCAAAGAGAGATGTCTTTTTCCTATTAAGATTTTTGACTATCATGATGAAATTTGGTGTTATGTCATTCCCATGGATGTAGGGCACGTCATTTTGGGTAGGCCTTGGTTATATGATTTGGACGTTACAATCTTTGGATGATCAAATTCTTGTTCATTCACTTTTCAAGGTAAAAAAATCTAACTTATTGGATTACCCCCAAGGTCTAATGATAATAGTCAAAAGAAGAATAAAGTGAAAGATGGAGGGTTTAACATAATAAGTCTTAGGGAGTTTGATAAGGAGATTTGTGAGGAGTCTGTTGTGTTTGTTGTAGTGGCTAAACAGATAGTAGAAGATTTTTTAGAGGAGCCACCTGAAGAGGTAAAAGAAGTGTTGAGAGAATTTCTAGATGTTTTCCCTTTTGAACTACCTGATGCTTTACCCCCTATGCGTGATGTTCAACACGCCATAGATTTTGTCACTGGGGCTACATTACCAAACTTGCCTCACTATAGGATGAACCCGAGTGAACATGCTGAATTGCAAAGGCAAGTATGTGAGTTGTTACAAAAGTGATTTATATGAGAGAGTTTGAGCCCTTGTGTAGTACCTGCACTGTTAACACCCAAGAAAGATGGATCATGGAGAATGTGTGTCGATAGTCGAGCCATCAATAGAATTACAATCAAGTATCATTTTCCAATTCCTCGATTGGATGACATGCTAGATATGATGGCAGGAGCCCAGATCTTCTCTAAGATTGACTTGAAGAGTGGATATCATCAGATTAGGATCCGTCCGGGAGATGAGTGGAAAACAACATTTAAGACTAAGGACGGTTTATATGAATGGCTAGTCATGCCTTTTGGCCTTTTCAATGCACCAAGCACTTTTATGAGAGTAATGACACAAGTGCTTCAGCCATTTATGGGAAAGTTCTTGGTGGTATACTTTGATGATATTCTTATTTATAGCAAAACTAAGGAAGAGCATTTCGATCATCTTATTAAAGTTTGTACCACCCTAAGAAAGGCAAGTTTGATAGCAAATGTCAAAAAGTGTTCCTTCTTTACAGATCAAGTGGTCTTTTTAGGGTTTATAGTGTCATGGAAAGGAGTCTCTGTTGACCCCCAAAAAGTCCAAGCGATAGTAGATTGGCCTGAACCTAAGACTATTCATGAGGTTCGTAGTTTTCATGGGCTTGCAACTTTCTATCATCATTTTATTAAGGGATTTAGCACTATCATGTCGCCTATTACAGATTGTTTGAAACAAGGTGAGTTTAAGTGGAGTAAAGGAACTAATAGGGCATTTGAGGAGGTTAAGAAGAAAATGACGGAGGCCCCAATAATACGGCTACCTGATTTTACTAAAGTGGTTGAAGTAGAATGTGATGCTTCGGAAGTCGGTATAGGTGGAGTACTTAGTCAGGAACGTCTCCCTATAGCCTACTTTAGTGAGAAACTTAATGAGGTAAAAGAAGAGTACTCAACTTATGGTAAGGAGTTTTATGCGGTGGTTCAGGCCTTGCATTATTGGCGCCATTACTTGTTACCACAGGAGTTGTTTTCTTTACTCCGACTATGAGGCCCTCCGCTATCTTAACTCCACAAAAAAGCTTAATCATAGGCATGGTCATTGGGTTGAATATTTGCAAGCATACTCATTTGTTTTGAAACATAAATCTGGAATAGAGAATAAGGCTACAAATGCTTTGAGTCGTCAGGTAACGTTGTTATCAGTAATGAGTGTTGAAGTCACAGTATTTGAGAGACTCAAAGAGGAGTATGAATCTTGCTCAGAATTTGGAGAAATATTCTTGACATTAAAGGATGAGAATCACCGTGTTATAAATGGTTATCACCTCCAAGATGGATACTTATTTTAAGATAATAAGCTTTGTATCCCGAAAACATCCGTGCGTGATTTTTTGATATGGGAGATTCATGCTGGAGGTCTCTCAGGACATTTTGGAAGGAATAAAACCATCGAAGAAGTGGAACGCCAGTTCTTTTAGTCTAGTTTGAAAAGAGATTTCGCTAAATTGGTAGGTCAATGTCGAACTTGTCAACTAGCTAAGCATAGAAAACAAAATACTGGTCTTTACACCCTATTGCCCGTTCCTACTTGCCCTTGGCAAGATGTGAGCATGGATTTTGTGCTTGGGCTTCCACGTACTACAAAGAAACATGATTCTATTTTTGTGGTTGTCGACTGCTTCTCTAAAATGGCTCATTTTATTCCTTGTACTAAGACCACAAATGCTTCCAAAGTTACAAAACTCTATTTTGATGAGATTGTCAAGTTGTATGGTCTTCCCCAAACCATAGTTTCGGATAGGGATGTTAGATTCACAAGTTATTTATGGAAAACCTTTTGGCATATGGTGGGAACCAAATTGAAGTTTTCTACTGCTTACCACCCCTAAACTAATGGTCAAATTGAGGTGGTTAATGGGAGTTTGGGCAACCTTTTAAGGTGTCTAGTGAGTGATCATAATCGGAATTGGGATCTGATTCTTCCTAAGGCCTAGTTTGCCTATAATAGCTCTATCAATAGGTCAATAGGCATGAGTCCCTTTGAAGTTGTACATGGTTACAAGCCTAGGAAACCTTTAGACCTTATTCCCATGTCCCTTCATGCCAGAGTGTCTGAGTCACCCGAGTCTTTTGCACGTAGAATTCAGGATTTGCATATTGAGATCACTAAACAGATTCAAGCAAGTAATGCGCAATATAAACTTCAAGCTGATTTACATAGATGACATAATGAGTTTAATGTAGGAGACTATGTTATGATACGGATTAGACCCGAGTGGTTTCCTTCAGGAGCTAATCGAAAATTACATGCACGTAGTGCCAGACCTTTCAAAGTGCGACAACGGGTTGGTCTAAAAGCTTATGTTCTTGATTTACCACATGATTTTGGCATTAGCTCTACATTTAATATTGAGGATCTAGTTGCATACCACAAACCACTTCCTATTCCAGATGACCCATTTGAGATACCACTTAACTCCCCTTCTTATGATCCTATTGAAACCTCTATCCCTTTTACCTTGACATCAGCACAAAAGGATAATATTGATGTTATTCTGGATAAACAAGTTGTTTTTAACAGGAATGGTGAGGTTCAACGGTTTCTAGTTCGTTGGGTGAGTCGACCTGACTCAGATTGCACTTGGATTACTAGAGATACTTTGCAGTAGCTTGACCCAAATCTTTAGGAGTACTATCAGAGTCGACCAGTACTAAACTCGACGGGGTCGAGTTTCTCTAACCCCGCGAGAGTTGGTGGGGACACCAGACCCACACCACAAACTACACGAGTATATGGACGGAGACGACGTAGGATGGCCCAGCCTGTCACGCTTTGGTTAGGTGACTAAGCCCATTGGGGCTCATTTCATTGTTATTTTATTTATTTAGCCCATTTGAGCCTGCTCATTGTTATTTTATTATTTATGTTAAACAGTTTGATTTGATGGGCCGAGCCCAATAGCGGGATGTTTTAGGGTTTATTATTTATATGTTCTTCTATCATTTTGAGAGACAGTTTTGATGATTATTGAAAAATTTACAGACTTTGCAGATGTCACGACTCGAATCCCGGATCCATGACCGGCATATAGGCAAGGTTCCCCTCCAAGGTTCCATATCTATGCGAACCCAAACTTACACACAAACTTATCCTAACTCAATCAGAGTTCAACGCAACATTTATAACAAAATCAACTTCATAATATAATTGAATTATCTTAATACAAGAGTTAATATAATTTCATAGTTTTGGAGCACTAACTAGACATAAAGGAAAATGTACAAATTACATCCAAAGAGCAGGTTCTGAAGGTCCAACAAAATGATCTGATATCAAGCTATAAGCCTGAAAAGGATAAATAATGAAAGGGTGAGTTCAACATCTCAGTGAGTAGATAACGTTCAATATACACACACGAGGTAATACTACAATGAGAAATATATATACAAGTACGGCCTTAGGTTCTTATAGAAAGGTTTCTCAAATAGGCCATAAGAAGAATATCATATGGTCAAGCTCGTCAGAAAATCAAAATGCAATGAGCATGAGCTCCGTACTGTGGGATGATCAGTCCAAACAGGTTGGTGACTCCTCCGACCAACTAGGGTTCAGATATGATGTGCACAAAGACTAACACTACCCTGTTAGCATGGGTATTCTGACTGGCATACCATAGGTTCGTAATCATAATCAAACAGACATATTCATATCTCAAGGCTCAACTCATGACATCCATCAAATGAGGAGCTATCAATTCAGAATTCAATTCAAAATATATACTGGTTCATATCAAGAATTCAGATTCAACAATTGATCATGCTTTATCAAAACAAGGAAAATGATCAACATATATATTATCAAGAAGCATGATCCAATTCATATTAACAAATCAAATTTTTATAATATTTCTCATGCATATGGAAAATTATCCACTCATCTGACTCGAAAGCAAACAGAAGTCAAAAGCAAATACTGAAGAAAATCCTACTGACGTCCTGCTGGTAGAATATCAGGATTATCTGAATACAAAGGAGACATATTCAAGAACGACTCGAAAGAATATATAACCTATTTAATACACTTATCTAAGGGTATATTCCATAACTCTATATGTTTTTGAACTAACTAGTCAATTTTCCTGAAATCTAATCCATAATAAAACAAATAATAAAATTGGTAATAATTCACTAAATAAACCTCAATTATTTATCAAACCAATCTACAAAATTTAATATTATATATGGGGACTAATCTGTAATTTATCATATTTTTAAGGGTCAAATTGCAACTTTTGTCAAATTAAAGGACCAAACTGAAATTATCATAAATCCATTACTATACTGAAATTCTGACCATAATTAATCCTTAATTCTGTCCAGAATATCTCATTATACTCCAGGGACCATTCTGGAATTTTACCAAATTTTTTGGATCAAATTGTAATTTTTGTCAAATTGAAGGACTAAATTGAAAGTGTTAAAATTTCATAACTATACAGTAATTCTGCCCATAATTCATATTTCATTCTATCCAGAATCTCGGAATAGGCTCCAGGGACCAATCTATAAATTTTCCAAAGTTTGGGGACTGAACTGTAACTTTTCAAAATTAAGGGACCAAACCAAAATTTTGTCATCTTCAACCTCCAACCCAGAATTCCAACAGAAAACCCACTGTTCTTTCCTTATTTCTAACACAAATTCACCATTCAAACAAAATCATAACTCAAAATCATCATCTTTCAATTCAATCTCTCAAAATCAACCAATAATCAAATACCCACAACAATTAACCCTATAACATCCAAATTAACTCATCAATCAAACTCAAAACACAAATTTCATAACCCTAACATTTATCCAAAACCGAAATTTAAAGCTAAAGAAAATATATTATACACATTAAATCATAAATCTTACCCTTTTAACTTATTTTCCTTCAACTCCTTTTATTTCCCTTATCTTTCCCTCTTTTCTCTTCTTCTTCTTATTTCTCCCTTCACTCCCTTCAAAATTTTGTAGGTCTCTTCTTGTTTTTTTTTTCCTTCCTTCTATTTATATTTATCATCTCTTTATATAATTACTACAATACCCCTCATTTAATTATACTCACTCTTTAAGCCTCCAAGGGCTCTATAACCTTTTCCTATCTCTTTATATTCAAAACATTACACTCTCTCCACCTTATAAAAGTTTCGTCCTCGAAACTTAATAAAAAAGATTGATCACTTACCGAGATTATCGAAAAGATGAGGATACTCTTCACGCATCTTATCCTCGAGCTCCCAGGTCGCTTCCTCACGTGAAAGACCTTTCCATTTCATTTTCACTGAAGCTATATCCTTCGACCTAAGCTTCCTCACTTGTCGGTCGACTATAGCTTCCGGTTGCACCTCATAAACCATATCATCTCTCAATTCAACAGGATGAATTTCTAACACATGCGATGAATTTGTCATATACTTCCTTAGCATGGAAACATAAAATACCGGATGGATAACAGACAAGTTTGGTGGTAATGCTAACCTATAAGCAACTACCCCAACTCTCTCCAGAATCTCATACGGTCCAAGGAATCGAGGACTTAACTTGCCCTTCTTCCCAAACCTGAATATCATTTTGTCGGTGATACTTTCAAGAACACACAATCACCCACTGAAAACTCTAAGTCATGCCTTCTTTTATCTGCGTAACTCTTTTGTCTACTCTGAGCTGTTTGAAGCTTCTGTTTAGAAAAGAAAGAAGCTTTTGTCTCATTTAATTATACCCACTTTTTAAGCCTTCAAGGGCTCTATAGCCTTTTCCTATCTCTTTATATTCAAAACATTACAGTATATCTCCAATCCCTTTCTTCTCTTCTTCAGCTTCTTTCTCTTCTAAAGCTTCTTTCTGTTCTTGCTTTAATTTTATTATTTATTATTCCGCATCACATTTCATTTCTGATTCTAAGAATAGCCACACCTACTGACACCATAAACACAGCTCAGATCATTAGAGATGGAGACACTATAGTTTCAGCTGGCGGGACCTATGAATTAGGATTTTTCAGCCCCGGGAAATCCAAAAGTCGATACTTGGGGATATGGTATGGCAAAATATCTGTCCAGACAGCAGTTTGGGTTGCAAACAGAGAAACTCTACTTAACGATTCATTAGGAGTTGTAAGGCTTACCAACGAAGGACTTCTTGTTCTTCTAAACTGGAGTGGAAGCATCATTTGGTCTTCCAACACATCAACACCGGCTAGGAATCCAGTTGCGCAGCTTTTGGATACAGGAAACCTTGTTGTGAAAGAGGAGGGTGATAATAACATGGAGAACTCCTTGTGGCAGAGTTTTGATTATCCAGGCAACACATTAATACCGGGCATGAAGGTAGGACGGAATATCAAAACTGGCATGGACTGGTACGTGACATCATGGAAGTCACCTGATGATCCTTCCAGAGGTAATATTACAGGCATCCTTGTTCCTGAAGGATATCCAGAGTTACTACTATTGGAAGATTCGAAGCCGAAGCATCGAGCTGAGCCATGTAATGGCTTGCAGTTCAGTGGCATGCCTCAAGTAAAACCAAATCCCGTGTACATATTTGAATTTGTTTATAATGATTGTCACACATCAGAATCCGCGCGGCATCGGCTGACGATTTTTTTCTTTCGTTATGCTTGATTTGATTGGTTTGTTGGAGTCGCCACCTAGTAATTTATTGAAGGCTACTAGGAAACCGGTTGTACTGGTCTTGTTAGAGATTCGCGGGTAAGGGACTGGTTGTGGTTAGGGAAGGTATTAGCACCCCTAACGCACCCTACCTTAGGTAAGCTGCTTCGTGGCTTTGATGTGTTAAAGAAGTTTTAATAATTGTCTTTAATCAGATATTAGAAATACGATTTATGTCTAAGCTCATAATTCTTAATCGTGAGCAAATCAAAATATTAAATTCTTCTTTATTCTTTGCAATTCTATCATAAATAAAAAGAAACATCCATAAATCAAATACAAATACACACATACACTATCACTATATTTCTTTTCTTTTCTTTTCCATTTTTTTTTGTTACATCAACACTACAAAATTGTACAAAATCAAAACTAAACAAAAAAAACATACATTAAACACTGTTAAAACTACAAAACAGACTCAAAACATCCCGGAATAGTGTTAGGAAGCCTTCTGGAACCACTGGAACAATGACAGCGCGTTGGATTCACGCGCCGCCGCCGATGAAGGTGGCAGAAACCGGTGGATCGGGACCCTCTTCCTCTTCTCTGTCTCCCTGCGCTGGCGGTGACCTGTGGCAACAACAAAAAACGCAACAACCAGTTGATTTTAGTTTTTATTTCCTTTGTTTTTTAAATCTGCTTCGGTTTTTTCTTTTTAGATCTGCCCCGTTTCTCTGCCTTCTCCTTCTTCGGATCTTCTTCACTGCGGGTCGGTTTGTTATGGGTTTGTCTTCTTCTCCTCTGTTTCGGGTGGCAGATCGGGCGGCGCTGCAGTGTGCAGAGAGCGACAGTGGATCTGTGGCAGCACTGCTGGATGACAGTGTGGATGGCGCTGATGGCTCTGTGGGCGTGTTGCTGGCTGGTCTTCACCCCTGTCGGTGGTAGCGGCCTGTGATGGCTGCAAGTCGGTGCTGCGGTGCTTCACCGGTTGAAGAGGGAAGATCTGTTAGCGGTGCTCTGCAAGGCTGGTTGAAGGAGGTGAAGAGGTTGCTGGCTGCTGAAGCTCCAGTGGAGGATAGGGGAGAGATCGGCTGGGTGAGGAGAGATGAGGCTACTGTGCTGTCGGCTGAAAATGAGAGGAAATGGGGAAGACCCATTGTGGGTTCTGTGAGGAAAAAAGGGTTGGTGTCTTGTCGGGCTGAAAAAAGGATGGGGAACGGTTGAGATGGGAAGATTTGTGGGAATGGGGTGGCTCTGGTTTGTTTTGGCAGAGATGACCGGAGGAAAGCTGAAATGTCAGGGGGTCCTTGGCTCTGTTCTGAAAACAACCACCATGGACCCCGGGGGACAGCGGCTTTTTTTTGTTAGTCCAGGGGGGGCGGCTGGTTTGTGTTGGTAGAGATAAGTTTAGGTTTAGGTTTTTTTGTATTTTTCTTCAATTTGTAAAATTACCCCCTTTTCTCTTTGTGTGTGTTGAAGACCAGTATTTATAGGCAGAAATATTGCTAAGTTTTCAAACTTGGTCCTTCAACTTCTTTTTTTTGTAAATTTTGATTTTTCTTATTTTTTTGTATTTTTTGAAAACGAGCAATATCAACATCGACTCAGTGAGGAAAATCAATGATTTTTAAAAATAACACGTTAAAAGTTGAACGCGTTCCAAATATCTTTGAAAATTTAAATTCTTTTGAGATGATGCTGAAAATGCTAAAAACGATTCAAATATATTTAAAAATGTATTTTTTTATTTCAATGTTTTTCGCTATTTTTGAATTTTTCTAAAAATTTATCAAAACATGGGTTAAAAATTGGGTAGCAACAGATGCCCCATCTTTACAATGCTTATGAAGCAAAACTCCTCAATGTTTTGCATAGGATGCTTTGTAAAGAAAAACTTGTCTTCTTGTCTTCCTAACTTGCCGAATATCCACTCATCTAAAGACCTTACTTCTTTTTTTTCTTTTTCTATTTCTTTCTCTTTTCCTTTTTTTTTCTTTCTCTCCTTTCTCTCTCTCTTTTTTTCTTCTCTTCCTTTTCTGTTAACTTGAGATCCCATCTGGCGATCCCCTTGAACCAAAAATCTGCATGGTTGGGCTAACCTGAGATCCCATCCGGCGATCCCCTTTAACCAGAACCAACATCTGTGTGGTTGGGCTAACCTGAGATCCCATCCAATGATCCCCTTTAACCAGAACCAACATAAGATCCCATCTAGCGACCTCATTCAACTGGAACTAAAAAATGTGCGTAGCTCGGTCAACCTAAAATCCCACCTGGCGATTCCCTTTAACCAAAGCTATATGAGATCCCATCTGGCGACCTCATTCAACTGGAACTAAAAAATATGTGGAGCTCGGTCAGCCTGAAATCCCATCCGGCGATTCCCTTTAACCAAAGCCACCTGAGATCCCATCTGGCGACCTCATTAAACTGGAACTAAAAAATGTGTGGCTCGGTCAACCTGAAATCCCATCTGGCGATTTCCTTTTACCAAAGCTACATGAGATCCCATCTGGCGACCTCATTAAACCAAAACAAAAAAATATGTAAAAAGTGGTCTATTATAATGGGTGACCTACCCAGGTGGAAAGAATATGAAGTGTGGTCTCATTGTAATGGGTAACCTACCCAGGTGGAAGATAGAAAAAATATTAAGTGGTCTCATTGTTATGGGTGACCTACCTAAATGAAAGATGTGATGTGAGAAGTGTGAAAAATGGGACTTACCTAGCGAAGTCCTAAAGGGATGATAGAAGAAGGGTTGGAAAACTTGGTGCTTCTTGATAATTCTCAATCGCAAGGTTTGAAAACTTAATGCTTCTTGATTGCAAGGTTGATCTTTCCATTTCTTTGAGATTTTCCTAATGGTAGGGTTCAACTCATCTTCTTCTTATTCCATAATCAAAACTGATTCTTTGTTATCATTAATGCAATGCTTCTTTCTTTTTCCACAATCTTGCTGGACCTCATTGAGGATTTTTCCTGTAACAATTCTAAAACAATTGTGCAATGTTTTGAGGTTAGATGACATGCATGCATTCTTACCTGATTTGGAATATAGTTCCCCCTTCTTTGATGTTCCATCGTCATAAAGTGCCTTTGTTTGCATTCCAAAGCCTTCTTTGTCCTTCTGATTTATCGGCTTATCCGTGTGCTAGCCATCCACTCAACTGTAAGTGTCATGCCTATCGTAAGCTGTCTATGATGATTACTCCTCTTATTTTTTATCAAGTATGACTGTGCCCCAAAGTGTGGTGTTGCTCGATTCATTATGAATGAGCTTAACCGATCATTCATTTTCTGGATTACCTTGAGAATTGTTCTCTCATTGATTGTGCGCATCGTGCCAACACCCATCAAAATTGTCAATCAGTCCTGAACTTGCCTCAAGTTGAAACAATGCTCTTCAAGTATATGTTATCACCAGTCTTCTTGCAAAATATCTAGTCATCCAGACATGCATCTCATAGCTTGCAGTACAAGGCTTATCGTTGTAAGCTCAATGTTCTTCTCCATGGATTTCTCTCATTTTGTCGAATCAGATTGTGAAAAGAAATGCAGTGGCATCATCAATGATGTTCATTTTATCACCCATATTCATGCGATGAAATGCTTCTTTGAGCTCCAAAACAGATGGTCCCACAGTCAGTCTTGGTGGTGTGCATCTTTCTGACATTCATTCCAATGCAACTATGCGATAACATCTGTCATAGCCATGTTTCAAAGGGTAACCCCAAGATGAAGATACGGGGTTGTCCCTCAATTTTAGTGTTTTTTTTCAATTGTTGGTGGAGTTCACTAGATCATGGAATGTTTTTGAACAATATTGCCCCCGATGTGATCTGAATGTGCTCTTTCATTGATTATCTTTCTTTGAACCATATTGTCCTCTGTTCACCGATTCTTCATTTAATCATCTTTCTTTGCCCCCCAACTAATCTAAATACTGCTTGTTTTCCTTCTTGGGATCCACTGTATTGCCCCAAATTGTCTTAACTTTTCAGGGAGTGTTGAGAAGAGTTTATGTCATTTCTGTCGAGGATTTTGCAAATTTAATTTGTTCTTCTTTGTTCAACAATCTTTCTTGTTTTGGAATCAAATCTCATACTTCAAAGGTCATGTCTATTCAAGTCCAATTGTTGAAATGAAATCAGAGAGATATCAGTTTTGAAAAAGATCTTTTAAAAATCAAGCTTTTTGGTCAAAGACCCAACACACGTCATTCAATGTAATCCTTTGATTGTCTTGAATTTTGAAAACAGAAATCGACCCATTGTAAGATTAAAATGGCCTTTCCCATGGTTCATTGTGTCCACTTCAAACTCTAATTTTGGGTATATCTTTTGATGGTCTGTGATGAGGTGACATTTTTGTGAATTTCAAAAACAAGATGATTAGGCTTTATCAAGAAAGGTTGTTTTTTTTTCTTAGCATTTATTTTATCAACATGCATAATAACCAGTAGCTTAATTCATGAAGTCATGACCCTTATAGAAAAGCTCTTCCAATTTTGAGAGCGCCATTTATCGGTTCAGATTGCTTACTTGATCAAAAAGGGCTTTTAAAAGCACGTAATGCAGGCTATGGTTCATGGTTATGAAAGAAAGGGAATTCACATGCTCAAAAGGTGTTTGAGGGTTTCAGGGACCTAGAATCAACATCAACTATTCATTAACTTTTCTTCTCTTGTTGTCTTTGTAGAGGAAACGACATATAGCTATGTTAACTTTAAATATAAGCATTCTTTTACCATAGATCATAATGCAAATCCAACATTTTCTTTGATGAATAGCCAGTCTAATCATTGGTACCAAAAGACAATGTTTGTAACTCCATATTTTTTCTGGTATTGAACTTTGGTGTATGCTGTGTCTTTTCTGAATTGAAACCTCTTTTCCTCTTTCTAGACTTGATAGGCGTTCTCCTTCCTTAATCTTTGACTTGCCTTTAAGTGTTGGCAATTTTCACTCTTTTCCTTCGTTTTTTTTTTATTTTTTTTTTCCATTGTCTTCCTCAAAGTTTTATCACATGCCTTTAGTCTATGCATCCTTTCTTTTAGCCCTCTCTTAATTGTTGGACTTTTGTTCTTAGCCTTCCCCTTATCTATTCATTCTAACATTGTCTTCATCTTTACTAACAAAAATCTCTTATTTGCCCCTAGTGTGGGGTGTGATCCCAGTCAGGGTTTCTTTTGAAAAGAAATATTCTATCAGGCTCAAATGGGGATTAAAAGGGATATATATCTTTAGAAAGTGAAGGGATGAACAAAGATGGCCTTTTCTCATTTCAAGCAAGGTCAGTTAGAACCGATAAATTTTGACCTCATCCAGTGTAATGATTTGGACTTGTAAGAATCATGATTCGCGAGTCCATAACTACCGAATCCACTACATGTCTATATTATGGGTGGTTCAATTTCATGTGTGAGCTCAAAATCTGTTTGGTCACCTCATATTGTTTATCTTGCCATTTTAACAAATATCGAGTCATTTCTGCAATCAAAATACTTTTAATCTTTTAGGATTGACTAACTTTAATTTTGTATGTTGGAGTTTGATCAAAATATTTTGTCAACATACATTTTGAAAGAAGCATCTCTTGATTTCAAAACAACAAAAAGACAAAGGAAAGACATGTTTCGTTCAAGGATGAGATGTGACCCCAAAACAAAATGCACAATGACAACAATCCACAATGAAATGATTGACAATTCAGCACCATTCTTAGATCAGCTTTTCTGGCAATATTTGTGCTTTGCCAAGCATTTTCAACCTTTTATCAATCTGAGGATGTTCTTTGGACAATATGGCCAATGACATCATCTTTCACAAACTCAACTCGCTTCTTGCTCACCATCATTCGGTCTCAATTCTTGAAATTCTTGCAACTGTTCAATTGAACTGGCTGAGGAACCCACAATGATATTCACATCTCGTCTGGATTATACCACCTAGAAAATAATGGTTGCATGTGATTTAACGGAGTTGAGGCAACAAATCTAGAATCTGGCAGATGCTGGTACACAAAGTCGAGTGGCAGAGGTATGATGATGCTAACAACAAGCCCTAATTGAACCATACATCCAAGTTTTCTCACCTTGAGTGTCATCTTTCAATTCATCTCTCATCATTATTCTAGAATCCATGGCACCAATAAAGGGAGTTCTGCTCTATTGTAGTTTCAGTCTTCTTCGTGTTTTTCAATCTAGTCATGTCTCTTCTCTCTACTTCTGCGTTTTTCATGCTGACACTGGTAGGAGAAAATTGTAGATGATTTGAAACCACTGCATTCCTTCTTGAATTCCCCATTGGCAGATCCATAAATAGATCTACGTTGAGAGAGCTTAGCTACGTTGAAGTTCAATGTAAAGTCATGTTTTTTATACCAACATCCAGTGTTGCTTGACTGGAATGGAGTTCGGTGACTTCAAAGAAAGTCAGATACAAAAGCTAGCAGTTATTGGGTGCTATTGCAGGACGTGAAGGCGGTGAACAACTAATAGTGCAGTTGAACCAGAAAGGAGATTATCTTTCATTGATGATTGAAGGCGTTATTGCTGTTCATAATTGAAATGAAGGAGAGGTGGTGCCACTTCAGTGTTCATGGCCTATACTGGTGGAGTGCTGAGGAGAGAAGCCAATGATGTTTTCCTTATGCAGGACATGGACAGACAATGCCTCCTCAGGAGACTGTGCAGACATTCCCTTTCCACTCTTGAAGTTTGGCACTTGTTTAAGCAGATCGAGTTGAGCTACTTCACATTTTGATGCTCTCGATTTCCTTTTGACAAACGGTCTCTCACCAACCCCTTTCTTCATTCTCCATCTTTTTTCAGTCTAGTATAGTAGACCTCGAGTAAGGGAACCAACTTTTCATCCCGGTGCATGCATAAAAAATGTATGAACATGTAATCTATATGATGAACTCACCCTTCGAGGGGTGACAATATGGTCGTAACTCTTGTATGATGGAACAAGAATCGTGATTTTTGCCCAAACTCTATAATGAAAATTTTCTGAGTGACGGCCATTGTGTCACCCACAAGTCTTGAGTTCAAGATGCTTCAAGAAGGGTTTGCCCTTATGCAAATAACAATAGCAGATACAACCTAATGACAGATTCTATTCATTATGTGAACATGGGTAGGTTTTCTATCTGGTCTCAACAGGGTCTCATATCTGCTAGTGACGTTCTTCGTAAAGACAGTATGGGGGCGTTGCAAGGAATAGTTAAGGCACGTATACCCACCATTACCAAGCAGGCACTCAGATATGAGTTGGTTTTTCACGCATCTGAACCCTGACCAATAATCATAGGGCAGACCGCTAATTCACCACCTAACTTAGAAGCTTGTGTGTGCTTTCAAAAATAAATACAAGTGATGCATGAAATAATTCTAAAAATGCATGGATAAAACAAAAATAAAACAAGACAAAAATGCAAGAACTTAAACACATCAAATACACAAAGCTTAGTCCAATATTGTCAGAAACAGTACCTTCCCCAGTGGAGTCGCCATTTTGTCGCACGTCAGAATCCATGCGGCATCGGCTGGCGATTTTTTTCTTTCGTTATGCTTGATTTGATTGGTTCTTTGGAGTCACAACCTAGTAATTTATTGAAGGCTACTAGGAAACTGGTTGTACTGGTCTTGTTAGAGATTCGCGGGTAAGGGACTGGTTGTGGTTAGGGAAGGTATTAGCACCCCTAACGCACCCTACCTGAGGTAAGCTGCTTCGTGGCTTTGATGTATTAAAGAAGTTTTAATAATTGTCTTTTCATCGGATATT
>Ga0325401_1002649_pt1 | contig 16006 bp, 8 predicted proteins | sample PopdelMetagenome_FD_205666 | JGI IMG/M metagenome (GOLD analysis project Ga0325401, IMG submission 205666) | Populus deltoides microbial communities from Bellville, Georgia, United States - Xylem-PdKOR-R2 | ecosystem: Host-associated > Plants > Phyllosphere > Stem > Wood/Secondary xylem | place...
ACAAAACCAGCAATGCAGTCTGCCTTAGGCAGAACGTTTAAGAGGTGATAATATCTTCCCTTTTACGTAACCAGTCCCGTACCATAGAATCTCTGTTGACCAGTTAGGGTTCCTAGTGACCATAATATTAGGTGGCGACTCCTTAAACAAGACCTTTTTCCTAAAAGAACAAGATGCCAGAAATCTGTTCTTTTCCAAAGATTTTAATTTTTTAAGGCCGCCGCAATGTCGGGTGTGACAAGAGTTTTTATCTTATTGGATAAAATCTTAACCGTTCTAAAGTTAAAATTTAGCATCATGAGTTACCAATCTAGTAAAACAATAGAGGGTATGTGCTTTTTTACTATGGATAGAATTGTTCACACACTCACAAAACAATATTAACCTACTATTCATTTTTTAATAATTCATTTTTTTTCTCAAAATTTATTTTGGACGATTTGATCCTATTTAAAGGCCAAAAGCTTTTGATTTCTCAGGTAATGATGGAATTGAAAGAAGATAAACCGGAAAAAAAAAGGCTCCAAACTTGGATGGTGTGCAAGAAATTTGGCGATAAATACACTTAGTTCCTCAAACTTTAAAACTAATGCAATTTATACTGTTTAGGCCCTTCCATTTTTTTTAAAAAAAAAAACCACTTTTGGTAATAAAAAAAAATTTTGTATTGTTTTCCAGTCCCTAGTTAGAGAGAAGAAAGAGAGATGTCATCATATTCTGGCGGTAGAGAGAGAAAAATATTGTTGGCATCGATTTTGGCAACCAAAACAGTTGATCTTTATGTCAAATGATTCTATTTGTAGAGTGAAGTTCATCTAACAAATTTAAGCTCAATAAGATTTTTTTTAATTTCGAATTAGTCTCAGGTTTTGGGATGGTTATTATTATTATTATTATTATTATTATTATTATTATTATTATTATTATTATTATTATTATTAATCCTTCTCTCTTTTATTTTGTTTATATAGTTTTTTTTAAATGACAAATATTTTTTAGTTATTTTGTATGCATTTAATTTTTTAATAGATTATTCTAATTCATTTTTATTTTTTTATGTTTTATATAAATAAAAAATATTTGTTTTTGGATAATATTTCTAATATATGTAACCTTACATAATATATTTTTTTATTTTATTTTATTTAATCAATTTTATGTGTATTTGTTTCTATTATCGTTTGATTAAATTAAAATTTAATTTTGATAAACAAAATCATTTAACACGACCAGGTCAAAAACTCATGTTGCAATGTCTAATATTTTGATTTACATGTGTATTAATTTTCCATTTTTATCTTCTTTTATTGTTAATGACTTTTAATTTTTATTTTTTAACACACATGTTCTAGATCTATTTGATTATATATATATCTAAGTTTTTCAATTTACACTTATAACTATTTTACATACAAATATGCGTTTAAAGAACTTGTATATATAATTTTTATAATATATATATATATATATATATATATATATATATATATATATATATATATATATATATATATATATATAACTCACAGCATAGCGCATCATATGGCTAGTCCAATATACATATATATGTTGTTGTTCCATGCAAAGAGTAATATATATTCTTGGAATCGTTATTAAATAGTTTTATTTTAATTAATTTAATTTAATAATCATCACAAATTAATTTAATTTTAAAAAATAAAAAAATATTATTTTGATATAATTATAAAGAAAAAACATTTTAAAAAACAATTATTATTATTATAATTTCAAACACTCCCTCACATTTTATCATTGATGGTCTGTTGGTTTTACATTATCGATAAAATTTATACATGTTTAATAAATGAATACAAACATCGCATTAAGACATGTACGAACACAAAATTATACGTTTAAATACCCTTCGTGAGGTCGATGATTAAGCTGGAATTAATTAAAATATATTATCACTGCCAGCTTTTCTTGGGTGGGCATAAAGTTTAAAACTAATTAAATTAGAGAATACAAAAGCGGGACACACGTGAAGAAAATGGTACGAAATAAGTTTGAGTCTCTTCGGCTCAAATTTTATCATTTTCTATGTAAAAAAAGAACATTATCTTTATAAAGCATCCGAACCGTGATTTGGACTAAAAAAAGGGTAATATATGCAAGCTATATATATATGAAAAAAAGCATTTTGCAAAATAATTATAATAAAAACTAAAAAAACTCAGACATGTACTAAATTATGAGCATTTTTACTTTGGATTGTAGCAATATTTATCGAGAAAGAATTGGTTGGTTCTTGCAGTAAGTTATGAGCAATTTGTTTTTTTATAATTTTTTCATGGTGTGGCGTGTTGTGAATTGTTGGTTGTTTGTTGTTAATGAACTATCATTCTTTTAAATTTGTTCATGGAGGGACTAGTAGTCAGAGATACAAGCCTTATCTACAATATATACCTGTTTTCGTGGTTGTTGTCTTGGTAATTATTGGTTTTGTTTTGTTATGCAAAAGCATGTTTTGTGACAATTCAATGTCAGCCACGTTGTTTGGATATGAAGAGGAATGAAAAAAGTATTTTTTTAGAAAAACACGTTTCTAAAAAAAGGGTAATAGTTCCAAAACACGTTTGATATATTTTTAAGAATTTTTTTTAAATAATAGTTATCATACTCTTAAATAACCCCTTAATATCCAACCTGTATATAGTGTTGTCCTATAATAATCTACCTGACATGCTCTTTTAAATATTTTCTTAGATTCATCGTAGCTATCTAATGGATCAACATATTTTAAAAATTTAATTTTTAACCTATATCCATGTTTAAAAGGATCAAAGATAAGATAATAACGCAACATCCCTGTGCTTGACAGAACACGAGGCTTAGAAGACATGAGACCAACTTGCTTTCAACCTCAATGTCTTTGGATTCAACAAAGTGCTAAGCCATATGAATCTTGCAATCTACCATACCCAACATTCTTGGGTTTAGCTACGCGTTGAGCCCAAGTACATATGATCTGTCAAGCTGCCAAACCCAACATTTTTTGGTTCAACTACGCTCTGAGCTCAAACAGATATGGGTCTGACAAGCTTCCAAACCCAATATCCTTGGTTTTAGCTACGCCTGAGCCCAAGCAGACACAAGTCTGACAAGTTATTAGACTCACTACCCAGGGCATAGTATATTGTACGAAGTCCAAATGGATATGGATCTAACGACCATTATAGGCCTTATATTGAAACATGAGGCTTTATTTTTTTATTCTTTTGACTTTTAACTTAAAATGTTAATGTCAGAGATACTTATCTCTCTGCATCCCTAGGAGTAGAAGGGTCTATCATATTTCCATCGCCATTAATATTGTGTAATGAATATTTATCCCTTATTAATATGGTGTAATAGATATTTGTCTCTTATTTAATGTTGTGTAAGGGATATTTATTGCTCATTAATGCTAACAAGAGGAAATGATTATCTAACCCCTCCATTCCAACAACATGACAAGCTTTAAGGACTATAAATACCTCTTGAACCACTCAGGTAAAAGGTTCACATTTTCTATTCTCTAAGTATTCGTACTTTAATTCTCATAACACTTATCATACAAAAAATAAGAACAAACACTCTTGTTCTTAGAATTTAAAGCTCATTCTTTTATTTATTGTAATCTCTTACTAAAAAATCATCTACTTTATCATCCGAAGGTCCTAAAACTCCACCAAAATAGGCTATTTTACAGGTGTTGACTTTTCTACCACCAACCATCTTCTTCCTAAGCTCTAGAGAATAGAATATTGATATCAACGTATGATTATCCACTATCCAAACACTAAAAAAATTTTCATTCCTAAGCATAATGGTTTGAGAACATCATCAATTGATACTGTTTGTGAGAACCTAATAAAAACGGCATCAACTGTTATTTTAGAACTGGTTTTTAGCATTCATAATCACTATCAATGCCAGACAATCAAGATACGATTGGGATGAGACGCGTCACAGACCTCCCTACTGTTGTTGCCGCCACATCTGCTCCATTAGAGTTTCAACATCTCATCAACCCAAGTGCAAGCCCTTACTCAAGCTATATTGGTAACCTAGAGGCAGTGTCATATCTTGCCATACCAGCAAATCTTAGCATATGTAGCACTCTCAATCCTAACTTCCCAACCATAAGTTATCCATTTGACCAAGATATAATTATATTATCTAGAGGAGGTTAGGCAAAATAATGTCGCACCCTTGCGGCGGAGCGTGACGACCCTCGATTGATTTCAGGGTTTTTTTGTTTATTTGTGTAAAAGTGAGTCGCCACCTAGTATTATGGTCACTAGGAACCTTAACTGGTCTTTAAGAGATTCTAAGGCAAGGGACTGGTTGCGTAAAGAGAAGGTATTAGCACCTCTAATACGCCCTACTTAAGTAAGCTGCTTGGTGTTTGGTTTGCCTTATAATTGCTATGATGTTAATGTTTTCTAATTCCATCAGTTTTCCTAGGATAAGTTTGTTATGATGAACAAACTTGGACTCAAAGTCTAAAAAGAAAGAACCCTTGGTCAAAGTGGATCACACCCTTACATATGTCTACAAAGTACTGAGGAGAACCAATACAGATCTCTTGAAATCTGTGTTTAATTCAGACTAAATTTATAACCAATGATTTATGAGAAGGTAAGATAGAAATCTAAGGATATTCAATGTGCTTAAGAGCTCATTTTTTCCTTAGTATTTCAAGTGTTTGCGACTCGTAAATCACAAGGAAAAGGAACAAAGATTTCAAAATCTAAGGAGATTCAGAGCGCTTTAAAAGCCTCATTTTTCCTTCGTGTTTCATACTTTCACGGCTCGTAAACTGTGGAGTAAAAAATTAAAATGTCCTCAATTATAATCGAGGTTTCTTTCAAGGATGTGTGATGACTTATTATTCCTAGAAAAATATTTTGGATATTAACCACTTGGGATTTCTTTATCCAAACATTAACAACAAATAATAACAAGTTATTCCCAATAATATTTTGGATATTCATCCATTTGGGATTTCTTTATCCAAACATTAACGGTGAATAATAGATGAATTCCCCTAAAAAAATAAGATTTTTGTATTTTTTGAAATATTGACCAATACCCTTTGGAGTTTTACAAACATGTTGTAAAATCCAAAAATACAAGAAAATAATTTTTTTTTTGTTTATGAAATCCATTCGAAAACACATTTTCGAAACTTCAAAAAGTTGTTTTTTTAAAAAAAAAGAAATTCAAAAGGATGTTAGGGTATTAGTCGTATGCATGAAAACTTTTTTTTTTCAGACACAGACACACACACACACACACACACACACACACACACACACACACACACACACATATATATATATATATACACATACATACATATTTGCAACATTTCATGGAAAAACCCGATATTTTAATACTAGATTTGTATTTTCACAATATAAAAAATAACAAGCCATAAACTACATACACGAGAAAACCAACCATATTACTCATTTTTTTTTGGGCTGGGTCTAGCTCGGCCCATGTGGCTGGGCTGAACCCAGCAGACCTAGCCGGGTCACCAGCCCAAACCAGTGACCCAGCTGGGCACTGTTGTAGATTGCATGCGTGAATTACTCATGCATGCACTGCATAGTGCGAAGGTAATTAATTTGCCTTCGCACACTGCCTAAGTCCTTTAGTAAATGTAAAACAGAATAGGGAAAGAAAGACTTACCTGGCGAGGCAGCGGCTGGAGGCGAAGTGGAGGAAGACGACTGGTTGCTGCTCACGAAGGACGCCCCTGCTCGCTGTTCACGATGGAGCCAGGTTTGCTGGCCGTTGTCGCTGCTTGTTTTAGGCGCGGTTGCAGACGAAACGGGAAATGGTGGCCCGCTGGCTGGTCGATATTTCTCCTCTGTTTCTCATGTTGCTGGAAGGGAAGGATGGCTTCTGCTAATTCTGCTACTGCGGCTGAGGAAAGGTGTGGCTTCTGCTGGTTCCACCACTGCGCTTGAGGAAGGATATGGCTGCGGAGGAGGCTACAGCTGGGTGAGTGGCTCAGCTCGTTTCTGGTTGTTGTTGGTGCTGGCCATGGTTCAGCAGAGGAGCTGCTAGGATTTTTCGAGGCAAGCTGGTCTGCGGTTCTGGTATTGCTTCCCTGTTATTATCGGTGGAAGGGCTAAGAAAGAGAAAGAGAGACTTCGCTGTGGCTTCTGGTTTTGAATGTTATCAGACGGGGCTGAGCTGAGGGAGAAAAAGGGATGAGTGGAAAGCCCTTTCTGGGGGCTGTGTGGGTTGTGTTGATAGAGAAGGAAGGCCTGTAAATGGTGTTTACGGTGGTTGCAGGCTGGGGGAGTGAGGTCTGGCGAAGGGGCTGCAACGAATAGAGAGAGATGAGGAGGTGGTGGCCGGATGCTCTAAGTCAGCTGAGACAGGGGAAGAGAGGCTTGTGTTCGGGTCTCTGTGGAGAATAGCAGGTGAGCTAGGAAGAAGAAGATGAAGGGTGAAAAGCTAGGGGCGTCAGTTTTGGTTTTTTTTCCAAAGGGAAGGGGGGTCTACTTTGTTTTTTTTAAAAGATCAGAGAGGAGGCTACGGCTTCTTTGCTAGAGATGATAGGGTTATGGTTTTTTTTTGTGTTTTCTTTAATTGTGTAAAATGGCCTCCTTGTAAATTTTCTGCCCCTTGTGCATATGGCTGAAGGTTCACTTATATAGAAAATCTCTACAGGTGTTATTTAAGGAAATATTGCAATAATTATTGCAGAGATTGTCTTCTATAACTAGCACCAACAAATCCTATATATATGGTATTTTATATTGCAGTGATTATCTTCCATAAACAGCACGAATCAAATCATATATCTATGATATTTTATATTACAGTAATTATATATGATTCAATAATTATCTCATTGACATATTGCTTCCTTAATATTAGCCCTGATGCTCTATGTTATCGCCACATGTAAACCCTTATTATTTATTTATTTATTTATTTATTTATTTTTAGTTTTGAAAATTTATCAAAACATGGGTAAAAAATTAGGTAGCAACAAATAACATGGGGAGATTTCCACCCCGATAATCTCCCAGTCCCTTTAAAGGTTGTTCTCATCGATGTGGAGCTCTCTCAATAAGTGGTCACTCTAGACGTGATCCATCTGGCCAACGCAAGATAGATGTTAGTTATCAACCCTTCCATTCTAAGATAGAACTCTCTAGCTTCCTAGAGCTTATTAGCAACAGCCTAAAAGAAATTTAGCTAGTAAATACATTTAAGAAAAGGTTTTATATTCCTCATGGGATAAAAAAAAATCATATTTATCTAGATGAGTCTTGCACACGCTCATCCCTAAGGAGTACATCTCTTTGAAGATGACTTTGGACAACTATGATAGTCTAACAGATCCATGAGAACATGTCCAAAATATACGTAGCAACTCGGAGCTTGTCATCCAAGATAATGATGTTATATACAAGATACTCCCTACAATTTTCAAGAGTTCAAGAAATATAGATTGGACATGGCAAGAAAAATCTTGGCCTTAACTGTCTCATTTAATTTTGTAGACCCTCTAAAAAACTCTTAAAACTCCATAAAAGATTTTTTTTAGAGCCTATAACTTTATATGAGAGCTCTAAACTTCTTCTATAGCAGCAAAAAACTCAACCCCAGAGCATCCTAAGATTCCCTCATCTCCTACATCCCCTGCTTCAAGGAGTCCATTTCATTATAAGCCAGATGTATCTCCTTTTTAATAAAGCTAAGCTGAAAGACTTGGCCTTTCATATCATCCTTCAAACTTGTATAGGCTAGCTTGAGGTCTTTCGACTCAACATCCATAACAGCCTTTTCATCTCTTAGCCTTTGAAAGACAATATAATATGCCTTGTACTTGTTAATAGCTTTCTTCACTTAGCTCCCCTGAAACATCCAACGCCTCTTAAAATAAACACACATTATGACAATCTACCAAAGACAAATGATTGTTAGAAATAGTAGTAATAAACTAAAATAATGAGATCAAATAAGAGAGCTTCTCACATAAAGAGCCATTTTTCTAGTAACAGCCAAATAACAGTTGTAGCTCTCATAATGCATTATCAAGATGTCTGAAGGAATGGTTAAAAGCCTTTTCAGGTGTTTCAACACCTCTAGATCATCCTCCTTGAAGCTAGACTTCCTACCTAGGATAACATCTATGTACTACCTTTCCTCTTCCATCAAAGTAGGGAAAAAGTAGAGAGGCTCGACCAAGGATAAGGTTAGCAAAAACATCCTCTAACCTAGACTGTCCAGCTCCTAAGAAAAACACCTTAGGTAGAAGTCCTAGTAGCTGAAGAGGCCTTTGTAGTTAAAATCAGGGGTAAGAGCATTGATAGTACAATGATAAGAGAGGTATCTACAACTAAAGCTACAATGCCAAAATTCATAAGGGTGGAAACCCTTTTTCTATTGAAATGAGGAGCAGCACCCACAATCACTTCAGGAGGGTCAGCTTCGGTTAACCCCCAGTCAGGGGAGAATGGCTTCCCCTACTGTCTTTGACCTTCATTTCCACGTGAATATCGACTCTCGCCATTATTTTCTCAAGAACAAAAAACCTCTCTATGTTAATATAATCATTTTTCATATCCTATCCAATCCTTAATCCATTCAAGTTAAGAGATGGAGATCCCCTCTTCAATGCATATAAGCTCTCCTTTGCAGACTTTGTTGAAGTTTCTCTTTCTTGTTAAAATTTTAACCTTACACAAAACTAAGGTAAAAAATGAATATTTAGATGTATAAAAACAAGAGATAAAAAGCTGCATACTTTGCAACAAGGATTGGTGATGACCTTTGCCTATTTTATTAACATCATAATTGGTTGAGTTTGAGGCAAACATAACACATGCTTTTTCCTTATCCGAGCTTAGACGGGGTTATTGTTCACCTTAGAAGAAGGTACTCTTTAGTAATAGTCATAACCCTAGACTTCTTGCATCCTATCTCTAGGGATGACTGTCCTATTATATCTTACTATCAGCCACTTCTTGACGTGTGTAGGTTTGCCCTGTAAGGTTCCTTTCATGGATCCAATGAGGTTGTTTGTGAAGGTAAAGAACTAATGAACATCATTGTCGCTATCAGTACCACCAATTACTTATGACAAGTTCACAAGATATTTACAATAAGCATGATTCTAACAATCCTGAGAAACTTGTCAAAAACAGATAAAATTATCCATTTGTTGGGATGAAGCTGACCTGGACCTAACCTGTAATACCAAAAAACTTCCCTAACAAACCCTTGGAGAGAGAAGGTATACCCCAACCCGTACATACATTTAAGGGCAATGTTTTCAAAGAACTCCTGGGGGGGTAGACAAGGTCGGTTGGCTAATTGTTTCATCCTTGAAAGACAGTTTAGCCATGTACTCTCTTGGATGTAAACCATTAACAAAGGCCACCTCATCTATGGTCAATTGCTAGGTGCATTGTCCTCAGAGGCTTGAGGTAGCCTCTCTACCCTGGGAGTCCCTCTTGTAGATATGAACGTTGGATTTTCATCCCCTCTAGGTATAGAGCTCAGTTTAATAAACCCTTCTCCCATCTGAACCATCCGGGTAAATGATTCGTATTTTTTTATTCTCTGACTATTCATATTTTAATTCTCAAAGCATTTATTATACAAAAATAAAAGCACTCTTGTTCTTGGAATTTAAAACTCATTCTCTAATTTATTGTAATCTCAAACATAAAACTCAGTGACTTTATCATCTGAAGGTCCATAAACCCCACAATAAAGAAATTTTTTGTAGGTATTGAACTCTCTACCACTAACCATCTACTTCCAAAGCTTCAAAGAAAAAAAATATTAACACAAATATATGATTATATATCCATTATTCAAATACTAAAAATCTTATTCATGAGTATAATGTATTTTAAAACATCATCACCATGCATATCCACCACTCGCACATAATTGTTTTTTATGCAAAGCATATACCTTCTTTGTATCTCCAAACCAATGACACATGATCATCACCAACCTTTTTCAACAAATAACCTATGATGTCACACGAAATAACACGTACTGTCATACAATAATTCATAAAATATTTTCACACTACCTCATTACAATCAATGAACATGAGACTTTTCATCAAATAAGTTACTGAGAGTTACAGTTGCAAGGGCTAGCTACACTAGCGGGATCACCTTAGGATACATAATGTCCTTACATCACGGGTAATTCAGTATTTTATATGCAAAAGGGATAGGTAAAAAGGGATGCTGGACATTTAATGTGGACATTCTGATATTATTTTTCAAGACACAAAAAACACGAAAACTAACTGGTCCCATAAACATATAGGAAACTTTATTTTGAAGGTACATCGGAGAAGTTCAGTCTATTATCAACCATGGAAGCTCAAGATCCATTGAAATTTTTCTATGAATTCATCACATGTTAAAAAAAATCCATATCGTAGAAGGATATAAAATTCAGTCCGGAAGAAATCTGAAACTTCTTGGATCTTAGATAGCTGCACTTTCATTCTTTCTTTTCTTGAAAAAAAAAATTACGATATGATAGGTCCAACTATTTTAGCCACATATCCATTATGGAGCAAAAGAAAAATCTTTTGTGGCAGCTGTTCTTTTTCCCGGTCCATCTTTTGTATCAGTATGCACAAATAACACACTGGAAAATTGATGAATCTGACCATAAACCCTTAATTTTCTTGGCGCGGTCCTCATTTCATTTGTTAATGCACATTCCTGACAGAGATATAATACTGGCATACTGAGCTAGCTATTAATGGAGTAATAATATATATGTAAATTAATACTAACCAACACAAGCCAAATGTCTTGGCCTTTTATTTATTTATTTATTGCTTGGATTATTTAATTATATGGGGTACATAGACGTCCTTGCTAATTCCAAGCAATAGCCTTAGCATCAAACTACATGGTGCCCACCATTTTTAAGAGTCCATTATCCTCAAATGGTTCTTGGTTGTCGCAATCAAGGTTGTCACCAGGGTCAACCTCTAACATGTCGCAGTACCTCAAATAGTACCCAATGCGATTCTGCTCCCATGTTTCCTTGTCTTTAGTACATTCACTGCCATTAGTGATAATGTTTGTTAACAAACCAAAGCCTGGATTCCTGCCGGCCTCAATATCCGCTTCTGATGGAGACCATTCTCCGGTGATGACTTCATGGCACGACGGTGCACCTGTTGAATGTGGAGTCATCCAGAACCAGAGTGCTGCCTTGAATGAAAGCACTGGATCCGTTGCCAACATTTCTGGCTGGTTTAATAATCTTCGCGCTAATGCATATCCACATCTCCCGTAGTTGTGGTTCCTGTACGACATAATATCGAATTAACTCAGTGCAAATATATAACAAATATCACTACAACGTTAATTTAATTTAATATAATATCCAGTTTCTAACCCGGAAAAGGAATAAAGGAACAAAGATTAATTTTAAGATATCTGTTCATTTTTTTTTAAAGTGAGACACTACTTTGAAAAGATCAAATTGAAGAAAGAGAGTAAAGAGTATGCAGGAAAAATAAATAAATTGTACCCAAGTATATTGGACTCACCACCTAAGTTGGATTGGACCTCGGCCATAATAATGCTTGCCGGGTACACATCGATAAGAGGAATTTGTATTTGGATCACAGTAATCAGATTTAGGGTTCAGCTCGTTAACATAGCAATATCCCCATGTAAATGGAGCATCCTCTCCAATTATCCACCTTCCTATACATCGACCGTGTTACCCACAAACAATTAGTCAACTGATCAAATCAAATGTCAGGTGATGTGATGCCAAAAATTAATGAATATGCAGTTTCTTTTATAGTATGCCATAAATTACCATTAGTTTCTTGCGAGGTTTGGCCGAAGAAAGCAGCTAGCTCTCTCTTTTTAGTGTTATCATCGCCAGTCATGCCGAATTCAGGGTAGGCTTTAGTGGCCTCAATAAAAGCATCATACGTATAGAATCCCTTTGCAGAACATCGGTCATCGTTTCTATTCGGTAGCATCTCTTCGAACATCGATTCTGTGATGAACCTGCTAACGTTATGGCATTGGCTTTGACAGCCAGGACCACAGTAAGCAACTGTTAGACCGCAGTAACCATCGCCGCTACAACACAGGTCGTCTGCGCATGTGGCATTCCCAGCTTGCTTTCCGCATTGTGGAGTATCCGATGAGACTCCTAGTAATAGAGACAACAATAAAGATAAAACGGTAAGTGCCCAGAACCTCATTTCAGGAATATAGCTATTTGAGTTTTGATGATGTTTAAGAAGGTTTCAGGGATTGGTATTTATAGAGAAGGATGGAGATCATAAAGATGCCAGCCATTTATTGTAAAATATTTATTATTGGAACTATTATATGTATTAATTTTTTTTTTAAATGAAGAATATATTGTTCACTTAGACATAGTTCAATGTGGTCGAGAACATTGTTTTCTCCTTCTTGGCCTTAAATAAAAAGACTCTTTGCCATGTGTTTGTCACTGTCATTTTTTTTTCTTCTTTCTTTCCTCTTTTTTTTTTTTTTTTTTTTTAATGTTTGTGCCTTACCACCTAATTTTTTAAGTCAGCCCTTAAACTTTTATTTATTTTTATTTAATCCCTAGTTTTTGTAATATTTTTTTAAAATAATTCATGATTTTTTATTCAATTTCAACCTCATTTAATTTTTTGCTTTGATAAATTTTATTGTCATTTCTTATTGCTATTTTTTTGTAGTTTAAGATAACTTTTAGAGTTATAATTTTTTTTATTCCACCATCTGTAAGTTTTTTCTGAATAGATTTCATTCTCATTTTTTATTGGTTTTTTTCACTCTGCAAAATTTTCAAGAGTGGGATTTTTTTACCTGATTTAATTCTTCAATATTAATTGATTTTGATTTGAGCTTGGTTAAACCTGTGTATAAGATTTTACAGGTGCTAACTTTGAAAATTAACCTAGCTTCATAACGTTTGCGTAGGATTGTTTTAGCTTTTTTATCATTTTTTTAGCTAATGTTTTTTTTATCTTTTAGTATTTATTTAATTGGAAATTGAGCTCTGTTTTTTTTTATGCTTTCTATGACCTTGATTTTATCATTTTTTAAATTTAATTGGGTTACCTCAAGTCTTTTTATTTGTTATTCTTTGTTAAGTTTAGTTTTTAAAAGAAATTTTATTCTTGAATTAAATAGAATTGATTTATTGAATATAGGCGGATGCTCTCTTCATTTTGTTTTATTTGATTTGGTTTGGTTTTCTGAGATGTTGCTGCAGCGATCCATGTGACTTCTTCTTATGTTGTTGTCCAGAATTTTTGGTTGGATTTGAATCATCTCTGCAAGTTTTTTTTTTTTTTTTGTGATGGATGATGTCCATAATTGAGTGACAGTGGGTTGCCATTGATTTTTTTTTTTCTTTTCTTTCTTAGTATAATATCAATGGCTCTAGTACCGAAAAATTAGCAATTACAAATGTTTTTTTTTATGGTTCTTTTGAGTAAATTGTTTTTCCTATTTTGGTTGGTTTTAAACCGTCTCAGCAAACTCATTTGTTTTGGTTGATTGTTGCCAAATGTTTTTTTACAGTTCATCTGTTATTGTTACCTGTAGTTTAAATCAAATTATTAGACTATCCAGTCTTATTAGATTCAGTCAAGTTAATGACTTGAGTATCAGATTTTTATGTGCTTAATAAAAAAGGCTCCAAAATTGGATGGTGTGTAATAAATTTGGCAACAAGTACACTTAGTTTCTCAAACTTTAAAAATTATGCAGTTTATACAGTTTAGGTCCTTCCATATTTTTTTTAATAAATCACTTTTGGTAAAAATATTTATTTGTATTGTTTTTCGATCCATGGTTAGAGAAAGGTCGTCAAATTCTGGCGGTAAAGAGAGAAAAATATTGTTGGCACTGATTTTGGCAACCAAAACAATTGATCTTTTTGTCAAATAGTGCAATTTGTTGAGGAAAGTTCATATTATATGCTTTTTAACCTTGAAAGTGCGTAAAAAATAACAGATTTGAACTCGAGAAATTTTTATATTTTGAGTTAGTTTCAGGTTTTATGATGGTTTTTTTTGGGTTTTTTTAATGTTATGTATGGGTTTGTCAAGGTTTTTAGCGTATTTTCTAGGTATTTTGGGTTAAAAATGAGTTCAAAAATAGATTTTGAGTAAATAAACCTTAAGGCCTAATTTATTTATTTTTTCAAAAAAATATGAGTCGTCCACCTCATGTGTAATAAGAAATATATTAAGAGCCCAAGTGCACGAGCCCTAACAAAATGGGTCAGACCCAACATCGCCTCATCTTTAAAAAAAAAAAATTGATGTTTTTTTATATATTTATTTTTTTAAAATTATTTTTTTATATTGAAATTAATATACTCTTCTCTATTTTATTTTGTTTATATAGCTTTTTTGAAATGACAATTATTTTTTAGTTATTTTGTATGCATTTAATTTTTGAAAAAATTATTCTAATTTATATAATTTTTTTAATGTTTTATATAAATAAAAAATATTTATTTTTAAATAATATTTTTAATATGTTTAACCTTATAAAATATTTTTTTAACTCAACTCTCCTAATCACATCAGTCCCTACTATCACACACCCCTTCACTTTCCAACTAGAATTTCCTCTGTTTCTTATATAAAGTTATCCTTGCAAACTTTATCCATCTTCAATTCTTTCTCGTCTCCACTCTGCCTCTTATCTTGAGCTTACATAACAAACATAGCAAAATATATATTAACTATAAACTATAAATTTATGTCTCCATAGCACTAGTAGACTAATCTGAAAATTGAGAGTTAAGAAAATATTTTTTTTATGTTTAAGGATATTAAGTCTTTGAAGAAAAATAAAATAAAAAAGTTATCTCACTTTTTTATGAAAAATAAAGTTATATCTCTTATACAAAATGAAACATAGAATTAACTATTGAGTTGATATTTGGTAAGTTATAGATTGTGGTTCGTAAGTGGACACTACTAATTTATTTAGTTATAAACTAGTCTTGGTTCCACTTCACTGTGTTGAGGACTATTATTTTTGCGCAAAATATTATGTTTAAGGTACCACAAACATATTTAATATATATATCTATAATAATTTTCCCTAACTTATTCACCCCAGTCAAATATATGATCCGAGTCGTGTGTGTGTATATATATAGACACACACACACACGACTCGGATCATATATTTGACTGGGGTGAATAAGTTAGGGAAAATTATTTCAATTAGATGAAAAATGGATAACTTGGGGAAAATTAGTTTTTTCAAAAAAGCTCAATTCACATCCCATTAAAATAATTTTTTTTATTTTTAAAAATTTATTTTTGACATCAACTTATTAAAACAATTCAAAAACACCAAAAAAATTAATTTAAAACAAAAAAATTCAAAAATTTTCAGAAATGCGGTTCAACCGCACTCCCAAACACACATATAGAAGAACAAAGTTTGGTATAAAAAAGATATAAAAAAATTTTAGTATATTAGTTTAGGGAATTGTTACTTCAGCGAAGGAAAAAGGTAAGCTGTCATTGTTTATAATTGTTGACTTATAATATAATATATATACACAGCTCATTCCTCAACTTTTTTCCCTTTTGCTTTTTGTTTCTATATCAAATTGATGGTGCCGGCTTTAAAATATTGAATCCCCTAACTAACAAATAAAGAGTATTTTTGGTTCCCTGCCTTTGTCGCGTTGTTCTTTTCATGAGTTGCTGTGCCACTTTGTTCTTTTCATGAGTTGTTGTTCTCTGCCTCTCTCGTATGCAAATTTCTCATCAAGTATAGGTAAGCAATTAATCTTTTTTTCCTTTTGCTTTATATTTTAGGTAAATTTTCTTTATTTTTCTATTTATTTTATTGTTTAATTTTAATTTTATTCTTTTATAATTAGTTATTAAAAATATTAGGGTTTATGATAATTTATGGGTTTTGATATAAATATGTTCAAAATAAATGTTTAAATCTAC
>Ga0325401_1002651_pt1 | contig 16002 bp, 8 predicted proteins | sample PopdelMetagenome_FD_205666 | JGI IMG/M metagenome (GOLD analysis project Ga0325401, IMG submission 205666) | Populus deltoides microbial communities from Bellville, Georgia, United States - Xylem-PdKOR-R2 | ecosystem: Host-associated > Plants > Phyllosphere > Stem > Wood/Secondary xylem | place...
TCAATTCTAGTAACCTAGTTGTTCACTTGATCCAATTGAGTTTCAAAACAAATTTTGTGAGAGTTGATTGAAAGTGACTCAACTAACTTTGTGGGTGCATTTGCAAATTGATTGACCTAATAAAATTTTCTTTTGATTTTTTTAAAGAAAAAATTATTTTAAAAATGTTTATTTAACAATTTTTTATAACAAAAAATTTTAAAATGATATTTTTGAGTGACCTGGTTAAACTGGGTAAACTTGCCCAACCTATGACCTGTGTTATGGATTTAGTTGGGCATGACCATAAATTCTCTAAGCATGACGATATGTTTTTCCCTTTTTTTAGGTCTAGTTGTGTTGCACTTATGGTTGATTAGGCCATTTTGTCTCTTTTTTTTTCGCTTGTCTTCTTCTCTTCTTGGTTGGGTTTTTATTGGGCTTAGTTATGATGAAATTCAAAATAGAGTTGAAGAATTACTAAAGAATAAAACACTAAATTGAATGATGGGTGAAAATGTATGGCATTGTACCACACTTACCAATGTGTGAGGAAGGCCATAGCGTTATGGAGGCGTGTGTGGCTTCATTTGAGCTCTGATGCCAACCTTCATTGATGTTATTTGAATCATCTCGGTGAGGGCTTCATTTTAAGGCTCGCATAAGGTGACCATGTGGATCTAGCATAGCTTCGACAACTCATTCTTCTTTTGTTTATTTTCCTTTCCTTTTCTTTTCCCCTCTCATCGATTCTCGTGTTTGATCTCTTCTATATAAAAGAAAAAGGTTGCATTTTTTTCATCAATTTCAATTCCAATCCCTTTATTCTAAATCATTTGAAAAATTCTAACTATTTTTTCACAAAGTCAAGCGTCGGTTCAACACCATTTTTTTTTACACTGCAAGAACCTCATACTAAACTAACCAAATCAAATTATTGGTCTCAATATCAATTCCTTATTGTGGAAGTATTGAATTAAAAAAAGAGTATAATAATAGAAATAAACTGTAACAGCCTGGCCCAACATGTCGTTTATTTTCCGCTTTAGGCCTTATCGCCCACACGGTTTTGTTCTTGGTGACGCGAGCCCACTTCTGAGTCTGACATCCTAAAATGCGTATGACATGTTAGCAACCAACACTACTTATAAGGCCAGCTACCAAACCCTCACACGCTGATGTGAGATATTACAATCCACCCCCTTTAAGAAGCCCAACGACCCTGTCAGCACAACCGGACAGCTAGTGAGGTCGGCTCTGATACCAAATGTAACAGTCCGTCCTAACATGTTGTATATTGTCCGCTTTGGGCCTTACCGCCCTCGCGGTTTTGTTCTTGGTGACGCGAGTCCACTTCTGAGCATGACACCCCAAAACGTGTACAACATGTTAGCAACCGGTACTACTGATAAGGCCAGCTACTAAACCCTCACCCGCTGATGTGGGATATAACATAAACAAACCAAAGGATTATAGAAACTTAAAGAACAAAAAAAAAAAAAGAGCAAAGTTAAAAAACAGGAAAACACCAATGCTTTTAGTAATCACCTAAGCCTTAGTATTTTTCCTATTTTGTTTCTATTCTAGTAATAATTCTAATTACAAATAATGTAAAAGGCATGGAGAAACATTGTTTCTCCAAACACTATGGACTAAGACTCATGAATATTGTTAATTCATTGGGCCTATAAGTTTTCATTGGGCCTATAAGTTTTTCTTAAATTTTGCTTTTTAAAGCCTAATTGGAGGCTAATTTGGCTTAAATTGTTAAGTAAAGGTGAAACTAAAAGACGAAGGACTAAAATGAAACACATGAAGAAGTGGGGTGTTGTTTTAGATTCCCCCCAAATCTTCAACTTATTCCTCATTCTTTACTAATTATAACAATTGAGTTCCTCTATTTTTTGAAGTTTAAGCATAAATTAATTTTCAAAACATTGTTTTTTTTTTTTTAGTTCCTGGTTTGAGAAAAGAGAGAGAAAGTCATTCTAGTGATAAAGAGAAACATATCTTGACATTTGACTCTGACTACCAAAATGGTTGATGTAGGTTCCATATGACAAGAGAAATTCAACTTGAATGTTTTTTTTTTTACTTTGAAAATGTCTAAAAAGTATATATAAATCCAAGAAGATTTTTGATTTTGAGTTTTGAGATGATTTTTTGAAGTCATGGATTCATTTAACAAGGTTTTATAGTGTTTTGTAGGTTTTTTTGGTAAAAACAAATGGGTTGAAAATTAATGGCCCAAGCGCGTGTGCCCTTACTAAGTGGGCCAGACAGTTTAGCCTGACTTGTTAGGCCTAGTAACGCCTGTCCTTTTTTTTTCTTCTAAATTTTTTTTATTGATGTTTTTTAAATGTATTTTTTTAAAATTTTTTTATGTTTAAATTATTACATATTCTCTTTTTTATTTTGTTTATATAGCTTCTTTTATATAATAATTATTTTTAGTTATTTTATATGCATTTAATTTTTGATGTAATTATTCTAATTCATCTATACCATTTTTTTTATGTTTTATATAAATGTGTAATCTTATATAATATTTCTTTATTTTATTCCATCAATTTCATGTATATTTATTTATATTATCATTTAATTAAATAAAAATTTAATTTTAATGCTAAATTCATTCAATATAATTGGTTAAAGACCTGTGTTACAATGTCAGATATCTTAATTTATATATGTCTATTAATTTCTTTTATTTTTATATTATTGTTTGATTAAATAAAAATTTAATTTTAATAATAAATTTATTCAATATAATCGGTTAAAAGCTTCTGTTATAATATTAGATATATTATATTAATTTTTTTTTATTTTTATTATTGAAGCCGCGATGTAGAGCTGATCAAATAGCTACTCTAATCCTAATCCTGATCCTAATTCTAATTTTGAAACTTTTTATGTAACTTTTAACTCATACTGTGGCCATCAAGACTACCATGTGTGCTGTGTTTATACCATGAAAATAAATTCGTGTTCCATCCCACTACTTCACTTCACTTCGGTTTCTTTCCTTTCTCGTGCAAATTTTCAGTCTGTCAAACTGATCTCTCTTTTTTCTAATCTCCCAAAAACATCAATAAAACGACAACCCTGCAAATATGAAACGTTCTTCTTCAACGATCAACGAGCCAGGGCCATCGTAAGCGGGCCAAAAAAACGTCAGGTCTGCAACGTACTTGTTATAACTCCACCATTTTTTTAACTGTTATTCAAACACTTAGTCGTTTCTTTTGTGCTGCTGCTTGTGTTTGATGGTTAGGTTTGATCTTTTTTTTTTCCTGCCTGGTCTGTTTGGTTGTTGAGAAACTGCTGGGGCATAGGAATTTTATACTTGGAGAAAATTTTGCTTTCTTTCTTTCTTTTAGATTTTGGGGAATTTAGGAGATAATAATAGAATTTGCACTTGAATAACATACTGGGATTTATGTTAAATCCAAGCAAACCCTTTTGACTGTTCTTGAATCTTGAGGTGAAACGTGAAAGTGGAAAGGGTCCAATTTTCTTATTGAATCGGTCGAGGGTTGATGTGATTCTATTTTCCATGTTTCTTTATAAATAAAAAATAAAAAATAAAGTGGCATGATTTGAAAATTTTGTTTTCTATATTATTCCTGGCAATTATGCCAATGATTATGTTATCTAAATTTGTTCTTTCAGACAGGAAGAGGTTAAGTACTTAGAACTTAGAAGCATAACTGGTTCTCAAACCAGGATTATAATCATGAGGCAGCCTAGTGAGAGCTCAGTGAATGCCACAATCTGGGATTCTACGACTTTTTACTGGACACCGAATCTAAAAAACAATCCTCTGAAAAGGCCAAGGTCATGTCAAAACAAGGAGTGCCAAAAAGTAGACCGCATTAGCAATCTACCTGATCCCATCATCCAACACATCCTCTCTTTCTTGCCTGCTGATGATGCGATCAAAACATGCATATTATCAAAGCGGTGGGACTCTATTTGGACTTTAGTGCCAAATCTCATATTTCGCCGTGAATGTTCTTGCTCTCAAGAAGCTGAAAATTTTGCTGTCTTCGTTGACAAAGCTCTGATGCACTACTGCTCCCCAAAGGTGAAGAAGTTCCTTGTGGAGTTTGAGTTCACTGAATGTTTCAAGGCTCAAGTTGACTCGTGGGTGGACTTTGCTGTACGTCTCAAGGTGGAGGAGCTTTGTTTGGAGTTTCATAGAGAAATTGCTGATGATCCTGACTATTATTACTTGCCTAATTTTTTGTACAGCAATATCCCTGCAGAGAAACTGAGTCTAAGATTCTGTGCTTTATCTCCTAATAAGCTGAAGCAAGTTTCTTGGATGTCATTGAAGGTTTTATCCATCTCATATAGCTGGTTATCCAATGAGATGATTAAAAACATTTTTTTAGGCTGCTCCTTACTTGAGTACTTGAAATTGAATCAGTGCTGTGGCTTTGATCAGATTAATACTAATTTCAGTTCAAGTTTAAAAGATCTAGTGGTGGATGGTTCCTGGGGTCGTGAGGATAAATTTGGTGATTTTGTGATCACGATTAAAGGTCCTAATCTTCTATCCTTAACTTTAGCAGGGTATATGCATAGAGCGAATTATATGCTGCTAGATGTTTCATCTTTGGTAGAAGCTAATATTGATTATCGGATGAAAAGTTGTAGCCATGGTTGCAGAAGCAATTGGTATAGTGCACATCGCAGCGTGTTGCATGACCTACTTGAAAAATTACAGCATGTTGAGAAACTTACAATTGGAACTTGGTGTCTTCAGGTAAGTTTCTGACGCATTATGTTGCTTATGCATTTTGTCAGATAAAACTAGCGAGGTGTTTCTTTGTTTTATGTTAGCTGCTCTATTTGTCTGTTCGCTCTTTCATGATTTAGCATCTGTTTACATTTGCTGTATTTTGAAATTTGAATGGCCTTGCTTCTGATATAGTGGAGAAATCTATGATTTTAAATGAAACCATCAAAACAAGTTAGGACTTTTGGGGGTTTTAGTTGCTCTCCCTCGCTCTTCATGGAATGGTGTTAATTTGCATAAAATGCCCTTAGCATGATGATTGCTCTAATTCTTTAATTAGTTCATTCATAGTGATGGATGAGCACATTAAGCATTAACCTTGACATAATCAAAGAGATTTTAAATTCTATAATAAATGGTAAAATGGCTACAGCTTCAAGAATTCTGTTTCAAGCAAGTAAAGACTTGAATTTTTTTGTATGGAGTACTTCTGTAACAGCATCTATTGTTAAGGTTTTTTTTGTGAATAAAAGAAATACATACTGTTTATTCATGCAACTCATGAAGTTTGTTATTCAAACTTCTGTGCAATCGTTATACTTTCTGTTGGATGTATCAATTTAATTGATTGCATCTATTTATGTAAAAAACTTTATAAAGGGTATTTTCTTGCTTGTTCTTGAGTTCCCCTCATCTGCTTTTGGTGACAACATTATAAATGTTTTGAAGCCCCCTTTTCACCAAGTGTTGACTTACTGATCGCCCATTATTATTCATTATTGGATAATAGTATTTGTCAATGACCTATTTAAGATAGAATATCCCCATGACATCTTATTTAACCACCATGATGCTTTCTGAATCCCTTTCTTTTTCTTTTTTTTCTTACCTCTCAAGGTTCTATCTATATCAGAGGTGAAGGGTCTGTCTTCTCCAACTTCAGCATGCAAGTATCTGACACTGAACAAGAAGATCAACAAATGGGACCTTCCTGGGATTGCAAGCTTGCTACAAAGTTCACCTAATCTGCAGAAATTAACTATCAACTTGATGCCCTCCAACAATTTTGAGGTGTTTTTCTATCACAATCTCACTAGTTTATCTCTCTTCTTGTCGATCTAGCTTTGGTTTGGAACTTTGATAGGTTTCCTTTCGATCTCCATTTTCTTTTGTTTATCATGTTATTTTGGTCTTGGTATAATGAATCTGCATTTTCCTCTCACTGTGTCATCAAGTCTTTGCTACAACTAACATTTAAGTTAAAAAATTCCAAAGTAGCACATAGATCAGTCGAAATTATTTATGCTAGAATCTTCACAACACTACTGCATGCCAATTAAAAATTAAGTTGTCTAATACAATGTTCATCTTCAGTTTGAGCTTGACAGGTCTTTTTATAAATATTATAGTTTTGATGGAGAGGAATACTGGAGTTTATATAATCAGAGGATTTTCAAATGTTTAGTGCTGCATCTCAAGAGTGTGGAGATTTTTGGATTTGACACAAGTTGTTCAAGTTTGAAACTTGTAGTTGATCAATGGGTGCAGTTTCTGCTCAAGAATGCCAAGGTACTGGAGAAGATGATTATACATGCACAGAGAGATGATGTAAATCGCACTTGGATGTCTGTTGAGGCACAAGAATTAATGGAATTACTTGAACTGACCCAAGCATTCTTGTCCTACCCTAGAGCTTCACCAAATGCAAAGGTCATGTTAGAAAGTTGCTTTAAGTAATTTAAATTTGTATAAGTGCATTTGCCAGGGTTCCTTTAAGCATGTTAAAGTTAAGTTGAATATTGCTTTTCTGAAAAATGTAGATATTCTCGTTTTGAACTGAAGGATTTGATTTTTCGGCAGATTTTTTTTCCAAGCATGTAGTGTATATGAAATGTTGTATATGTCAGCTGTTTAGATTTATCTAACCTCTTTGGTACTGAACATTGTTAGGTCTTAGTTTAACTTCTGGGCGGAACAGCAACCTGCTTCCATTGTCCAACTCGCAGCTTTAGGCCATCTATTATGAACTAGTTGCTTTACGGTTTAGCATAATCGATAGAGATCTCACCAAATGCAAAGGTTATGTTAGAAAGTTGCTTTTAAGTAATTTAAATTTGTATAAGTGCATTTGCCAGGGTTCCTTTAAGCATGTTAAAGTTAATTTGAATATTGCTTTTCTGAAAAATGTAGATATTCTCGTTTTGAACTGAAGGATTTGATTTTTCAGCAGATTTTTTTTTCCAAGCATGTAGTGTATATGAAATGTTATATATGTCAGCTGTTTAGATTTATCTAACCTCTTTGGTACTGAACATTTTGAGTTTTGAAAATGTCATTCCTGCACTGGCTCTTGAGATGATATCATTGTTACATTTTGAGTTTCGGAAATGTCATTCCTGCATTGGCTCTTGAGATGATATCATTGTTAGGTCTTAGTTTAACTTCTGGGCGGAACAGCAACCTGCTTCCGTTGTCCAACTCGCAGCTTTTGGCCATCTATTATGAACTAGTTGCTTTACGGTTTAGCATAATCAATAGAGATCTCACTGCTATAAAATATACTTGTTTAAAAGGTAGAAGTTCAGTTTTATGTGGAGTGATTAGATTCTTGATTTTTTCAAACCACAGATTCACCCAGAGATCCAGGGACTGGGAAGGATTTGATAGCACTTTATAACAACATTAGTCTTATTTTTGGGATGCTCATTGCGATTATACTTGTTATTGGTGCATTGAGCTTATACACATTTAAGCTCTGTCACTCCCACTGTATAGTTTGTGTTAGCACTTAGCAGGCCTTAAGATAGAAGTTTCTCGTGGATGGCTATTTCATTTTCCCTAGGCTTTACAGATTATGAAGTCAGTTCTCTCTTGATTTCTTGCCTGATCAATGTAGCATTTGATACCGGTCTCCATTCTTTCTCTGTTTGCAAAGCAGCTGTTATTTCTCTTTCTTGGGAGTCATTCTACGTTTGCTACTTCGTTCTTCTATATGGTTATGCAAATTTTTATGCTCTTCTTGATCGCGTATCTGTAAAAATGCCGGTCGATCCCCGCCCTGCGGTGGTCTGGGTCGAAGAAAATATAGAAGGAAAAAACCCTGTTATCCTGGTTGACTCGGCCCATCTTGTCAAAACCAGCCCTCAACCTGTAAATAAATATAAAAAGTAGACATCACAATTCACTTTTAAAGCTGGTGGTTCTCATGGCCTCCATGTCTATCTAGGTATTTCATGGATTGATATATTCACATCCCCCTCTAGCTAGGCAGGCGTTCTTGTTCTAAAATATGTTCTTGGGCTTTGTTTGGGCTTCCAATAAAAAGGAAGAAATGATTTGACACAAATCTGAGAGTAATAGGTTTTGTATTCAAATAGTGTGGCCCAAGTAGAAACCAGATATATGAGGTGTGTAATTGAAAAAAACAATAAACCTCGGGTGTCATAAATAAAAACTTGTCAATAGAAGAAACTAATAATGAAGCCCTGGGCCTTTTCTTTATTCACTACTTACTACCCCACAAACTCTCCTTACCGTAAACCCTAATTTTCTTCAATAAACCCCAAACAAAACCAAAACAATGGCAGAAACCGAAACCCAAAACGAACCCACATTACCCACAAAACGCAAACTCGATGACGACCCAATTCCTGAAAACGATCAAGAACAAGATAATCACTACAACAAATCGCAAAAAATCGGCTCACTCTACAACAATTCACCAATCATCCAGGAGAAACTCACTGAGAACTCGCGAACTCTAGAACCTTCAATCGATAGCCAAAACGACAACGTACAAGAAGGAGAAGATGAAGATGGTAATCACTCCAACAAATCGCAAAAAATCGATTCACTCGCCAAGAATTCACCAATCATCCGAGAGAAACTCACTGAGAACTCGCAAACTCTAGAACCTTCAATCGATAACCAAAACGACACCTTACAAGAAGGAGAAGATGACGATGAAGATGAAGATGGTGAGGAAGAAGATGGTGATTATGAGGATGAAGAAGAGAACAGGGAGGAAGCGGTGGTGGACAGGAAAGGAAAAGGGATATTGATTGAAGAAGGAGACGACGACGACGACGACGGGAGTGAATTAGAGGGTGGCGATGATAGTGAGGAGGCAGAGGAGGATGATCCATTGGCTGAAGTTGATTTGGATAACATTTTACCATCGAGGACGCGAAGAAAAGTTGTGCATCCTGGAGTTTATATTGCTGCTGCTGCTGATGATGATGATGACAGTGATGCGTGATTTTAAAGCAAGGTCAGTGTTAAGAAAATCGAGGTTAATTTGCTTAGTCAAGTAGTAATTAGAATTTAGTGATTTCGCAATGCGGCAATGTATGTTGTAGCAACCTTGATTAGATATATATATTTTTTTTAATGATGCTCGTGGAATTGTAGATGTGGTAGTCTGTGGTTTCTCTTTTAAATTTTTTTTATTGCTTTTTGCAGAGGAAATAGAGTTAGGGTACGTTGGTGATGTTATCCTAGGAGTGTTTGTCTTCAAAACCTAGTAGTAATGTTGAAGACGTATGAAGAAGAGATGCCAGGAGAGTTGCGCTAGTATGTTGTTTTTTAATGTGCAATGTGGAGGAAAAAGATGAAATGAGTTTTTAAGTTGTAACAGTGGTGATGCTCCAGTAGGACCTTTTCGTTCTAGAGTTGGTAGGAAAGGATACCTGAGTGATTGAGGTGTGTCAGAGAAAAACAAACATGCAGGTTAGCAACAACATGACGGTGTAATAGTTGCCCTTAATTGGGCCATGATAGCCATGTATAATCAATGTTCCCATCGAGTCTAATTTGCATGTTTGAAGTAGGAAAAAAATCCATGAATTCATGATCTGGGAAAATGGTTAATGAACTTTGATTTCTGTCCTGATGGAAATTTTCTTGCATTAGAAAGAATGTTACTAAATGCTGCCCATCATCAATGCATGTGTCTGCCTTTCACAAGTTTGTTTGAGTATTGCTTGCAGCTACGTCGAATAGTTGAACTCGTATATTGTTCTTCCCTGAACTTTGTTTGGGTGTACAGAATATGATTGCTTGTTATAAACAAATAACTGGTAGAGAGTTCCACACCTGCATTAGGGATTGGAAATGAGTGGGAAAATATGTGTATGGATTTTGATCCTTGAAAATGAGTAGATAATTATGAGATTATGTTGTCCTGTGAATTGGTGATTAAGAGTTAGGGGTACCTCTGTGTGGTTTCATGGGGTGCATCAACTCTTGGCAAACTTTTGGCGGGGCGCTCCAATGTATGCTTGGCAGTGTCATTGCCATGTTCGTAAATGATGCAAAGGTAATAATGTGACAAATCTGTCCAAAACTATTGAGAGTATGGATTGCAGTTAAAACATTGAAAGAATAGGTGTATTGGAGTTTGCTAGGATATGACTATCATGCTTTCTGAAACTAAAGTTGGTTTGCTTTATTTGTGAGCTACAATGGGTGGGTCAATGTTACCTACAAAGTGGTAAGTGGTATGGATACGGATACTCTGTTCACTACCCCTCCCAGATCACGGTTTGAGGGTTTAAGCTTAGTGTGGTCGCTAGTTTGGGTCATGTTTCATTTTTATGAGGGTTGTCCATAGATATGCCCATATATAATTGAGATAGAGGTAATATTTTCCATTAACATTCTTGTAAGTTGAAGGTTGTGTAGAAAGTTACAAAATTATTAATATTCTTTTGGCAATAAACCATTGGATTGGTTTTGTTAAGATAATCATGTCATGTTTTACTTTCTATTTCAATAGAAAGATAGAAGTATTGAATGGATGCACGTAGACTAAAACTTCCAGAAAATATTTTCCAACTCTGGTTCTTGAAAATAGCGTACAAATTATCTCTTCCCAAAAAAACCTCTTGATCTTCTCCAGGCACGCAGCTGTACCAGCTTCTTTTCCTTTCTGTTTTATTTAAAGGCAACAAATGAACAAATTGAAAAGTTCAGCCTAAATATGCTACCTTTTAGATTCCAGTTAATAACAGATAATTAATGAACAATTGGTGTTTTCTTAAATTTTGTGTTTTTACAATTGGTGTTTTCTTAAATTGTGTGTTTTTCGCAAAAGGGCCAATAATAATGGGATATGAGTAGTAAGTCTCATGGCAAAATTCCCACCCTCACTGCCCTGCTCCAAAGCACACAACTAAACTGTTTAGCTCCGTTCTTTTATAACTTCTGACCTCTGGATTTCATGGAGAAAAGCATATTTCCTATTTATCCATATCATATGTTCTCACTTTGACTGGCCACTGCCCTAAAACATCGACCATGGCAAGTTTTTCTAGTACTCTAAGAAGAGGGAAATAACCTACAGTTATCTGCCTTGTGATGAACTGTGTCTTAAGTTCCCATCTATCTTGGAGACAACCAGTACACTGGGGATATGCCATGTGGTTATTTCTTTTTCTAACTTTATACATTTCCTACAGGTTATGTGTTTTGACGCTGAACTTTAATCTTGTTTGTGTTTCAGCTTGATTCAGTTTGACCCTTCCAAATTTTAGCTAAATAAGAGTTTGGGTCTCAACCTTTCTTCTAGGGCAGCACAAGTGGCAATATGGCCGGTGGCAGGCCTATTGTTCCAACCTCAGTTGGTCTCAATACCAATCATCCTGATCACAGTTACAAAATTAGCCTTCTTCCAGATTTTTCAACTAGGGATTGCACTGGGAGGTAGGTCTTGGATGACATGTGCACACATTGGTGTGTATAACCCTTCATGATGACCCAAATTTGGTTAAAGAATGAATAACTAGTCCAAGCCAATTACTCTCACGAATTCTAGATGTACCCAACTTACTTTAATCTGAGTTGCCTTTGGAGGTTCGGAGTAGATTTTATTTGTGCTCCTAATGAAGTATACTGCTCAACAGAACTTTTGAATTCCTTTTACTTTCATTCTCTAAAACAGAGTAGTGCAGAAGAATTAATGAGTAAATTTGAACATATTGATTATTATATGCATGTTACTGTCAAATTGTTTCTGCGATACGGCCACTCTTTGAACTTTCTGTGGTGTGTTTGGAAGGTTGGATCCTTTGGGACTTGACTATCAGTTTATCAAATAAACTTTGATATCCAGATTCTTCTGTATTCGATATTTATTCAAATTCGCATTTCCTTGTTCTCTCAAGCTCTAGTTTATGCCGCGTAGTTATTTTGTATGTCATGGCACTGTTGAGATATCTTTTGGCCCTGTTTAATTAGTTATCTTAGTGGCTCCTGAGCTGTTGTCAGCCACAATGATAGTGTACGCAGGCAATGTGTGGAGCAGCTGCATGGTCCTCACAGGACCACGCACTTACCTCACAACTGTACTGTTCTTAAACACAAGGCTGGGAGGATTATGTTATCTCAGGGTGCCTTTATGTCCTCAGGCCGGCTGGTTCAGAGCATGATAACGAAGTTGCTGGTGCTTCGGTCCCTGCTTTATTTCAAGGTCCTCCCGTAGCTTTTGCTGTAAGAACTTGCCTTTGTTTTGCTTGCATCTTAATGGATGTACACATTTGAGCACCTCCTCAGGTGCATATTTCTTGAAATCAAAATCGAGCAGGTCTATTTCCGTACTCTCATCGTCCCGCAATCAACTCATTTGAAATGAAAATGGACCACCCAAGCGTGGATTTCATATAATTGATTGCATAGAAAAAACGGTGTCACATTGGAACTGATAGTAACCGGAAACCGCCGTAGAAGTGGCAGAATTCTGGTGTGCATCTTATCATTAATGTTGGCTTTCAGCTTTAGAACCAGTACGCCCACAAGTCAATTAATTGTCTTCATTCATGCATTATAATATGGTCACCATGCTCTTAGCGCTCATCTATATCAGGGATCAGGATCCATAGTTGAGGCCTAGCGTTCACAGTCTTGCTAGATGAGAAGCCAACTTTACCTCTCAGCCTCCTACCATTACATGTATGTAGAAAATGGTCATTGGCTTATTGAGGTTTAGTTTACACGCGCCACTTCCAAAGTCTCACCCTGGACCAGCTGACGACATGGTATCTGAATAGATGAAGGCACATCGTAGGTTCACCATTGGCCAATCAAAGCCTCTCCTTTACAAAAGATAGGATGCTGACATCAACCGACCATTTACGTGGTCCTATACCTCCTACTCCCTTCCTCGCTCCGCCCTTCATTTTTTTTTTCTCGACCTCTTCTTGAGTGTAGACCATGACCCTTTTGTCCCTCTCTCTCTCTCTCTCTCTCTCATTACTTACAAAAAAGTTTCGTTGTGGGGCAAAGCTTTTTGGACCATCTGAATCAATAAAAGGGACATCTTATGTTTCGTCTCCCTTTCAACAGAGTCCAATCCCTATTTCCTCCCTACAATTATACGTGCCCGGACTCAGGACCACCATGCATTGCCATGCGTTATGATGCCTCCTGCCTCCATTTGAGCTCAATTTGCTTCCAAAATCAGGGTTTTCCCACTGTTTTTTCATGACATGAATCACACCCATATGCTGTGTAAATTTAAATTACTGCAGCAATTGTGCTGCGCACATGCCCCATTAATTTGGTGTCTAGATAGAAAGGGAATTGAGCTTCCAGTTTGTTGATTAGATAATATCTTGTGTAAGCTCTCGCATGACTTGATGCATATCACATGGAAGCAATTCTAGGAAATGATGGGAAGGGCAATTGAAGATGGAAATGATAATGAGTGGTGCCTCTTTTTGAAGAATAGGTTTTTTTTTTCCCCTCTTCCCCTTTCACTTTCAATTATGCCCTTCTCCTTGTAATTATATGCAAGTGGGGCTATAATTTTATTTGTTTTAGCCGGCCTTTTGGCCTAACAACTCCCTCTTAAAAGGCAGTAAGTATCAATCTTTTTGGATGTTGTTCCTTGTGCTCCCATTAACGTTGTTGCTTAATTAATCACTTAGTCATACTTAATTGTTACTCCATGATTTTGTTCAGGTTGAGGGCTAATTAATGCCAGGCTAAATCTACCAGCAGGCATTAGGCTAGAAGATAGGAACACTTCCACTAATTTTATTTATTGAAAAATAAGAAAAAAAAAAACTAATCCCAAAAGCACCTTTATCACGTTACTTTTCTTCCTTAAACAAGCGAGGACCTTCTCTCCATCATATGAACCTTATAATTGTTTATAGAACCGCAAATTATGTCATGTCAGGCAGTCAACTATGGCAGCTCAGCTTATTCGAAGCGGATCTTGGCCTCTCTCCATTGCTTCACGCTCATCAACCAATTGAGCAGATAGTGCCAGCTCACCATGTATAAAGCACACGAAACGTTCTAAACATGGCTTCTTTTTTCTTTTCTTTTCTTTTTTTTATCATTTGGAGATTCATTGGATTTTATCTGCAAATCTTCGTATAGTGCGAGTGAAATCCAATTTTACATCACTTGATATATATATATATATTCTTCTCTAAACTCATTCGCTATTTATTAAGATTTGAGTGAGTAAAATATATCATTTAATAATGGAAATCTGAAATATTAACTGCTGGGTGTCCCTCAACGCAAACACCTCGAAATCTCCACGAGAAAAACGAGAGAGCTTCCATAGATGCTCTAGTAGGTGAATGATGATCCAATAAAGAAGCTCAAGATTTCTACCAAATCCAATCGAACTTCACTAACGTACGTATACAATATTGAATTAGGAATTAGTGCTCATGATTCAACGTCACCTAACATGAAAGACAAGGAAAATGAGAAAAAGGTCGTTGGATTATGCAAGCTTTATGTTGCCTTACAGTTGTGATTCTTGCTCAACTTTCTACATGTTGTCATCAATCGCATTCCACACACTAGCTAGCACTTGCACCTCAGAAGATTTCTTTGTAGCTAGGAGGAGCCTAGACCATGGTCCAAGGAGCTTCGGTGCTGCATAAACCAGGCTCAGCGTGCTGTTAGCATGAGTCATCTAGCCAGCTAGCTCTAATATTCTTGGCCGCCGTTAGGGCATGGATCGTAGGAAGAAGATAAACAATTAATGGTACTGCAGTGCCATCAAAGAATAACCAGTCACGAAGGACTACCCCACAATCGCCTGGCTAGTGATGCTCCTTAATTAGCAATGGCCCACGTTAACGAATTAAACAAGGTAGGTTAAAATTTTGGAAAGACTAGTCCGCTTGAAAATCTCCGCGTGGCTTAAGCAGGTGGGGCTCTGCCATGCTTGGCTCTGCATGTTCAAAGTTCAAACACGGGTTCATGCCGCAAAAAACCAACAGAAGAGACACCAACGGTCCAACGCTAGGGTACTATGCTCTCTAGAGTCTTAACGAAACCTGTATATATGTTTGGTAAAGTATTTTTGAATTAAAAATATATTAGAATAATATTTTTTTTCAGTTTTTTATATTAATATATCAAAATTATTAAAAAATACAATAATATATTAATCTAAAACTCTTTAAATGAAAAATAATAAAAAACAAGTTATAGCGTCAAAAACAAACTACATAGCCCTAAGTTTATAAGAGAAACCCTATTTTAGCCTTTCTCAAGCTAATTTTGTTCCAAATGCAAGTAATTAACATTGTATAACGTTGTTATGCAAATCCATGCTTTATTGGTGGCATTTGTTTTTACTATTTTCATCTTCTCTTTTAGATATGTTTGAAAGTATAGTAATAATTATTTTTTAACTTAAAAATATATTAAAATAATAATTTTTTAAAAAAAATTATTTTTAACATCATCACATTAAAATAATTTAAAAATATAAAAAAATTAAATTTAAATAAAAAAAATCAATCTTTTTTAAATGTTGTTTGGAATGCAATTTCAAACTACCTATAAATGTTTTTATTCAAGTTATTAAAATAAGTATGATATAACTCAATTAACATATTTAGTTTTAGAATTTATCTTTTAAGTTAGATATAGGCTTTTTTTTTTTGCTTTATGTATTGGATGAGTGTTTGGAAGTGTTGTAACGATTGCTTTTCAAAGTATTTTTGGCTCTGAAAAGCATCAAAATAATGTTTTTTTTAATTTATTTTTGACAGTAGCACATCAAAATAATTCAAAAAAAACTAAAAGAATTAATTTAAAAATAAATATTGAATTTTAACAAAAATACAAGTTAAAACTCACTCTCAAACACCCAAACACCCCGTAAGCATTTAAAGATTACTTACAAGTGAGATGAAATATTTGAGTTAATGTTAAAATTTGATAGATAAAGGGTTGAGATTGTTTAATGTGGATTAAGTTCGGGATAAATTCGAAAAACCAAAAGGTTTAGAATTTAATTCATA
>Ga0325401_1002659_pt1 | contig 15991 bp, 14 predicted proteins | sample PopdelMetagenome_FD_205666 | JGI IMG/M metagenome (GOLD analysis project Ga0325401, IMG submission 205666) | Populus deltoides microbial communities from Bellville, Georgia, United States - Xylem-PdKOR-R2 | ecosystem: Host-associated > Plants > Phyllosphere > Stem > Wood/Secondary xylem | place...
GCCTGGGGGCCTGCTTCTTCGGGGTGCCGGGTGAGCGGGTGCCGGCGCTGCGCGCGGCCTTCGGGGTGCCCGAGGAGTTCTCCCCAGTCGGCTGCCTGAGCGTCGGCTACCCGGGGGCCGGCGACAAGCGGTCGCCGTCGCTGAGGCGCGGTCGCCGAGGTGTCGACGAGGTCGTGCACCGCGGCCGCTGGAGCAGCTGACGCCGGTTCGGCGACCTGCGCACACTGGGGCCGTGGCACGGGGTCTGCAGCGCGCGGGACGACGGTCGAACCTCGCCCTGCTGGGGTTGCTGCTGGTCGCCGGGGGCACCGGGGTGCTCGGGTTCGCCGTGGGCACCCCCACCGCGGGCCGGGTGGTCGCGGTCGCGCACGGTGCAGCCGGGCTGGGGCTGCTGCTGCTCGTGCCGTGGAAGACCGTCGTCGTCCGGCGGGCGCGCGCCCGGCCCGCGGCGCTGCGGGCGCCGTCGGCGGCGTACTGGCTGACGGGCCTGGTCGCCGTCTGCGTCGTGAGCGGCGTGCTGCACTCGGCCGGCGCCGCCGGCATCTGGGCGACCAGCGGGACGCCGGTCGCCGCGCTGCAGGTGCACGTCGGCACGGCCATCGTGCTCACGGCCGCGCTCGCCGCGCACGTGTGGGGTCGGCACCAGCGGCCGCGGAAGGTCGACCTGCGCCGGCGCACCCTGCTCGGCGCGGGCGCGCTGGCCGGCGGCTCCCTGGTGCTGTGGGGCGCCACCGAGGGCGTCTGGCGGCTGACCGGGGCACCCGGGGCGCAGCGCAGCGGCACCGGCTCCTACGAGCGCGGCACCGACGACCCGACGACCATGCCGGTCACCCAGTGGGCCTCGGACACGGTGCCCGAGGACCCGCCCGCGCAGGTGCGGGTCAGCGGCGGGGGGCGCGAGGTCGTCGTGCGGGCCCGGGACCTCGACCGGGGCGACGAGGTGCGTGCTCGGCTGGACTGCACCGGCGGCTGGTACGCCGACCAGCAGTGGCGCGGCACCACGCTGGAGCGGCTGGTCGCCGAGCACCTGGGCGGTCCCGGCGCCGACGCGCAGTGCATCCGGGTGACGTCGGTGACCGGGTTCAGCCGGCGCATCCCGCTGCGCGACGCCGGGCACACCCTGCTGGCCACCCACGCCGCCGACCGGCCGCTGTCGGCCGGCCACGGCGCCCCGGTGCGGCTGGTGGCCCCGGGCCGGCGCGGCGTGTGGTGGGTGAAGTGGGTGGACCGGGTCGAGGTGCTCGACTCGCCCTGGTGGCTGCAGCCGCCCTTCCCGCTGCAGTGAGGGTCAGTCGAGGGTGCGCAGCCAGTTGGTGAGCAGCGCGGCCCCGGCGTCGCCGCTCTTCTCCGGGTGGAACTGGGTAGCGCTCAGCGCGCCGTTCTCGACCGCGGCGACGAACCGGTCGCCGTGCTCGGCCCAGGTGACCGCCGGGGGCTTCAGCGGGCCGGTGCCGTCGCGGCCCAGCGGGAAGTCGCGGACGCCGTAGGAGTGCACGAAGTAGAACCGCTCGTCGGCGATGCCCTCGAACAGCGCCGTGCCGGCCGGGGTCTCGACGGTGTTCCAGCCCATGTGCGGCAGCACCGGGGCGGCCAGCTGCTCGACGGTGCCCGGCCACTCGGCGCAGCCCGCGGTGTCCTGGCCGTGCTCGACGCCGCGGTCGAACAGGATCTGCATGCCGACGCAGATGCCCAGCACCGGCCGGCCACCGGCCAGTCGCTTGCCGATGATCCGCGGCCCCTCGACCGCGCGCAGGCCGTCCATGCAGGCGGCGAAGGCACCCACTCCGGGGACGACGAGCCCGTCGGCCTCGATGGCGGCGTGCGGGTCGGCGGTCACCTCGACGTCGGCACCCACCCGGGCGACCGCGCGCTCGACCGAGCGCAGGTTGCCCGATCCGTAGTCCAGGACGACGACCTTCTTCACCCGCCCCACGCTACCGACGCCCCGCCAGCGCGGTGATCACCCCGGCCCGGACGCGGCCTCGCCCGCGGGGAGGCAGCGCCTGACCCGGGGTGATCACGACCAGTCCGGCAACCCCAGTGCCGGCGCCCGGTCCAGGACGGCGGCGACCACCGGGTCGGCCCGCACGAGGTCGAGGAACGCCCCCTCGTCCATGAACCCTCCTCTCACGTGAGGGTAGGGTCTGACGCGATCCGGCCCCCGCACCGCGGCGCGCGGCCGACCCATCCCCCTGATCGACGAGAACGGTGCCATGACGTCTGCCCTGCTCCCCCGCACGACCCCCGACTGGGTCGCCGCCCTGAAGGACCCCCGGAAGCTCCGCGTCGAGGTGCTCGCCGGCCTGGTGGTCGCCCTCGCCCTCATCCCGGAGGCGATCAGCTTCTCGATCATCGCGGGTGTCGACCCGCGGGTCGGTCTGTTCGCCAGCTTCACCATGGCCGTCACCATCGCGGTGGTCGGCGGCCGGCCGGCCATGATCTCGGCCGCCACCGGCGCGATCGCCCTGGTCATCGCCCCGCTGGTCGCCGACCACGGCCTGCCCTACCTGATCGCGGCGGTGCTGCTGGGCGGGGTGCTGCAGATCGCCCTCGGCCTGCTGGGCGTCGCCCGGCTCATGCGGTTCGTGCCGCGCAGCGTCATGGTCGGGTTCGTCAACGCGCTGGCGATCCTCATCTTCGCCGCGCAGGTGCCGCAGCTGGTCGACGTCCCCTGGCTGGTCTACCCCATGGCCGCGGTCGGGCTGGCGATCATCTTCGGCCTGCCCCGGCTCACCACCGCGGTGCCGGCGCCGCTGGTGGCGATCGTCGTCCTCACCGTGACCGCCGTCGTGGCAGGCATCGACGTGCCCACCGTCGGCGACCAGGGCGCCCTGCCCGACAGCCTGCCCGCCCTGCTGCTCCCCGACGTCCCGTTCACCCTCGAGACGCTGCGGATCATCGCGCCCTACGCCCTCGGCCTCGCCGTCGTCGGGCTCCTGGAGTCGCTGATGACCGCGACCCTCGTCGACGACCTCACCGACACCCGGTCGTCCAAGACCCGCGAGTCGGTCGGCCAGGGCATCGCCAACGTCGTCACCGGCGCGTTCGGCGGCATGGGCGGCTGCGCCATGATCGGCCAGACGATGATCAACGTGCGCTCGGGCGCCCGCACCCGCATCTCGACCTTCCTGGCCGGGGTGTTCCTGCTGGTGCTGGTCGTGGTGCTCGGCGACCTGGTCGCGGTCATCCCGATGGCGGCGCTGGTGGCGGTCATGGTGTTCGTCTCGATCGCGACCTTCGACTGGCACTCGGTGCGCACGCTGCGCCGCATGCCGCGCAGCGAGACCGCCGTGATGCTCGTGACCGTCGCCGTCGTGGTGGCCACCGACAACCTGGCCATCGGGGTGGGCGTCGGCGTCCTCACCGCGTGCGCGCTCTTCGCCCGCCGGGTCGCCCACCTGGTCTCCGTCGTCCCCGGGCCGGTGGCCGACGGTGTGCGCACCTACACGGTCCGCGGCGCCCTGTTCTTCGCCTCCAGCAACGACCTGGTCGGGCAGTTCGACTACGCCGGTGACCCCGACCGGGTCGTCGTCGACCTCTCGGCGGCGCAGGTGTGGGACGCCTCCAGCGTGGCCGCCCTGGACGCCGTCGAGCACCGGTACGCCGCGCGCGGCACCACGGTCGAGCTGGTGGGGCTGACCGGCGAGGCGGGCCACTGGCACCGCCGGCTGGCCGGGCAGCTGGGCGGGGGCCACTGATGGGCCACGGCATGCTGCAGATCGGCGAGGTCGCCGACCGCATCGGGCTTTCGCTGCGCACCATCCGCCACTACGAGGAGGTCGGCCTGGCCGTGCCGTCGGCGCGCTCGGAGGGCGGGTTCCGGCTCTACACCGAGGACGACGTCGAGCGGCTGCGCGTGATCATGCAGATGAAGCCGCTCGGCTTCTCGCTGGAGGAGATGCGCGAGCTCCTGCAGGCCCTCGCCGACGGCGGCCCGGCCGAGCGGCTGGCGCACTACCGCGCCGCGGCCGCCGAGCGGGTCGCCGGGCTGCGCGCCCAGCTGGCCACCGCGGAGGCCTTCGCCGAGCGTCTCAGAACCTGAGGACGCCGGAGGCGATGGCCAGGGCGGCGGCCAGCACGAGGACGCCGGAGAACACCCACTGCCCGGTGGTGCGGCCCTTCACCGGGTCGTCGGCGCGGAAGATCGAGTACGCCCCGCCCAGCAGGAACAGCCCGATGGCGATGAGCCCCGAGGCGAACCCCACCTACAGGGCGCCCTTGGTGGAGGGCACGTCGGTGACCCGCGGGTCGAGCGCCACCGCGGTGCGCAGCGCACGGGCCAGCGCCTTGAACTGCCCCTCCACGATGTGGTGGGCGTCCCGCCCGGCGTAGAGCACCCGCACGTGCAGCGAGATGCGGGCGTTGAACGCGAAGCTCTCGAGCACGTGCTTGGTCAGCGACGTCGGGTAGTCCGGGCCGATCATCGGGGTCATGCCCTCGGGCTCGGCGTGCACGAAGTACGGCCGGCCCGAGAGGTCGACGGCGGCCTGCACCAGCACCTCGTCCATCGGGATGGTCGCGTCGCCGTAACGGGTGATGCCGCGCTTGTCGCCCAGAGCCTCGGCGAAGGCCACGCCCAGGGCGATGGCGACGTCCTCGACGGTGTGGTGGGCGTCGATGTGCAGGTCGCCGTCGGCCTGCACCCGCAGGTCGATGCCGCTGTGCTTGCTCAGCGCGGTGAGCATGTGGTCGTAGAACCCGACCCCGGTGGAGATCGAGCTCGTGCCGGTGCCGTCGAGGTCGACCTCGACGACCAGCTTCGTCTCGTTGGTGGTGCGCTCGACGCGGGCGGTGCGGCTCATGGCGGTCATCCTCCCAGGCCGTGGTCGGCGGTGACCTCACCCAGGGCGGTGAGGAAGGCGTCGGTCTCCTCCGCGGTGCCGGCGGTGACCCGCAGCCAGCCGGGCAGGCCGACGTCGCGCACCAGCACGCCGCGGTCGAGCAGCGCCTGCCACACGGCCGGGGCGTCGGCGAACCCGCCGAAGAGCACGAAGTTGGCGTCGCTGGGCACGCTGGTGAGCCCGAGGCCGGGCAGGGCGTCGACGATCCGGTCGCGCTCGTGCTTCACCGCGTCCACCGTCGCCAGCAGGGCGTCGGTGTGCGCCAGCGCGGTGCGGGCGGCGGCCTGGGTGAGGCTCGAGAGGTGGTAGGGCAGCCGGACGAGCTGCAGCGCGTCGACCACGGCGGGGTCGGCGGCCAGGTAGCCCAGCCGCAGGCCGGCCATGCCGAACGCCTTGCTCATCGTGCGGCTGACCACCAGCCGCGGCCGGCCGGCCAGCAGCGTGAGCGCCGACGGCGTGCCCGGGCGCGCGAACTCGGCGTAGGCCTCGTCGACGACGACCACGCCCTCGGTCGCGTCGTGCAGCGCGGTGATGGTCTCCAGCGCCACCGCCGTCCCCGTGGGGTTGTTCGGGCTGGTGACGAAGACGACGTCGGGCCGCAGCTCGCGCACCTGGGCCACCGCGGCGTCGGTGTCGATGGTGAAGTCCGCGCGCCGGTGGCCGTCGACGAAGGTGCCGCCGGTGGCCGCGGTGATCAGCGGGTGCATCGAGTACGAGGGCGTGAAGCCCAGCGCGGTGCGGCCGGCGCCGACGAAGGTCTGCGACAGCTGCTGCAGGATCTCGTTCGAGCCGTTGGCCGCCCAGACCTGCTCAGCCGTCACCGGGGTGCCCGACCGGGTCAGGTAGGTCGCCAGGTCCGAGCGCAGCGCGACGGCGTCGCGGTCGGGGTACCGGTTGAGGTCCAGCGCGGCCGCGCCGAGGGCCGCGCCGAGGTCGGCGAGCAGCGCGTCGGGCAGCGCGTGCGGGTTCTCGTTGGTGTTCAGCCGGTGCCGGGCCGGCACCTGCGGCGCACCGTAGGGCGACTTCCCGGCCAGCTCCGGCCGGACCGGCAGACCGCTCACTTCTGCCGGACGGCGACGGCGGCCGCGTGCGCCGGGAGGTCCTCGGCGTGGGCCAGGACGTCGACGTGCCGGGCGACGTCGGCCAGCGCGGCCTCGTCGTACTCGACCAGGTGGATGCCGCGCAGGAAGGTCTGCACCGAGAGGCCGCTGGAGTGCCGGGCGCAGCCGCCGGTGGGCAGCACGTGGTTGGAGCCGGCCGCGTAGTCGCCGAGGGAGACCGGGGACCACGGCCCGACGAAGATCGCGCCGGCGTTGCGCACCCGCTCGGCGACGGCGCGGGCATCGCGGGTCTGGATCTCCAGGTGCTCGGCGGCGTAGGCGTCGACCACGGCGAGGCCGGCGTCGAGGTCGTCGACCAGCACGATGCCCGACTGGGTGCCGGCCAGGGCCGTGTCGATGCGGTCGCCGTGCTTGGTGGCCGCGACCTGGCCGGGCACCAGCTCGAGCACGGCGTCGGCGAGCGCCTCGCTGGTGGTGACCAGCACGGCCCCGGCCAGCGGGTCGTGCTCGGCCTGGCTGATCAGGTCGGCCGCGACGTGCACCGGGTCGGCGGTGTCGTCGGCGAGGACGGCGACCTCGGTCGGGCCGGCCTCGCTGTCGATGCCGATGAGCCCGCGCAGCAGCCGCTTGGCCGCGGTGACGTAGACGTTGCCCGGCCCGGTGACCAGGTCGACCGGCTCGCAGGCGCCCGCGCCGTAGCCGAACACCGCGATCGCCTGCGCACCGCCGACGGCGTAGACCTCGGTGACCCCCAGCAGCGCACAGGCCGCGAGCACGCCGGAGTCGGGCAGGCCGCCGTTGTCGCGCTGCGGCGGGGTGGCCACGGCGATCGACTCGACCCCGGCGATCTGCGCCGGCACGACGTTCATCACGACGCTGGACAGCAGCGGCGCGAGGCCGCCGGGCACGTACAGGCCCACGCGGCGCACCGGCACCCAGCGCTCGGTGACGGTGCCGCCGGGCACCACCTGGGTGGTGACGTCGCTGCGGCGCTGGTCGGCGTGCACCCGGCGCACCCGTGACACGGCCTCCTCCAGCGCCTCGCGCAGCACGGGGTCGCACTCGGCCAGGGCCCGGTCGAGCTCGGCCTGCGGGACGGCGAAGTCCTCGGCGTCGACGCCGTCGAAGCGCGCGGTGATCTCGCGGACCGCCTCGGCGCCGCGCAGCCGCACGTCCTCCAGCAGCGGGCGGACGACGTCCTGCACGCTCTCGATGTCGGTGCCGGCGCGCGGCAGCAGGCCGGCCAGCTCACGCACCCCGGGCAGCTGGGAACCGCGCAGGTCGATGCGGGTGAGCACGGGTGCCTCCAAGAGGTGGCGGGTGGGGCGGCCTCGGACCCGTCCAGGGTAGTTGCGCGGCACTGGGCCGCCGCCCGCCCTCCCCCGTAGGGTTCCGGGCGTGGGCGACCTGATCCCGTTGTTCCCGCTGGGGAGCCCCCTGTTCCCCGGCGTCGTGCTGCCGCTGCAGATCTTCGAGCCGCGGTACCGGCGGCTGGTCGCCGACCTGGTCGCCCGGCCCGAGGGCAGCGGCCCGCGCTCGTTCGGCGTGGTCGCCATCCGCCAGGGGTGGGAGGTCGAGCGGGTCGCCCCCGCCGAGGCCCTGTTCGACGTCGGGTGCACCGCCGTCGTGCGGGCGGTCACCCCGCAGGCCGACGGCGGCTACCGCCTGGTCACCGTGGGCGGCGACCGGTTCCGGCTGCTCGACGTCGTCGTGGCCGACGACCCGCCCTACCTGCAGGCCGAGGTCGAGTGGCTGGGCGAGGAGGAGGCGGCCGAGGAGGCCGCCGGCGACGCCGACGGCCTGACCCCGCCGCCCGGTGCGCTGACCCCGGCCGACGACGCCCTGGCCGCCTCGGTCGCGCAGGGGTCGCTCGACGTGCTGGTGGGCAACGTGTCCGACCTGTTCAGCCGCTACGTCACCGAGGTGGCCGTGCTGCGCAGCGGCGGCGGGCCGATCGAGGTCGACGACGAGGAGGAGGCCGAGCTGCTGGCCGACCTCGGGCTGGACGGCGACGACGACTCCCCCGCCGACGGCACCGCCGACTCCGCCGCGGCCGCCCTGCTGCGGCAGGTCGGCGACGACGCCCGCGGGCTGTCCTACCTGGTGGCCTCGGCCGCCCTGCTCACCACCGACGACCGGCAGGCGCTGCTGGCCGAGTCGGCCACCCGGCGGCGGCTGGCCGCCGAGTCCAGGCTGCTGCGCCGCGAGCTCACCCTGCTGCGCGAGCTGGGGGCGGTGCCGGTCCCCCTGCAGAGCTTCGCCGCACCGATGACGCCCAACTGACGGACAGACCCGGCACCGCTCGGCGGCACGGGGTCCCTCGTCAGTTGATGCAGCTGGTGTCGGCGGCGGTGCGCTCGGGGTTGACGTAGGCGCCGGGCACGGCCGGGGCCTCGGTCGGTGCGGCCGGTGCGGCGATGGCGGTGCCGATGCCGTCGAAGTCGGTGCCCAGGGTGAGGGTCACCGCGCCGCGGCCCACGGTGTCGTCGACGACGAGTGCGGCGCCGGGCACCTGGGCGGCCAGCGTGGCGGCCACGGCGTCGTCACCGGTGCGGTGGGCGATGGTGGTGGTCGCGGTCGCGGCGGCGTTGCCGCCGCTGCTGGCGGTGAACCCCTGCGCGGCGAGCTCGGTGGCCGCGCCCGCGGCGGCACCGGAGACACCCGAGCCGTTGAGCACCGAGACGGTGATCGCCGACGGCGCCACCGTGGCCGGCGCGGCCGGGGCGGCCGCGGTGGGCTCCTCCGCGGCGGGTGCCGGGTCGGCGGTCAGGTTGGCGAAGAAGTCGGTGAGGACCTGCGAGGGCGGCAGCTTCAGCGCCGAGACGCCGTCGACGGTCGAGTCGGTGAGCCCGGGGATGGTCTGGAAGGTGATCGCGTCGGGCCGCACGTCCTGCATCTGGGCGGCCAGCTGGAAGATGTCCAGCCCCTGGTCCAGGGTCACGCTGGACCCCACCTGGGCGACGACCTGCTGCTGCTTGCCGGGGTTGAGCATCAGGTCCGAGGACAGCAGGTTGCGCAGCATGCCGCCGATGAACACCTGCTGACGGGCCACCCGGTCGAAGTCGGAGGACCGGTCGCCCACGCCGTGCCGCTGGCGGACGAAGAGCAGCGCCTGGCTGCCGGTGAGGGTCTGCGGACCGGCGTCGAAGTGGGCCCCGGTGACCGTGTCGTCGCTGTCCTGGCACAGGTCGACGTCGACGCCGCCGATGATCGAGGTCAGGTTGATGAACCCGAGCAGGTTGATCTCGGCGTAGTGGTCGATCTGCAGGCCCGAGAGCTGGCTGATGGTCTGGATGAGCAACCGGGCACCGCCGGCGCGCTTGTCGTCCTCGCTGCCGTCGGTGCCGTCGTAGCCGTAGCTGTAGGCCGAGTTCAGCTTGGCCTTGCCCTGGCCGGGGATCGAGACGTACATGTCGCGGGGGAAGGACACGAACGACGCGGCGGAGCCGTCGGCCGGGATGTGCACCAGCATCATCGTGTCGGTGTTGTGCAGGCCGTCGGGGTCGCCGGTGGCGTACTCCTCGACCTGCTCCGGGGTGAGGCCGGCCCGCGAGTCGACCCCGACCAGCAGCATGTTCATCGCCTGCCCGGCGTGGACGTCGCCGTTGACGTCGGTGTTGCCGGTGGTGGGGATGGCGTCGGTGCGGTTCACGCTGGCCTCGGCCACGCGCACCAGGTACCAGCCCCATCCGCTGCCGGTGACCAGCAGGATGCTCAGCAGCCCGCCCAGCAGCCGGGCCGCCAGGGCCACCCGGCGACCGCCGCCACCGGAGCTGCCGGCCGTGCGGCCCAGCCGCGGGTCCAGCCGGGCCGGCAGCGCCGTGCCGCGCGCCGTGCCGTCGTCCGCGGGGCCCGGACGGGTCACGAGGTCACCGACCGGGTGTCGACCGGGGCGGGCGTGGAGGCAGGACGCAGCAGCACGGATCGAGAGTGACAGATCGGAAGCGGGCGATCACGGAGCGACGCGGGCGGCGGTCGTACCGTTCCGTCACTCCTGGACCGTCGGTCCCGTCCGCCCCGGGGACGGGACCGGCACGGGGCCGGGCCCTGCAGAAGGGGGCACTGCGGGCGGGGGCGCTGCCGGGTCGGGCCGGCCGAGGTCGTCGCGGTGGGCGAGCACCGCGGCCACGACCTGGACCAGCACCGCCACGAACGGCCCGACCGCGAGCGCGGCCACCATGTTGAGGTCGAGCGCGGTGGTCACCACCGTGCCGACGGTGGACAGCTCGGTCGCCGAGGGCGCCTTGCCCAGCAGGTCGCCGACCTGCCAGGCGGTGAGCGAGGCCGCGAGCATGCCCAGCGCCACGCCCAGCAGCGCGACGACACCCCGCCGGGCGGTGCGGAACCAGACCGCCAGCCCGGCCAGCAGGCCGAGACCGGCCATGAGCAGGACGTAGACGCCGTCGTCGCCCATGAACAGCTCGGGGTCGACCAGCCCGCCGCCGGTGACCTCGAGGCCGCCGTCGGCCGAGGTGACGGTGAACTGGGCCCGGGGGGCCAGCCACACCCACAGCAGCCCGACCCCGAACCCGAGGACGGCGAGCACCGCCACGGTGAGCACGGCGGCGGGCAGGTCGGACCGGCTGCCGCGCAGCCCCGACCCGGTGCGCACCGCGGGCAGCCGCGCCGGCTCGGCCGGACCGGGCAGCTGGGGGTCAGGGCCTGTCACGGCGGCGATGCAACCACACCGACCTCAGAGGATGGCGACGCTGGTGGGGCCCAGCAGCGCCTTGATGTCGCCCATCAGGGCGGTGCTGGGCCGCACGGACAGCCGCTGGTCCAACCGCAGCACCGTCTCGCGCTGGCCGTTGATCAGCTTGAGCTGCACCTCGGTGGTGCCCGGGTGGCTGCCCAGCACCTCGCGCAGCCGCTCGACCACCGGCGGGGTGCACCGGGCGGCGGGCATGGAGACCAGCACCGGGCCGCGGGGGCCCTCGGTCAGCTCGGGGATGGTGACCTCGGAGCCGAAGATCGACGGGGTGTCGTCGCGGCGGGAGATGCGGCCCTTGACCACCACGATCTGGTCGCGGGCCACCTTGTCCTGCACCTCGAGCCAGGTCTTGGGGAAGAACAGCACCTCGATGCCGGCCTCGAGGTCCTCGATGGTCGCGATCGCCCAGGGCGCGCCCTGCTTGTTGGTGCGCGGGGAGACCGCGGTGAGGATGCCGGCCACCGTGACGTTGGCGCCGTCCTCGACGCCGCCGGCGAGGATCTCGGCCAGCGAGGTGTCGGCGTGGCTGGTGAGCACGTGCTCGACGCCGTGCAGCGGGTGGTCGGAGACGTAGAGGCCGAGCATGTCGCGCTCGAAGACCAGCCGCTCGGCCTTGGACCAGTCGGCGGTCGGGATCGGGATGTTCAGCGCCGCCGACAGCGGGTCGTCGGCGCCGAGGTCGTCGCCCCCGCCGAACAGGTCGAACTGCCCCTCGGCCTCGCGTCGCTTGAGGCCCATCGCGGAGTCGACGGCCTGCACGTGGATGGCCGCGATGCCCTGCCGGGAGTGGCCCAGGGAGTCGAAGGCGCCGGCCTTGGCCAGCGACTCGATGACCTTCTTGTTGCAGGCCACCGTGTCGATCTTGCGCATGAAGTCCGCGAAGTCGCGGAAGGCGCCCTTCTCCTCGCGGGCCTTCACGATCGAGGCGACCACGTTGTGCCCCACGTTGCGCACCGAGGCCAGCCCGAAGCGGATGTCCTGGCCGACCGCGGTGAAGTCCCAGGAGGACTCGTTGACGTCGGGCGGGAGCACCTTGATGCCCATGCGGCGGCACTCGGCCAGGTAGACCGGCCGCCGGTCCTTGTCGTCGCCGACGCTGGTGAGCAGGCCGGCCATGTACTCGGCCGGGTAGTTGGCCTTGAGGTAGGCGGTCCAGTACGAGACCAGGCCGTAGGCCGCCGAGTGGGCCTTGTTGAACGCGTAGTCGGCGAAGGGCACCAGGATGTCCCACAGCGTCTTCACCGCGGCGGCGGAGAAGCCGTTGGCCTTCATGCCGGCCTCGAAGCCGACGTACTCGGCGTCCAGCACCGACTTCTTCTTCTTGCCCATGGCGCGGCGCAGCAGGTCGGCGGCCCCCAGGGAGTACCCGGCCACCTTCTGCGCGATCGCCATGACCTGCTCCTGGTAGACGATCAGGCCGTAGGTCTGACCCAGGATCTCCTCGAGCGGCTCGGCCAGCTCGGGGTGGATCGGGACGATCTCCTGCTGGCCGTTCTTGCGCAGCGCGTAGTTGGTGTGCGAGTTCGCGCCCATGGGCCCGGGCCGGTAGAGCGCGCCGACGGCGGAGATGTCCTCGAAGTTGTCCGGGCGCATGAGCCGCAGCAGCGAGCGCATCGGGCCGCCGTCGAACTGGAAGACCCCGAGGGTCTCGCCCTTGGCGAGCAGCTCGTAGGTCTTGGGGTCGGTGAGGTCCTTGCTGAGCTCGTCGAGGTCGATCGCGGGCTTGCCGTTGATCTCGATGTTGCGCAGCGCGTCGTCGATCACCGTGAGGTTGCGCAGGCCCAGGAAGTCCATCTTGAGCAGGCCGAGGGTCTCGCAGGTCGGGTAGTCGAACTGCGTGATGATCGCGCCGTCGGCCTCGCGGCGCATGATCGGCACCGAGTCGATCAGCGGGTAGCGGCCGATGATGACGCCGGCGGCGTGCACGCCCCACTGGCGCTTCAGGCCCTCGAGCTTGCGGGCCTGGTCGACCACCTCGGCCGCACCCGGGTCGGACTCGTAGCGGGCCCGGAACTCCGCGGCCTCCTTGTAGCGCGGGTGGGCCGGGTCGAAGACCCCGGTCAGCGGGATGCCCTTGCCCATGACGTCCGGCGGCAGCAGCTTGGTCAGCTCGTCGCCGACGGAGAAGGGCCGGTCGAGCACCCGGCCGGCGTCCTTGATCGCGGCCTTGGCCTTGATGGTGCCGTAGGTGACGATCTGGCTGACCCGCTCCTCGCCGTACTTCTCCGAGACGTAGCGGATCACCTCGCCGCGCCGGCGCTCGTCGAAGTCGATGTCGACGTCGGGCATGGAGACGCGCTCGGGGTTGAGGAACCGCTCGAAGATCAGGCCGTGGGCCAGCGGGTCGAGGTCGGTGATGCCCATGGCGTAGGCGGCCAGGGAGCCGGCGGCCGAGCCGCGGCCGGGGCCGACGCGGATGCCGTTGTCCTTGGCCCAGTTGATGAAGTCGGCGACCACGAGGAAGTACCCCGGGAAGCCCATCTGGACGATGATCCCGACCTCGTAGTCGGCCTGCTTGCGCACGTGGTCGGGGATGCCGCCGGGCCACCGCTTGTGCAGCCCGCGCTCGACCTCCTTGATGAACCAGGAGGTCTCGTCCTCGCCCTCGGGCAGCGGGAACCGCGGCATGAGGTCGGCGCCCTCGGTGAAGGTCACCTCGCACTGCTCGGCGACCAGCAGGGTGTTGTCGCAGGCCTCGGGCATCTCGGTGAACAGCGAGCGCATCTCGGCGGCGGTCTTCAGGTAGTAGCCGTCGCCGTTGAACCGGAAGCGGTTGGTCTCGGCCAGCCGCGAGCCGGTCTGGATGCAGAGCAGGGCGTCGTGGGCGTCGGCGTCCTCGCGGTGGGTGTAGTGCAGGTCGTTGGTGGCCAGCAGCGGGATGCCGAGGTCCTCGGCGATCTCCAGCAGGGCGGGCTTGGTCTGCTTCTCGATCGACAGGCCGTGGTCCATGACCTCGGCGTAGAAGTTCTCCCGCCCGAAGATGTCCTGGAAGTCGGCGGCCGCCTGCCGGGCGCGGTCGACCTTGCCCGCGCGCAGCCACATGTTCACCTCGCCCGAGGGGCAGCCGGTGGTGGCGATGAGGCCCTTCCCGTACTGCTCCAGCAGGTCGCGGTCGAAGCGCGGCTTGCGGTACTGGCCCTCGAGGCTGGCCAGCGACGAGAGCCGGAACAGGTTGTGCATGCCCTCGGTGGTGCGGGCCAGCAGCGTCATGTGGGTGTAGGCGGCCTTGCCCTTGGACGAGGCGCCCTCGCCGTCCTCGTCGGCGATGGCGCCGAACTCGAACGGGGCGCGGTCGAACCGGGAGCCGGGCGTGTAGTAGCCCTCCATGCCGATGATCGGCTTCACGCCGGCGGCCGTGGACTGCTTGTAGAAGTCGTAGGCGCCGAAGACGTTGCCGTGGTCGGTCATGGCCAGCGCGGGCATGCCCTGCGCGGCGGCGGCCTTCGTCAGCTCGGGCAGCTTGGCCGCGCCGTCGAGCATCGAGTACTCGGTGTGCACGTGCAGGTGCACGAAGTTCTCGCTCGAACCACTGGGCACGGGGTGCGCTCCTCACAGGTCGGTGGTGCAGGTGCAGGTGGTGCTGACCGGCGGGGAAGGCCGTGGCAAGACCGTGCTGGATCCTCGGGGTGCTGGCCCCCGATCCTCGCACTGCTGGCTGTCTACTCCGAGGGTCCGACAGAGTCGCGCTGGTCTCCCCGCGTGTCCGGTCGGCGGGCGGGGCCGGCGGCCGGCAGCGCCGAGGTGGGGACCAGCAGGAACCGCAGGTCGACCGCCGCGTGCAGCAGAACCGGCAGCAGCAGCGAGCCGGTCTGCAGGTACAGCGCGGCGAACACCCCGCCCAGCACACCGGTCAGCAGCACCCCGCCGACGCCCTGGTAGGCGTGGGCCAGCCCGAAGGCCAGGGCGCCGACGGCCACCAGCCAGCCCGTGGGCAGCCCCGGGGCCAGCGCGGCGACCACGGCGAGCAGGAACCCGCGGTAGAGCCACTCCTCGCAGACCCCGGCGGTGACCCCGACCAGGGCGAACAGCCGACGCTCGGTGACCGAGCGGGGCAGCAGGGCCACCGTGGGGGCCACCGCGGGCTCGCTGTGCCGCCCCTCCCCCGGCCGGGGCGCCCGCGGCGGGGCCGCGGCCAGGGCCCCCGAGCGCAGCGCCCGGGTGGACACCACGACGAAGGCCAGCAGCAGCACGCAGGCCAGCGAGGTGGGCCAGCCCGGCAGGGCACCGGGCCAGCGCAGGCCGAGCTGGCCGGCCGAGACGTCCGGGGCGGCCAGGAAGACCACGAGCACCAGCGCGGACAGGCCCCACTCGAGGATGAGCAGGCGCACGTAGAACGACCTGCGGGCGGCCGCGTCGGTGCGCATGCGGTCCTCGAACCGCCGGTGCAGCACGTGGCCCACGAACGGCTCACCGACCACCAGGTACACCGCGACCACGACCGCGGCCAGCGCGGCCGGGCCGAAGTCGGCGAGGGAGTCGGGCAGGCCGGTCACGGGTGGGCTGGCCGGTCAGGCCTCGGCGCGCAACCGGCCCAGCGCCCCGGCGAGGTCGTCGGGGTAGCTGCTGGCGAACTCGACCCACCGGCCGTCGGCCGGGTGGGCGAACCCCAGCCGCACCGCGTGCAGCCACTGCCGCCCGACGCCCAGCCGCGCGGCGAGCGTGGGGTCGGCGCCGTAGGCCATGTCGCCCACGAGCGGGTGGCGCAGGGCGGAGAAGTGCACGCGGATCTGGTGGGTGCGCCCGGTCTCGAGCTTGACGTCGACCAGCGACGCGGCCGGGAAGGCCTCGAGCGTGTCGTAGTGGGTCACCGAGGGGCGGCCGGTGCTGACGACGGCGAAGCGCCAGTCGTGCTTGGGGTGGCGGTCGATGGGGGCGTCGATCGTGCCGCGCGAGGGATCGGGGTGCCCCTGCACCAGGGCGTGGTAGCCCTTGTCGACCGTGCGCTCCTTGAACGCCTGCTTGAGCAGCGTGTAGGCCCGCTCGCTCTTGGCGACCACCATCAGGCCGGTGGTGGCGGCGTCGAGCCGGTGCACGATGCCGCGGCGCTCCTCGGCCCCGCTGGTGGAGATCCGGTAACCGGCCGCGGCCAGACCGCCGACGACGGTGGGGCCGTCCCAGCCCGGGCTGCCGTGCGCGGCGACGCCGACCGGCTTGTCGACCACCACGAGGTCGTCGTCGTCGTGGACGATGCCCATCCCGACCACCTCGCGGGGCGGGGCGGGCTCCCCCGGCGGCGGGGGCAGCTCGACCTCCAGCCAGCTGCCGGCGGTCAACCGGTCGCCCTTGCCCCGGGCGCGGCCGTCGACGAGCACGCGGCCCTGGTCGGCGAGGTCGGCGGCGGCACCGCGGCTGAGGCCGAACAGCCGGCTGAGCCCCTG
>Ga0325401_1002661_pt1 | contig 15988 bp, 5 predicted proteins | sample PopdelMetagenome_FD_205666 | JGI IMG/M metagenome (GOLD analysis project Ga0325401, IMG submission 205666) | Populus deltoides microbial communities from Bellville, Georgia, United States - Xylem-PdKOR-R2 | ecosystem: Host-associated > Plants > Phyllosphere > Stem > Wood/Secondary xylem | place...
AATATTTAATAAAATATGTTGTCTTGATTTTTTTTAGTCAAACTATGTTTTTATTAATCATCCGAGTTGTTTTTTAACCTACCTAGTCAATCAAACATATCAAGTCAATCATCATATACTTTAAATTTGTTTATGCTAAAAAATATATTAACAATATCTGAATATATTTTTTTATGTCATAAAAATTTGATTTGATTCACGGCGTCACGCAAACAATAATCTAATATTTATTCAATATAAAAAAGAATATGACCTAAAAATAATAATGCATCTTACATTCTTGCATAAATCTCATCATCTCTACCTAAATTGGAGTTTAAATTTAAACTTTCCGCAAATTAGATGTATGTAGATATACCATTTTAATAGATTTTATATGTTTTTTATAAGGTTTTGAAAACTAGGTGAACAAAAATTCCTCAATAATCGGTCTCCTAGTTAAAGATATATGATAATTATATTGTTTTAGAGTTCAAATCTTGGAATAAATTAATATTTTTAAAAAAATATTAAATTTTTATAAATATATGGTATTGGAATGGGGATGTATCCTTAAAATTGTTGAAAAAAAAGTCTTAATTAATATATAAATTGATTTGAAAATATCTTTTACTATTAAATAAAAAAAATTAAGTAATTAAACAAGTTAGATTCATTCATCTACATAATAAATGTCAATTTGATGAAGGGAGGATGCTTAATTTTGATTTTGAAAAGAGTATTTGAGATTGAGTTGGAAAATGTTTTTTAAAAACGTTTGTTTTTTTATTTAAAAATAAATTAAAATAAGTTTTTTATTATTTTTGACATCAAAACCATCAAAAATATATTAAATAAAGCATCAATTTTTTTATTTTTTTTAAAAGTATTTTTATAATTACCTAAAAATAAAAGCAACTTCATTCCGAAATACACTGGTGATCTAGTGATTTAGACTAGATAAATAAGTTTACTAACCAAAAGTATCGTACACGTATAAATAGTAAAATAAAGGAGCCGTACTTCACTAAATATGGAAATAAAAACAGTATATAATATTATGGCTAAATAAAGGAGCCGTACTTCACACTAAATTACTGACATTATTGTATGAAAATAAAATCAGAATAATAAATGCAAAAATATATCTGTAATAATTGTCTGTGTCCAACCGTCACTACGAACCTTAATCCATCCATTTTGGGAAGTCTAATAAGATTGGAGTTTCTAGAAAAAAAGAAAAAAAAAGTTTATGCAAAACATTTATCTCAACTTGTCTCAGATATGGTATTTGTTTATTTTTATAATAATTAAGATATCTTTGAGTCAACTTACTTATTAATTAATTTCGACTTATTATTTTTTTTTTTTTTGCTGGAAATTAGTTTTTTTTAAAAAGTGGTTTATGTGAAAAGTGAATTCCTGGAAAATAAATTATTTTTCAATATTTAGTAGTGTCATGAAAAATAAATTGAAAAATACTTTTCAGTTTTTTGTTATGTCATGGAAAATGAACTAGAAAATAATTTATTAATATTTTTTTTTAAGTTTATTAAAATAATGAGGAACAAATCTTACAAATTAAAAAGTTGAATGAGAATGAAAGTTTAAAAAATTCTAATTTAATAAATTATCTTAAATGAAATAAATAACAATCAAAATAATAGATATCAAATCTAACAGATAAAAAAATTGAAAGATGATAAAATTAAAATAATAATAATAATAATTTCATAAATTGATTCAAATAAAATAGGTAACAATCAAAAGAATGAGGATCAAATTTAACAGATAAAAAATTTTAATTAAAAAATAATAAGAGAAAAGAAAATAACAATCATAAAATAAGGACCAAAGTTAATATAAAAATCAAATTTTAAAGGGTGAAATTGAAAAACAAAATATATAGCAATCAAAAGTTTGAAAACCAAATTTGTTATAATCAACAAATAATATAATATTTCTAATTTTTTCACAACTTCTGAAAAGTGTTTTCTACCTAAAATAAAAGAAAAACACTTTTCTGGAAATCAATCCAATTTTTTCTAAAATATTTATTGTTTGTTATTGTATTTATTTTAATTATATTGTTTGTTATTGTATTTATTTTAATTAATTTGTATTATTTATTAATATTAGTGATACTCCTAATTCATTTTCTCTTAGGTGTTATAGTTGTCTTGATCCTAAAATATTTAAATTTAAATAATGTTTTGTAAAAAAAAAAGAGAGCATAAAGTAGGCCTTTATTTTATATATAATTGTGGTCGATTTAGATTATCATGATAACATACTCTCATGTTCTAACAAGATAATCATTGATTGTGAGTTGTAACCTTCTTAAGTCCTATCATTTTATTGCATGTTATTAGGTAATAAATTTTAATTAATTCCTCAACTGCCAGACATCTCTTGCTTACCTGGAAATTGTGACAAATGTTCACGGAAGCAGGTTTTCCTTTTGAAAATGTTACCCCAAAAACTAGATATTTAAGTTGTCTAGTGTGAGTTATAAAAAATAATTTTTGAATTTGAATCATAATTTAAAAGTTATTTTTTATAAATAAGTTATAACAAAAATAAGTTAAAAAGCTTTAAATTAGATTTATATTTGTTAAAATTGACTCAAATCAATTTTTTGTAGAAAGAATATAATATAAGTTGTAATTCATAAATTTAATTTATTTTTTATGTTTTACAAAATAAAAATTTTGACTCAAATAAAAAACTAAAAAATAATTTAAATCAATTTACAAAATTCCATAAAAGTCCCATTAATATTTTATCTTGATTACATTGAACCCCCCGAATCTCGTCTCTATTTTTGGTTAGTGGAAGTTTTGACCTAACTACATTTCATTTCTATCAATCCAAATTAATACATAACTAATCATACATAGAAGTATCTACATTATCTATTGCTAAACACCCTTCATTAGAGCCATTTAAACAAGGTTATGTGGCGCAAGCAATGTGGCAAGTATGAAAGGGAGGTGGATTATACTAGGCAAATTAGGAAAAAAAAAATGAAAACAAATGTTTATGGGAGCTATATTATTGCATTCCAATACATTTACAATTTTACCATTATAAAATAAAATAAAAGAGCTAGTACATTGTTAGCTCATGTAGTAAGAGACATAGACGCCTCAGTGCAAAAGTTGTTGTTCACGAGGAACATAAAATTAAAATTTGATTCCTTATTTTTTTTAATCTATTTTTTTTAATCTTGATATATTTTATTACTATAGTTTTAGATATTTATATTTTTATTATAAACTTTATTTTTATTTTGTTTTAGTTCTTATACACTAAGAGAGAAGAGAGACGGTTGCTAGAGATAAGGAGGGGGGAGAGTTTGCAGTTAGCCACATTTCAATGACAAAAAACATCAATCTTGATGTCCATGGTTCATCTTGAAAGGGGGTATTCATTGGAGGTGATTTAGATTTCTAATCATATAAAAAATAAGTCAGAACTTGAAATGATTTTTTTATTTCGTTTCATTTTAGTTTCTAGGATGTTTAGAGGTTTTGTTTTTGGATTTATAATCATATTAAATGCACACTGCCATTTTTTTTCCAAGGGACACCTTTTTTAAATAAAGATAAGCCACATGAGCATCTCTTTCAATGAAGATGAGCCATTGAGTTACAAGAATCCTAACAGTTCTATGTTTGGAATCATTCCAAGTCCAAATACATATGGAGTTAATAATCTTTTTAGTCCTTATATTAAGTCATGAGGATTTGTATGTTTATTATTGACTTTTAACAATTTATGTTAAAAGACACAAGAATAATCATCTCCTTACATCCCTATCTGTATAAAAGTTTCCTACTGGCCTGCTATATTTTTATCAATATAAATATTATAAGGGATATTTATTCCTCATCAATATTGTGTAAAAGATATTTATCCATCATCAACACTATCATGAGGAAATATTCCTTATATATATAAGGTAATAACCCAAAGATTTACTTATAACCTAGATTTGTTGCCCATTATATCTAATTATCAGCTACCTCCCCTTTCATTTCTTGATATGTGCAGACTTACCTTACAAAGTACCTTCTATGGCTTCTGTGGGTCGGCTAGTAAAGGTAAAAAACCAACAAATATTGTTTCCACCATTAATGCCAGTAACCAAATGGTAATAAGTCTTAAATATGTTCATGGTATGCTCGATTCCAATGAGCCTGAGTGACTTATCAAAGGTAGATAGCAGAGAGGGAAGGAATATCTAAAAACTTTCTTCAGAAACCATTAGAGAAGAAAGGAATACCCCAATTCATATATGCATATGAAGGTTGTAATTTCAAAATATCCCCAAGTAGAACCCGGGATTAGTTAACTAATTCGATTAACCCTGAAAGGCAGTTGAGCTATATATATTCTCCTGACCACAGACAATTGACAAATGTCACCTCTTGTATATTGAAGGTGTTAAGGGCATCATTCTCAAGGGTCTGAGGTAGCATTTCTCTCCCATGAGGTTCCCTAATAATAGTAAGGGAAGGACTTCTCTAACAAGGAGAACTACCTTCCACCCTACTAAAGGTGGACATTGGGGTTCCACCCCTTTAGTTTTGGGGCCCAGTGTGATGGACCTCCGTCTTTACTATTTCCTTCAATTTCAGGTTGGAATGTGAACTCTTTACTGGAAAAAACAATATCCCTACTTGTAGGGTCAAATTTAACTTTTTTAAGGTCTATTTTTCTATTGAATAAGAAGAAAAAATAAATCTATGGTGGGAAATACTTAAAATGATGGTTTCTTCTCATAATATAGCAAAACTTCCTCAATAATTCTTCAACAAAATTGTTTTTACAGAGATTATAAAAAGTGAAAGTAAAAGAAAATATGAAGCAAGAACAACTAGGGTTATAAAAGGAAATAATTTTTCATCCTCACCATTGGATGAATAACCTTTCATGTCATCTCAGATCTCTAGAAATCTATATAATTACTGCATTAAATGTACGCCGCCATTTTATTTTTCTATGGACACCTTTTTTTAAATTAAGATAGGACACTTGGCCATCTCATTCAATAAGGATGAGCCACATGGCCACAAGAATCACAGTAGTTCTACGTGGGATAGACAAATCTCATGGGAAAGGTAAAAGTATTTCATTAAAGCTGATAACCTTTCAAATCTTTGTGTATTTCATATATAAAAACTTAGGGGGCTATTAATGAATCAACATATTATATATACAAACCCATGATTAAGAGGGCAAAAAATAAGGCATTAACTGAATATACCTAGTCTTGACAGGATGCCAAGCTCAGATGACATGAGTCTAGCTTGTTTCATGGCCCAACACCTATGTGTTCAATTACACGTTGAGCCCATATGCATGGGGATCTGACAAGATGCACATAACATCTTTTAGTTTAGCTACGTATTGAGTGCAAATACATGTAGGTCTGACAATATATCAGACTCAACATCCTTTGGTTTAGCTACGCGCTAAACTCAAGTACATATAAGTTTAGCAAGCTGTCAAACCCATCACCTTTATAGTAGATGGATAAAAACAAATTTTAAAAAAGTGATTGTGATAACTTGAGGAACATATTTTTTCAAAAATGGACAAACGATATAGCTTAATTTATTGGTCATTAAATATAATGGAATAAAAAAAGACCTCAACAAATCAACTTTGATCAATCTAAGTTAACATGATAAATCTGTAACCTAGATAATTAGGGTCGAGCCAACTCGAGATATCCCACCAAACTCACGGCCCAGATCATAAGATTAAAATAACATGATAGAGAAAAAAATTAAAGAAAATTATAAATCCAATTTTTTTATTAAAAAAAACATTGTCAACCCATGACCAAGGTCTTTGGACCTGAAATACTCTATTTAAAAAAACAATGAAGTTCAATTCCTGATTAATTGAATATTCATTGATGACATTGAAAAAAGAATTCCAATTATACAAAAGGATACAAAACAAACGGAATGAATTAAAAGAATGAGGATGAAAATTGAAATACACAATAAATTTTATATTTGCTTGAAGGGTGAAATTGAAAAGAAAAATAAATTTAGCATAAGGAACAAAAAAAATCAAAAGAATGAGCATCAATCAATATAAGAAACAAAAATAATTTTTTGATTGAAAGGTAAAATCGAAAAGAAAAATAACTTAAACAAAAGGAAAAAACGAATGAGTACCAAATTGGTAAAAATAATATACTATAAATTTTGATTGAATAATAAAATTAAAAATAAATAAAATTTTACAAAAGGGCCAAGAAAAAAAATTAAAAATCAAAATAATGAGTATCAAATTGGAAAAAATAATACCATAAATTGGGATTGAAAGATGAAATTAAAAACCAATAAAACTTTTCCAAAAAGATCAAGGAAAAAAATTATAAATCAAGATAATAAGGACCAGATTGGAAAAAATAATACCATAAATTTGGATTCAAGGATGAAATTGAAAACCAAAATTTTTTTTCCAAAAAGGCCAATGAAAAAAAAATTAAGGATTGCAGTTTAACTATCAACAACAAAGAAGGTCAAGTTGTAATTTTTATGGGAGAAGTGAGAAAATAAAAAAAATCCACCGGTAATAAACCGCTCCACTATCACCTACACACTCCGCACCAATAGAAATAGGGTGTGGTGACGCTTTCAACAACACGATAGAAAGACATTGTTTTGCTAGTGAGAGGCGGTGCATATGTGCGAGCGTCTCTCATGTGTCGACAAATGCCCTATACATGGCAGTTATTATTTTATTATTTTATTTCTTTATTAAAAGATCCAATTGGTCTTCAACTAACATGGTAATAATGAAAAAGCCATTATGAAAAAAAAAAAAGAAGAAGAAGCTCATTGAGGCTAGTTTTAATATTTTAGCTTCCAATGATATTTTGGTCTTTTCAATGTGTGATTTTTTTTATGCCCAGTCAAATATTGAATTGTCCCTCCTCTAATATGATAATTACATACAGATTTTCCATTGATTCTAATTTTATTTTTTTATTTCATGGATATTTTGATTATTTTATTATACAATTAAAATGAAAAACACTTATTTATCCCCTATTAATATGATAATAATTAATGTTCCTTGTTAAAAGCCCCGATAATCAGTGTGAGGAGCAAAATCATTATTACATTGTTTCAACAAACAATATAAAGAAATCTAGGTGAACAATATTTTTTGAATGAGCTTTGGCTCTTTTTAATATATTAAGTATTTTTTTTTCCATTCATCTCTTTTATATTGTGAGTATCACGAAGATTTGTGCATCAAAACAAAAACACAATTTTACAAAAGATAAAAAAAAATGAAAGAAAAAAACTCAAATTTGGATATTAAAGAACAAAAACTAAACTAAAGGGAAAATATTAGACCTTACCAATATTTTTAATTTAATTCTTTTTAATATTTATATAATGTTAATTTAATTTCTAATTTCAGAAGAAAAAAAACCCAACCTCCTTTTCCAAAACCATGAAACAAAAGTGTACGCTTTACCCTATATTTTTTATTTAATATTTTTCTATTCATATGTTTGATAATTTTTATTTTATGAATTTTTAGAAAATACAATCTTTAGTTTATTAATTAATTTATAACTTAAGAGAACCCAATCTTTTTTCAGTTCGAGGGAAAAAGTCAATATTTTACTAATAATCTTAATTCAATTTATTTAATATATATATATATATATATAATTTTATTGATGTTTTTATTTGTATTTGTTAATTTTTTAGTATTCATTTATTACTTTGCAAAAACAAACGGTCAAGCCCGTTGAAAGATAAGTTTTGAAAGTTCACATGGTGCAAACCTGTAATTCACATGCACAGCATGACCAAGTCATGGATAAATATCCTTTTATTTTGTAATAAAAAATAATTGTCAACAAAGATGTTTCATGCATTACCACATTAAGATTACGCTATGATGTTAGGACATGTTTGTTTTTTGAAATTTATTTTTTGAAAAATTATTTTTAAAATTTTTTTATATTTATTTGTCGTTAGAAAAATTGGTCAATGAAAAATACTTTCTAGTCAAAGAAAAATTTGGCTTGATTTCCAAAAAAGTGTTTTCCTGAAAAATTTGAGCGGAAAAATTTTTCCGAAAATTGTAAAAAATTTAGAAATATCATATTTAGAAATTTGGTTCTCAAACTTTTGATTGCTATATATATATTTTTTATTTTGAATATTTATTTTTCAATTTCATCTTTCAAAATTTAATTTTTATATTAATTTTGGTCCTTATTTTTATAATTGTTATTTGATTTTCCCTTATCATTTTTTATTGAAATTTTTTATCTATCAAATTTGGTCCTTATTTTTTTGATTGTTACTTATTTTATTTGAAATAATTTATGAAATATTAATTATTATTATTTTAATTTCTTCATCTTTTATTTTTTTTATTTTTTAGATTTGATCTCTATTATTTTGATTATTATTTATTTTATTTGAGATAATTTATGAAATTGTATTTTTTTTTCAATTTCATTCTCATTCAACTTTTTAATTTATAAGATTTGTTCCTCATTATTTTAATAAACTTGAGAAAAATAAAACATTAATAAGTTATTTTCCAGTTTATTTTTCATGACATAACCAAACACTGGAAAGTGTTTTCCAACTTATTTTTCATTACACTACCAAACATCAGAAAATAATTCACTTTCCCGAAATTCACTTTTCAAAAGAAAACTACTTTCCAACAAACAAACGGGGCCTTAGAATAACTTAGTTTATCATTGAATCATTTCCATGTAATAATCTCTCCTGTGACACGTATAAAACTAATTGTGGTTTGATACTGGGTTTTTTTTTTGTGAAAAATACTTTCTCTGGAAATAATTACTTTTCACATTTTCTGTGAACTTTAAAAAAATTGGTTGATGAAAAAATTAATTAATTGCATCTTTAATAAAAAGCACTTTTTTCTATTTTAAATTATTCTCTCATGTACTATTTTAAAAAAAAAAAACATTCATTTCTTATTTAATTGTAAGGTATTATATGTATATACCATTCATGTTTAAAACATGAACACACACACACACAGAGTAATCATAGATAGAAATTTTAGATAGCCCAACTTTAAAATCATGGCAGAAATCCAAATGTTGTGCTTTCCTTCCATGTTTACAGGGTTAGGCAAAGTGAAAATACATGTATATTAAAATTAAATTATAATTAGAAGAGAAAATTATTTTGACTCTCCCATAGTTTAATCATTCTCATGAACCTAAAATTTAAAATAAGATTTAAAATGAATCTATCCTTGTATATAATAATATAATACAAATGCAAAAATAAAAAACCAATCTCAAAAATCAATGTATCATGTAATTTTTTCTCTCTTATGCCATAAACACAAAATCTTAGACCTCAACATCACAAAATTTGACAAGTTTAAATCCAAAATCTCTTAAATTCTAAATCAAAATCATCATCAAAATTTAAATCCATATATTGTATAAGACTTAAATCCTAAATCACAAATCATACTTAAAAAAAAAAAGATTGTTGCTTTTGTTATGGAATCTTCTCCTCTTTCATCAAATTGTTTGTTGTTGACGTTTACAAAAGAGAGATTCTCAAGCTAGTTTCTAAATCGTAGTTGCCTAATAAGGAAATTTGAAATTTCTAGTGCAAAAATCCATAATATTTGTTTTGATGTTTGGTTATATTTTCAATATAGATCGTTGTCTATAGGTTTTTTATGTGTGGCTTGGAGCGGGGAAAAAAAGCTAAATATCACAACATAATTTTTTTTTTGGTGAAATAGCATAATTTGGTACATATCATGGTTTCTAAACACGACATATAACAAAGTTACATTTAGAAGTTGTGACATTTAAAGATATTGTGTTTGGAAAACACAACGTGCACCAAACCCCAAACTAACTCTAAATGAAAACCCTAAATAATACCCAATCCAAACTACTAACCCCAAATCCTAACCCTAATCCAAATCTCAAACTATAAATGATAAAAACTGACCTTAATCCAAACCCCTAACCTTAATCATAACCGTAAACTAATCTTAACCATAATCCAAGCATTAAAAACTAAACACTAACACTAAAATTCAAACCCCACACACTAACACTAAACCTTAAAAAATAATCTTAAAATTTCTTACGTGATTACACACATACTCTAACATGGTCGATTACCAGGATAATGTGGCTAGTGTGGTATGTGTTGTCACATTCTTTCCATCTTTAAAAGAAAGAAATAACTTAAACTCTAAAATAAAATTTGTACTTTGAAATTCTCAAATCTATTATCTATGAGCAATTAAGACATGCTATTTGATTACAAAGAAAACCCAAAGAGCTTATAATTAAAATTTCTTTTAGACTTATTATGAATTAAATAAAAAAAACTATATTTTTCTTGCCCATTTTTAACTAGTATTTCTTTTCTTGTATTTTCTTTGGTTTTCAAGAAAAATCATTTGAACTGGTCAATTGTTACATGTATAATGGTAATTGGTTTTAGTAATAACATGTATCAATGTTTACTTCGTTCACTTGTAAATGTTTGAATTTAAATTCTAAACAACCTAACTAGGAAAATTTAAAAAATAATCAATATTAATAATTTCTTAAACAAGAAAGCCTACAACAATATTAATATTCCAACAACACTTAACCTTATTGTCTTTGTTCATATGTTCACCAGTAAGATTTTGATTTAAAATTATATTTCTCCAAAATAAATCTGAAAAATAAGATATTCAAATCTCAACTTGACCAAGCTAAAAAAATTATAAAAACAATTATACGACCGAGGCCTAACTATATAACAAAATCTTGTTAAAGTCCTCTAGAATATAAGGTAACACGGTGATACGTAATTTTCATTGAGATTCGTGAACAATATGTTAAACATATACAGTACGTACGATCTGGCATACTTATGCAATATCTCTTCATCAAACTAAATTTCACAAATATTTATTTGTGTAATTTGTAAGTCATCATATACCTGCACAAGATCTCATAATTGACATCATTTAAAGGGTTTGTAAAAGTCATCTCAAGCTATTTAAGCCATATGTTACCCTTTTTAATCATGTTTGGAGGAGGTGTCACTTCAAATACATGTTTGTATAGCTCATTTCAGTCACAAACCCTCTCTGCTGTAATTGGTTTTTCATTAATAGGCAGGCTAAGCAAAATAATTATGTCCTCCAATATAGGTGCCATTTTACCTCCTAAAAAATGGAACGTATGAGACCCACGCTCAATCAAGACACAAAGGAAGTCATGATCAAGCTTGATATGTTGCAGGCAAGTAATGTAGGAAAAAATTGCATGTACGATGTATAGCATCACACGTTCACATAAATGCATCGACTTATATTGCCACCAATACATCTTATCATCATCCTACAATATAAGTAAACACATTAAATATGTGTTTGACATCGTGAAATTAATATACTAGTCATATTAGTGGTAATTTAACTATAATTAAAATATACCTACAATCTCGATAAATATATCATCCAATATGTGTTTGTCTTACAATCACAAGGTAGACTTAATAAAGGGGTTGGGAGCAAGATAATGAGAATCTTTGTCTTTACCATATGAATCTGATGTAAACATACTGAGAACGTTAGCCTAATCATGTGGATGCCCTCTATGAAGAATAAACAACACCTCGAGCACATGAATGTCATTCATGTGAAGTTAAAGCACCACCTTGAGTATGCAAAATCTTATGTAATCATTTCTATAAGTCATAATTTATTATTGTTCATTAGAATATAATATGCACTATCAAAACAACATGGATATACGACAATAACAAATAACATCTTGTATGTATACTTATGATAATAAGAAACATATGTTGTCTCATTGGATAAGTTTTTATATTATAAATTGTCTGATTGTATATGTTATGTCTATAAATGAACATGCCCCTCCCTTGCATCTATATTGTTATGCAATCGAATCAAGTCTCCATCAAGAAGAGTCTAGTTTCATTAAAATGGGGTTTTAAATGCATTTATGTAGCTCTAGATAATGTAATGGCTATTAAACAAATAGGACATAATCAATATGATTTTCTACGTAACATGCAAGAACATGCGAGCATAATCAATAAATTATTTGTTATTTACCACATATGCACATTTCTTTATTCAACTTGATTGTTCATCAAATTTATTTTTTCACATCAGGTTTTATAAAGATATTTACATGGAAAACTTCATGTTCGATGTTGAACAACATTGCAGTATGATCTCTTGATTTATCCCTGCTTGTTAATTTAACTTATATAGTTGAAGACTATATTATCCCACGTGTAATGAAATCAGATGCAAGCCCTCTTCATTCAAAAAAAAAATAAATATCACTCCTATTAAAAGTCATTTGAACTAAAGTAGAAACATGTATTGTACTGGCAACTTTCAAGACGTGATTAAAGGCTTTTGATATATTGGTTATTATATTGTCAAACTGCTAACACATAATAAGATAGTGCACTTGTTTTTTTTTGGTTAACACTCAAGTCATTCTTGATATGATGGGTTTGTCTTTCATATATTTACAAACCACACATTGAATTTATGTTTTAATGATTCATAACACGTCTTCACCAAATTTTTATTTGCAGTTGAAGTTGCTTATAGAGTGTTGGGTGCAATATTGATGATATCTTAAGGGTATATGCCATATTTTTTCCATTCCACTCTTAATATTTGAACACGCGCGCGTACACACACACACACTCATCATTAATGTATCGCGGCAGTAAAAGTAAGAATCATTTTTAGTTATAATTATTTTCTCTTTGATCAAAGAAAAATTTAAAAAGAATATCACATTATCTCTATAAAAGCAACTACAATCAACAACTTTTTATCAAACCTCTTATATAGACGTGTGCTGTCAATATTAATGAGTGGCCTATAAAATTTAAACCTTATGGCTGCAAGCCCAAATAACCAAAAAAACTCTTTCAAATATAATCATTTCATTATTAAAATTTGCATTGTGATTCCACTCAAAAACCATATCGAGATTTGATTCTTTGATTGCCAACATTCTTTGATTTCGGTGGCCACCCTCTACGGTTTTTTATCCCATAAAATACCTTCTTATCTTTTATAACCAAATTTTCTTGACCACCTCCCCATCTCAAACTATCTTGTTTCCTTCTTCCCCTAGTTTGTTGCTCCTTTTTCTTTGCCTCTGTTTTTTTTTTTTTTGTGGTCTCCCTCTATGCTTCTTCATTTCCACTACGACTCTAATTACTTGGGGTTCATTTGCATGTTCAGGTAATGGTATACTAGTTATTATTGCTGACTTAGCATTGAGGTTTCTTTCACCAACGTTTAAGTATTACATCGATAATGGCATTTTCTCTTCCTTTCTCCTCTGCTCTTGGTTCTTGACGTTGTGTTATGATGATGGGAACATGCAGCAGCCATTAGATGTGATGGTGATCTCTCCTTTGATAACTAGCAGGGCAAGGTGGCGACACAAAAACTCTCATGCGCCCATGGAAGGTCATGATACTATGATTTTATATACGAAGATATAGATGCATGACTTGACCTTTCTCTCTCTTGTAATGCATGATCAATAGATCTGTGTATCATCTACAATAATTTTCTAATTTCATGGAAGTCAAACACAAAATATATACTTTAAAATTGAACTGGAACTAATTTGACTTAATGAACTCTGAGCAAGGTGGGTGATCCGAGGTATAATTATGAATTCCAACTAACATTTCTTAAACATGTATAATTGTTTGCACTGACAATGGATATGGCAGGATGAATCTTGATAGCTCATCAGAACAACATATCTGAGCATTTGCTTTGATTCAAACTCTTTATACTTTTCTAATGCAGTGATGTTGGTATTAATCTTCCCATGAGAACAATAATCTAGCTCATTTCATTTACAGTATCCCTCATTTGCTGGGACATTAATTGGCAGTCTGCTCATAATTGATTGTGTAGTTCTAATGATCATATATATTATGAGTGCCTATGACCTAGGTACATCAAATAAGAAAAGGATATGGCCAACTTACTTCGAGAGCAAGAACACTAATTGCATAAAAGGCAGGATTGGTGTGAATCAATTTTATTTTTATTTTTTGTTTAGAGTGTGATTGAGAAACTTGAAAGCAGCTTCTTGATCAATTACAACGATTGATCCCATTATCAACCGTCCCAGTCAAATATGTAATGGTGACTGTAGAGTCTAAAAAGTAACGTGAACAATAATTTCTTAGTTTCCTATAAGTAGTAAATTTTCTATTTTCCGGTGGCACTAATTTAAATGTTTCTCTATCTATTCTGAATATTAAAATCAATTTTTTTTAAAAAAAGAGTCATCAATAATGTATTGGGGCTTGTGGCTTAAAATATTGTGTTTTCATAGTGTTTTACTTCTTTTTTTCTCATTTTATTTTTTTTCACTTCAGTTGCCGATTATGTTCTTCAAATTCATTCTTTAATGTTGTGTTGATTAAAGTTTTGTGTTGACGAATTTTTTTTATTTGTATTTTATTTGTTTTTCATAATTCTTTCAAACAATCCCAACATCGGGTTTGTGCTTGATTTCATGAAGAAAAAAATCAATTTGGTTGTTGCAAAGAATTAAAGGTAAAGGAACCAAAACTGAAAACAAAGAACAATGGTAAGCCCTTTTTTTTAAATAAAAAAATAGTGTGAACTCTGATCTTTTTTGTTTTCTTTTTCTTCAATCATCTACAATTTTTATTTTCAATTAGATCCCTCAATGTTGTATTGATTGGGATTTAAGATAGATGATTTTTTTGGTTTATTTTTTATGTAGTTATCTCGACCTCAAAAAAAGTCTTGCAATTGTCTTGGTGCTATACATAGAATAGTCCGATTTTATTGTTTGTTAAAAATTAAAAATCAGAGAACCAAAATTGTATGACATAAAAATTTAAAGGTCCTTTTTAAAAACAAAATTTATTGGCAACATCTTTTTCACAAATTTCCTCTTTGGGTTTGCAAAAATTATTTTTGGTCCCTTGTGTTTGGAGTTTAAGCAGTTCAATCCAAAACTTTATTTTTTGTTGCATTTTAATCTCTGAGTTTGAGAGAAGGAAAAAAGTTGTCGGATTATTGCTAGTAAAGAGAAAATATTAGCAAGCATTCATTTTTTGACGACAAAACTCGTTGTTCTTGGTGTTAATAGATCATATTCAATGAGAAGAGTTTCATTTATGTATTTTTTTTGTCTTTAAATTGCTAAAAAAATAGACCGAGACTCGGGATTTTTTATATTCAGGTTGATTTTTTATTTTTAAACCAATTAAATGTTAATTTAAGACTAAAATGAGTTTATTGAGGTTTTTAGAATGTTTCTATAGTGTTTTTTATGGAAAAAAATATGAGAAATGGATTTTTAACTACTATTGTTTTAATAAGTTTGTTTTAATAAGTTGTGACATCCTTATTCTACTCTTTATAGATTACCGACTCTGATATTAATTATAACAAACAATTGATAATAACAACAAGTTTATTAAATTAAAAGAAATTGACTAAGAAAGACCCAATTGAAAAAAAAATAAAAGATAAGTTAAACTTCGATGTATTTCTTGTTTTTTTAAAAATTAAATTAGTGTTTTTTTTCAAGTCAACTAAACTACGAAGACACCACTAAATTGAATGGAAAAAAATTAAATGAACTCCCGCCCAATTTATCTTGACATCCGGACTGTTCTAAAATTCATGTTTTCTTCTCAGTCTCAGCTAAATTGTATAACATTGCGAGGAAAAAAAACTTCCCATGACAACGCGCGACTAATTGACTAATAAAATTAATTATTTTATGTTTTTTTTTTTAAAAAAATAGATATTTACCATCCCCATTGATGGTTATAGAAGTCAACAATTGGTCCACGTGGAAGGAAGGAAAAGGAGCAGCAGCTAAATGGAGGGAAAGAAAATAAATATGGAAAGACAATTTCAT
>Ga0325401_1002663_pt1 | contig 15983 bp, 14 predicted proteins | sample PopdelMetagenome_FD_205666 | JGI IMG/M metagenome (GOLD analysis project Ga0325401, IMG submission 205666) | Populus deltoides microbial communities from Bellville, Georgia, United States - Xylem-PdKOR-R2 | ecosystem: Host-associated > Plants > Phyllosphere > Stem > Wood/Secondary xylem | place...
GATCGTCACCCACCTGGACAAGGCCATGCCCGCCGCGCTGGCCTCCACGGGCGAGCAGAAGGCGTTGCTGATCGGGCTGGTGCTGGCCCACGCCGCGCTGGTCGCCGACCGGGTGGGGATGCCCCCGGTATTGCTGCTGGACGAGGTCGCCGCGCACCTGGACCCGTCGCGCCGCGCGGCCCTGTTCGACCGCCTGGCGGCGGGGGGCGGCCAGGTCTGGATGACGGGCACCGAGCCCGCTTTGTTCGACGCGATCGGCCCCGCCACGCGGCTGGCGCTCGCATCTCCCGCCTGATCCGCTCTCGTCCCATATCGGGACGTGCCTCTATACATGGTTAAGGAGCGCTTGACTTGGCGGTGCCGCAATGAAATCCAGTCCCCGGGGATAGGGGGGATTATCATGAAACTCGCACGTCTTTTGACGGGGGCGGCCGCCATGTTGCTGCCGACCGCCGGGACCGTCGCCGCGCCGGTGCTGGACCCGATACCGCAGAACATCGCGCCGGGGCTGACGGTCGGCCTGTCGCGCTTCCTGACCGCGATCCCCACCGCGCCGCTCGGCTCGATGCGCTCGCTGGTCCAGGGCCTGCGCTCGGTGAACGACGGCAGCGACCGGTTGTTCGTCAACGACACGCGCGGGCTGATCTCCGTCACCTCCACGGCGGGCGCGGCGCCCAAGCCCTGGTTCGACATCCGCACCCAGGACGTGGGCTTCTGGCAGCCCACCGATCAGGCGGGGCTGGTGTCCTTCACCTTCCACCCCAATTTCGGCCGCGATCCCGACAAGCCGGGCTACGCCACCTTCTACACGGTGGACACGACCGCCGCCTCCGCCGGCACCGCCACCTATGCGGGCAAGGGCGGGGTCAACCACCACAACGTCGTGCGCGAATGGACGGTCGCCGACCCCCACGCCGCCACCGCCGAGATAACCGCCAAGCGCGAGCTGCTGCGCGTATCCCAGCCGCTGGGCGATCACGGGCCCGGCACCATCTCGTTCAACACCAGCGCCAAGGAAGGGTCGGCCGACTACGGCAAGCTCTACATCGGCTTCGGCGACGGCGGCGGGGCCAACGACCCGTACGATAATGCCCAGGACCCCGCGAGCCCGTTCGGCAAGATCCTGCGCATCGATCCCACCGACCCGGACGGCGCCGGCCCGCGGCAATATTCGATCCCGGCCGGCAACGCTTATTCGGGCGCGGCGGGCGAGCCCGCGGGCGCGTTGGCCGAGATCTGGGCGTCCGGCCTGCGCAATCCCCAGAACTTCACCTGGGACCCGGTGACGGGCACCATGTTCATCTCCGACATCGGCCACGCGATGCTGGAGGAAGTGAATATCGGCCGCGCGGGCGGCAATTACGGCTGGCCCGCGCGCGAGGGGACGTTCGGCCGCTATTCCAGCAAGATCAACATCGCGCTCGACGACGCCGACCCAAATCCCGGCTACGACGACCCGATCGCCCAGTACGGCCATCGCGAGGGCGCGGCGATTTCGGGCGCGCTGATCTATCGCGGCACCGCCATCCCCGAACTGGTGGGGCAGGCGGTGGTGACCGAACTCGTGCGCGGCCGCCTGTTCTACTTCACGCCGGGCGACACGTCGGGCGTCGGCGGGGCCGCCCTCATGCGCGAGCTTCAGCTGACGATGGACGGGTCGCCCACCACCCTGCTCACGCAGGAATGGGGCTGGGGCCGGGTCGACCTGCGCATGGGGCTCGACGCGGCGGGCGAGATCTATCTCATGAGCAAGCCGTTCGGCTCGCTGTTCCGCCTGGGCGCGGCCGTGCCGGAACCGGGCAGCTGGGCGCTGCTGCTGCTGGGTGCCGGCGTCACCGGCGCGGCGCTCCGCCGGCGACGGGCGTCGCGCGCGCCGCAACTCTCAACTTCCTCAACTTAAGGGACCGGCGGGGCCGCGCGGCCCCGCCCCATTACGCTTCCGATTCAAGCCATTCGTGCCTATATGCGGCGCATGGCGACAGACCCCCAGACGCACAGCAATTCGTCCGAATACGGCGCTTCCTCGATCAAGGTGCTGAAAGGTCTGGACGCGGTGCGCAAGCGGCCGGGCATGTACATCGGCGATACCGACGACGGGTCGGGTCTGCACCACATGGTGTTCGAGGTGTCGGACAACGCCATCGACGAGGCGCTGGCCGGCCATTGCGACCGCATCGACATCCAGCTGAACGCGGACGGGTCGGTGTCGGTCACCGACAACGGCCGCGGCATCCCGACCGGCATCCACCCCGAAGAGGGCGTGTCGGCGGCCGAGGTCATCATGACCCAGCTCCACGCGGGCGGGAAGTTCGAGAACACGTCCGACGACAACGCCTACAAGGTGTCGGGCGGCCTGCACGGCGTCGGCGTCAGCGTGGTCAACGCGTTGTCCGAACATCTCGACCTGACGATCTGGCGCGACGGCGAAGAGCATTTCATGCGCTTCGCCCACGGCGACGCGGTAGCCCCGCTCGCGGTCGTGGGCCCGGCCGAGGGCAAGAAGGGCACGCGCGTCACCTTCCTGCCCAGCCCCGCCACCTTCAAGATCACCGAGTTCGACTTCGCCAAGCTGGAGCATCGCTACCGCGAGCTCGCGTTCCTCAACTCGGGCGTGCGCCTGTTCCTGACCGACGCGCGGCACGAAGATCCGCAGACGATCGAACTCTATTACGAGGGCGGGATCGCCGCCTTCGTCAAGTATCTCGACCGCGCGCGCACCCCGCTGATGCCCGAACCCGTCGCCATCCGCGGCCAGCGCGACGCGATCGGCATGGACGTCGCCCTGCAGTGGAACGACAGCTATTACGAGAACGTGCTGGCGTTCACCAACAACATCCCCCAGCGCGACGGCGGCACGCACGTGGCGGCGTTCCGCGCCGCGCTGACCCGCACGCTCAACAATTACGCCGAGAAGTCGGGCCTGCTGAAGAAGGAAAAGGTCCAGCTGACCGGCGAGGACATGCGCGAGGGGCTGACCGCCATCGTCTCCGTCAAGCTGCCCGACCCCAAGTTTTCCAGCCAGACCAAGGACAAATTGGTGTCGTCCGAGGTGCGCGCGCCCTTGGAAGGGCTGATGGCCGACAAGCTGGCCGAGTGGCTGGAGGAGAATCCGGGCCACGCTAAGGCGATCGTCGGCAAGATCATCGACGCCGCCGCCGCGCGCGAGGCGGCCAGGCGGGCGCGCGAACTGACGCGGCGCAAGGGCGTGATGGACATCGCCTCGCTGCCCGGCAAGCTGGCGGACTGCCAGGAGCGCGATCCCGCCAAGTCCGAGCTGTTCCTGGTCGAGGGCGACAGCGCCGGCGGCTCTGCCAAGCAGGGGCGCAACCGCCACTTCCAGGCGATCCTGCCGCTGCGCGGTAAGATCCTCAACACGGAGCGCGCGCGCGAGGACCGGATGCTGTCCTCGCGAGAGATCGGCACGCTCATCACCGCGATGGGCACGGGGCTTCGCGACGATTTCAACATCGACAAGCTGCGTTACCACAAGGTCGTCATCATGACCGACGCCGACGTGGACGGCGCACACATCCGCACGCTGCTGCTGACGCTGTTCTACCGCCACATGCCCAAGATCATCGAGGGCGGTTACCTCTACATCGCGCAGCCGCCGCTCTACAAGGCGACGCGCGGCCGGTCGGAAGTGTACCTCAAGGACGACGCGGCGCTCGACGATTACCTGGTCGATGCCGGGCTGGCGGCGGCCGTGTTGGAAACGGCGGGCGGCGCGCGCTCGGGCCGCGACCTGGGCGACCTGGTGGCGCACGCGCGGCGGATGCGCACGCTGATGCGCTACGTGCCGCGCCGCTACGACGCCGGGCTGGTGGAGGCGCTGGCGCTGGGCGGCGCGCTCGACCCGGCGCTCGACCGCGAGGGTCGCGCCGCCCGCGTCGCCGAGGTGACGCGCCGGCTCGACGCGAGCGACCCGGAGGCGCGCTGGGGCGCGGAACTGACCGGCGAGGGCGGCGTCCACTTCACGCGCGCGTGGCGCGGCGTCACCGACCACCACATCATCGAGGCGGGCTTCGTCGCGTCCGCCGAGGCGCGCAAGCTCCACGCATTGGCCGGCGAACAGGGCGACGCCTACGCCGCGCCCGCCCGGCTGGTGCCGCTGAAGGGCGCTGCCACGTCGCAGCAGGAGGCGCAGGACGGCGTGCCCGGCACGGAAGAGGCGCCCGCCGACGCGCCGGCCGCCACCGCTTTGGCCCCCGTGCGCGGCGAAACCCAGGTGTCGCGCCCCAGCCAGCTGCTCGACGCAGTGCTGACCGCCGGCCGCAAGGGACTGGCGATCCAGCGCTACAAGGGCTTGGGTGAGATGAACGCCGAACAGCTCTGGGAAACCACGCTCGACCCGTCGGTCCGCTCGATGCTCCAGGTATCGTCGGCCGACGCCGACGGCGCCAACGAGATCTTCACCCAGCTGATGGGCGAGGTGGTGGAGCCCCGGCGCGAGTTCATCCAGGACAACGCGCTCAACGTCGCCAACCTGGACGTTTGAGGGCGCCAGTCCCCCACCGACCGTCATCCCGGGAACAGGTCCGGGGTGACGGTCGTGGGAGCCGGGCGCCGATGATCCCTCACACCACCCGCAGCCATTCCGCCTCGGGCGCGCGCGTCGCGCGGGTGCGGTTGGCGGGGTCGGCCACGTCCTCGTGCCCGATCGCCAGCGCGCAGAACACCATCCGCTCCGCCGGCACGTTCAGGAACCGGCCCACCGTCTCGGGATACGCCGCCCACGCCTCCTGCGCGCACGTGCCCAGCCCCGCCTCCGTCGCCAGCAGCATCAGCGATTGCAGAAACATCCCCAGGTCCGCCCATTGGGGCGGCCCCATGCGTCGATCCACCGTGACGAAATACGCCGCCGGCGCGCCGAAGAACCGATAGTTGCGCGCGAACCAGCCGCGGCGCGCCGCCTTGTCCCCGCGCGCGATCCCCAGCGCGCCGTACAGCGCCTCGCCGATCGCGAAGCTGCGCGCGCGGTAGCGGTCGTCCATCTCGCGCGGATAGACGTCGTAGGCCGGTTCCTCCCGCTCGCCCGTCGCCAGCCTGGCGGCCATGACCGCCTTCAGCCGCGCCATCGCCTCGCCATGGACGACGTCGACGTGCCAGGGCTGGATGTTGCCCCCCGTCGCCGACCGCGCAGCCCGCAACGCCAGGTCGCGCAGCGTTTCCAGCGGCACGGGCGTGTCCAGATAGCCCCTGACCGACCGCCGCGCCGCCACCGCCCCGCTCACGTCCATGCCCCGCCCCCACTTGTCGCCCGCGTGACCCTGCGCCATGCCGGGGTTCAGAACAAACCGGGAGAGTGGTGATGGCCGAGGCTTACATCGTCGAGGCGGTGCGCACCGCCGGCGGGCGGCGCGGCGGCCGGCTGGCGGGCTGGCACCCGGCCGACATGGCGGGCGAGGTGCTGAACGCGCTGGTGGACCGCACCGGGCTCGATCCCGCCGCGGTCGAGGACGTGGTGATGGGCTGCGTCAGCCAGGGCGGCGAGCAGGGCTTCCAGGTTGGCCGCGGCGCCGTCTTGTCCAGCCGCCTGCCCGAGAGCGTGCCCGCCGTCAGCATCGACCGCCAGTGCGGTTCCTCGCAACAGGCGATCCAGTTCGCCGCCCAGGCCGTGATGAGCGGCACGCAGGACGTGGTGATCGCCGCCGGCGTCGAATCGATGACGCGCGTGCCGATGGGCTCGACCGGCGCGCTGTTCCACCAGGCGGGGCTGGGCCGTGCCAAGAGCCCGCGCCAGGACGAACGCTATCCGGACATCCAGTTCAGCCAGTTCGCGGGGGCGGAGATGATCGCCGCCAAATACGGCTTCACCCGCGCCGACCTCGACGCCTACGCGCTGCAAAGCCACCGCCGCGCCGCCGCCGCGACGGAACGCGGCGACTTCGCGGCCGAGATCGTGGCGCTGCCCGTCGACGCGCCCGACGGCCGCGTCCTGCACGACCGCGACGAGGGCATACGCTGGGACGCGACGCCCGAGTCGATCGGCTCGGTCAAGCTGCTCCAGGACGGCGGCGTCATCACGGCGGCCAACGCCAGCCAGATCTGCGACGGCGCCAGCGGCGTGCTGGTGGTGTCCGAACGCGCGCTGAAGGACCACGGGCTGACGCCGCTGGCGCGCGTGCACAACCTGACGGTGACGGGCGGCGACCCGGTCATCATGCTGGAGGAGCCGTTGTTCGCCACCGACCGCGCGCTGAAACGCGCCGGCCTGAGCATCGACGACATCGACCTGTACGAGGTGAACGAGGCGTTCGCGCCCGTGCCGCTGGCCTGGGCCAGGCATACGGGCGCCGACCCGGAACGGCTGAACGTCAACGGCGGCGCGATTGCGCTCGGCCACCCGCTGGGCGCCAGCGGCACCAAGCTGATGGCGACGCTGGTCCACGCCCTGCGCGCGCGCGGCGGCCGCTACGGCCTCCAGACGATGTGCGAGGGCGGCGGACTCGCCAACGTCACCATCGTGGAACGGCTCTAGCTATCGCCCGCCCCGACCCCTGGCGCCTGGACCCCACCGCCTATCCGCACCGCGACACCATCCAGACGCGGTTTCAGGACCTGGACGTGCTGGGCCATATCAACAACGTCGCCTTCGCCGCCCTGTTCGAGACGGCGCGCACCCGTTTCAACGCGCATGCCAGGCTGTGGGGGCGGGCCAGCACCGCCGCCGTCGGGCGCGCGGTGGTGGCGATGCAGGAAATCCACTACCTGGCCGAGGCCAGCTACCCGGACGACGTGACGGTGGCCACCGGCGTCGGGCGGATCGGCAATCGCAGCTGGACGATCCTGGCGGCGATGTTCCAGTCGGGCCGCCCGGTCGCCACCTGCGACGCGGTGATCGCGGTGCCGCCGGGGCCGGGCGGCGGTGGCCTGTCCGACGCGTTCCGCCGCGACCTGGCGGCGTGGGGGGTGGCGGCCCCGCCCGATTGATCCGCCGGGGTGCCGTCGTCACCACCCGCTCGATCGCCGACGACGCGCGAATGACCGCCGCGCGGGCCGTCGGACGTCGGCTGGATCACCCCGCCGGGGTTGGCGAAGCCCGTCGCCAGCACCTCGGGCGCGAAGGGATCATCGATCCGGGCAGGTCGGGGGCCGGCCCGTCCGCCCCGCCGTTCCATGAAGGCCACATGCCTGCGAAACGGCGCCGGACGCGTCTTCGCGGGCCGTCTCGGCAATCCCAAGGCAATACGCGCGCGCCCCCCCGCCGGTTCAGGTCGGCATCGCCACCGCCCGTCGCCCGGCGGTCGCGGCGGCCAGCGCCAGCGCCATCACCGCCCAGTCCTCGACCACCCCCGTCGCCGTCTGGCCCCAACGCTTCATCGCCCGCTCGCGCAGCGCCAGCCCCGCATAGCCGGACAGCAGCGCGGTCGCCGTCGCCAGCCCCGCCCCCAGGTAGCGCCGCCCCGGCGCCGCCAGCACCGCGCCCGCGTAGGCGCTGGTGATCGCGCGCGCGGTCAGGCCCGAGGGCACGGTACGGTCGGGCGCGGTCTTCATCTTGTCGCCCGCCTGCTCGGCCGCCGCCAGCGCCGCCATGCCGGCCGCGATCAGCGGGTTGGCGGCCGGGTTCGCCAGCGGATTGTCCGGGGGCACGCGCCCCGTCCGCGCGGCGACGGCGACGGCCGCCAGCGGGGTCATGGCGCGCTGGCCCCCGGCCAGGCCGATCAGGACGGAACGGATCATGGGCTAGCTCCTCATCTACCCAGGCCCAACGCGCCCGGCCCCGCCCGGATGCCTGCTTGTCAATTCCCGAACACCGGCGGGCGCTTCTCGACGTTGGCGCGCACCTGCTCGACCTGGTCGGGGGTGCGGATCACCTTCAGCTGTTCGGCGCTCTCGGCCGCCAGCAGCTGGCCCGCGTCCGCGTCGGCGGCCAGGTTGAACAAGCGTTTGGCCCCCCGGATCGCCCCCGGGCTGCGTCCGGCGATCACGCGCGCCAGCGCGGTCGCCTCGGCCAGCGGGTCGTCCGCCGTCCGCGTCGCGAACCCCAGCCGCACCGCCTCCTCGCCACCGAACTCGCGCGCGGTATAGGTCAGCTCGCGCAGCACGTCGTCGCGCGCCAGCGTCCGCCACAACGCCACCCCGCCCATGTCGGGCACCAGCCCCCAATGGCTCTCGCGGATCGAGAAGCGCGCCCCCGGATGCACGACGCGGATGTCCGCCCCCGACATCAGCTGGAACCCGCCGCCGAACGCCACGCCGTGCACGGCCGCGATCACCGGCACCGCCAGCTCGCGCCAGCCCCAGGCGACGTGCTGGGGCGCGTTGGCGAGCCCGTGGCTGCGCGCCTCCAGGTCCAGCCCCGATCCCCCGCCCGCCATGCTGGCCATGTCCAGCCCGGCGCAGAACGCCCGCCCCTCGCCCGACAGGACCACGCAGCGCAGGGCCGGCATCGCCGCCAGCCGCGCGATCGCGTCGGCGATGCCGGCGAACATAGCCGGGTCCAGCGCGTTCATCTTGTCCGGCCGGTTCAACCGCACGTCGGCCACCCCGTCCGCGACCGCGATCGTCACCCGTTCCACCGTCTCGCCCGCCATGTCGCCCGCCATGTCGCCCGCCATGTCGCCCATCGTTCTCTCCCTGTCGCCCCCCACGCTAGCGGTGCCGGCCCCCGTCCGATAGGGCGGCCCGCGTGATCGCCTTCGACCCCGCCCGCCTCGTGTCGACGATGTCCGGCCACGGCCGCCGGCTGGGTCTGGCGTACCGCGCGCACGGGCCCGACTGGGCGGAACTGGAACTGCCCTGGTCGCCCGACCTGATCGGTGACCCTGATCGCGACGTACTGGCGTCGGGGCCGATCGTGGCGCTGATGGACGTCGCCACCAGCCTGGGTGTCTGGTGCCGGCGGGGGCGGTTCGTGGCGCACGCGACCTTGGACCTGCGCGTCGACTATCTCCGCCCCGCCGCGCCCGGCCGCGCGGTGGTGGGGCGCGGCGAATGCTATCGCCTGACCCGACAGGTCAGCTTCGTGCGTGGCCAGGCGCACGACGGCGACCCGGACGACCCCGTGGCGCACGTGGCCGGCACCTTCATGAACATGACCCCCCAGGAGCCGGGCCGGTGAGCGATCCGCACCCCACGCCCGCGCCGGTGGACCTGCCCCCCTATGCCCGGCTGCTCGGCCTGATCGTGGAGGGGACGGACGACGCGGGCCCGGCGGGGCGCGCGCCCGTGCTGGTGATGCCGTTCGCGGACGCCGTGCTGGGCCGCCCCGGCTTTCTCCAGGGTGGTGCCATCGCCGGGCTGCTGGAGATGGCGGCGATCGCGGCGTTGCGCGCCGCGCTGTCGGCCGACGGCGGCGGCCGGATCAAGCCGGTCGACGTTTCGGTCGATTACATGCGCGGCGGCCGCGACCACCCCACCCGCGCTACGGGCATCGTCACCCGGCTGGGCACCCGCGTCGCCAACGTCCGCGCCCACGCCTGGCAGGGGGACCCCGACCAGCCGATCGCGTCGGCGCGGATGAACTATCTTGTGGTGCGGGACTGAGCCGGGGCATTCACTCCGCCGATCCCCCCGCCCGTCCCCCCTGCCGCAACGCCGAAGGGGCGGCGCCGGCACGAACCGGCACCGCCCCTTTCCCCGTCCCGCGACGGCGTCCCGCGACGGGTCGGGTCGGATCAGGCCGCGGCGGCGAACCGCACGGTGGTGCGCCGACGCCGCATCGCGCCGCCCATCACGCCGAAACCCAGCAGCATCGCCCCCCAGGTCGCCGGCTCCGGTACGGATGCCTCGACGACGGCGGGCAGACTGTGGCCGTGCGCCGACAGATTGGCTTGGTCCAGCACGGTGCGGCTCGAACCCACCACGTTGCCGACGTTGTAGGAGACGCCGTTCGCCACGCCGCTGCCGATGATCGCGCGCCCGCGCAGGTCGGGCAGCGCGAACGTCCGCTGCCCGTCCCCGCCGTACGTGGTGCCGAACAGGCTGTAGAGCGCCTGGTACTGCGCGATGTTCAGGATCTGGCCCTGCGCGTCGACGTACCCCCGCAACTCTCCCGCGCCGGCATAGGTGATGATCTCGCCCACGATCTGGCCGTCCGCTGCCGCCCGTTCCCGCAAGGGATAGTAGCCTTCTAGCGAGATCATGTAGCGAAGCCCGACCGACGGCTGCTCCTGGGCGATCGCCGCCCCGCCGCCCGTCGCCTGGGCGTCGCGGCTGCCGGGGACGTCGTGGCTGTGCGAGGGCAGGTTGGCGGCCGTCAGCTTGGTTCCGTCCTGCCCCGTCAGGCCGCCCAGCGGCAGGATCGTCCGGTCCGACGCGCTTTGATTGACGCCCACCACGGTCCGCCCCGTCAGGTTCGGCAAGGCGAAGGTCGTCAGCCCGTCGCCGCCATAGATGGTTCCCAGGCGCGCATACAGGTCCTGATACCGGCTGATCTGCAGCAGCTGTCCGTTCGCGGCCAGGTAGCCGTCGGGAACGAAATTGGTGCCGAACGCTACCACCTGGCCCACCGCCGCCACGTCGTTGCTGGTGTCGAACAGGCCGTTGACGGCGACGCCGTAGGTCATGGCCAGCGACGGCTGGCGGTTGTTGAACGGCGTCGGATCGGCGGACCCGGCGACGCCGGTGGTTCCCGCGGGCCGTCCGTCGTCGGTGAGGTCGTGGGCGTGCGCCGGCAGGTTGGCACCGGTCAGCGTGACGGTGGCGGAACCGCTCCGCTGGCCCAGGACGTTTCCGGCGCCGCTGCCGATCATCGTGGTACCCTGCAGGTCGGGCAGGGCGAAGGTGGACCGGCCGTCACCGCCGAACTGGGCGCCGAGCAGCGCGAACAGCGCCGTGTTTCGGTTGAGGCCTATCAGGCTCCCGTTCGCCTGTCCGTCCAGGTAATTGGGTTGCTGAAAGGCGAAGGTGCGGATGGAGCCCATCAGGCCGACGGTTGAAACGCTGATGCCGTCGTCGGGCCGCATCGGAAACACGCCCTGCGTCTGGACGTAGGACGACAGCACCAGCGAGGACTGCATGTTGCTGAACGCTTGTCCGCCGCCGGTCATCCCCGTCATGTCCGCCGCTCGCGCGTCGGTCGCCGAAACCGTCGCGATGCCCGCGGCCAGGCACGTCGCCGCGGCCAGCCTGATCCATATCTTCATGTTCGCCATCCCCCCGGGCCCGCCCCCCTGGCCTTCGCCCATGTCGGGGCCTGTAGCGTCGGTCTTGCGCCGTGACTATCGCCATCTGCGCGGCACACCCGGCTATTCTTCGTCCCGGCATCGGACAACCGGGCGACGACCTGTCTCGTCCTTTCCTCCACGGCCCGGCTCCGACAAGCGCGCCCCTTCGGGCCGCCCGCCTGCTACCCCGCCCGCGTCAGCTTCAACAATCGCCCCCGCGAGCCGTCGGCGCCGTCCTCCAGCACCCAGATCGCGCCGTCCGGGCCCTGCTCCACCTCGCGAATGCGCGCGCCCATGTTCCATTGGTCGCCCTTGGCGGCCTGCGTCCCGTTCAGGTGGACGCGCACCAGCGACGTGCTGGACAGGCCGCCGATGAACGCGTCGCCGCGCCATTGCGGAAACATCGCGCCCGAATAGATCATCAGCCCGCCGGGCGAGATCACCGGGTTCCACGACACTTTGGGCGGCTCGTAGCCGTCGCCGGGCCGGTGGTCGGGAATGTCGCGGCCGTCGTAATGGCTGCCGTTGGACGCGTTGGGCCAGCCATAGTTGGCGCCGGCGCGGATCAGGTTCACCTCGTCGCCCCCCTTGGGTCCCATCTCCTGCTCCCAAAGATTGCCCCGGGCATCGAACGCCAACCCCAGCAGGTTGCGATGGCCGTAGCTCCACACTTCGGGCGCGAAACCCTTCGCCGCCAGCGGGTTGCCGGCCGCGGGCTCGCCGTCGGGCGTCAGGCGCAGCACCTTGCCCAGCGTCGCCTTGGGGTCCTGCGCGGGCGTGAACTTCTGCCGCTCGCCCGCGGTAAAGAACAGGTATCGCCCGTCGGGCGAAAAGGCGATGCGCCCCGAATAATGGCCGTTGCCGTCGACGCAGGGGCTGGCCCGGAACAGCGCCTCGATCTCGCCCAGCCGCTCGTTGCGCACGGCACCGGTCTGGTCGACCGCCGGGCGCAACCGCCCGCGTGCTAGCACCACGCGCTTGCCGCCCGTCTCGCACGCCGCCGAATAGCTGAAATAGACGCGGCGGCTCGTCGCGAAGTCGGGGGCCAGCACCACGTCCATCAGCCCGCCCTGCCCCGCCGCATCGACCGGGATGGTCGCCACCGTCTGCCGTTCGCGCCCGTCCGCCGACACCAGCAGCATCCGCCCGTCCTTCTCGGTCACCAGCATCCGCCCCCCCGAACCGTCGGCGTCCGGTAGGAACGTCATCGCCCAGGGCGAATCGAGGTCCGCGATCGGCGTGACGGCGAAGGGGCGGGCGCTCGACTGCGGCGCCTGCGGCCCCGCCTTGTATCGCCCCTGCGGCGGCGCGCCCTGGTCCGCCGTCTCCGCCTCTCCCGAACAGGCGATCAGGGCCAGGGGAAGCGCTGCCAGGCGAACGACGTGCATGAAAAGGCCTTTCTCTCGTTTCGGCCCCAACGCGCGTCGCTCGCGCAAGGATGCACCTTGCCGAACCCCGGCCCGCGGCGTATATTCCGCTCGCTTTCTCTACATCGTCGCCGGTGAAGAGGCTGCGGGGCTCGCGCTCCGCGGCGGCGACCAACTCGTGACCGGACCGTCTCTTGACCGATATCGCCCGCCTGACCCAGCTGATCGAACCCGAGGCCGCGGCGCTGGGCTTCGCGCTGGTGCGCGTGAAGATGTTCGGCGGTCGCTCGGACCCCACGCTCCAGGTGATGGCGGAGCGGCCCGATACGCGTCAGCTGACGATCGACGACTGTTCCGCGCTCTCGCGCCGCCTGTCCGACGTGCTGGACGAACACGACCCGATCGAGGACGCGTACCGGCTGGAGGTGTCCAGCCCCGGCATCGACCGCCCGTTGACCAGGCCCCAGGACTATGCCGACTGGGCCGGGCACGAGGCCCGCGTCCACCTGGTCGAGCCCATGGACGGCCGCAAGCAATTGACAGGCGATATCAATGGCTTGCACGGTGACGAGGTTGAGATGGACGTTCGCGGCAAAGGGCCGATGCGCGTCAACTTCGCCAACATCGGCGACGCCAAGCTGCTCATAACCGACCGGCTGATCGCCGCCACCCAGCCCCTCTCAGCAGAGGGTGCCGAAGAGATCGAGGAGGACCAGGACTGATGGCCACGGGCATCACCGCCAACCGCGCCGAGCTGATCGCCATCGCCAATTCGGTGGCGTCGGAGAAGATGATCGACCGCGCCATCGTCATCGAGGCGATGGAGGACGCGATCCAGCGCGCCGCCAAAAACCGCTACGGCGCCGAGATGGACATCCGCGCCAAACTCGACGCGAACTCGGGTGACCTGCGCCTGTGGCGCGTGGTCGAGGTGGTGGAGCTGGTCGACGACCTCTACAAGCAGGTCGACGAGAAGGCGGCGCAGAAGCTCCAGCCGGGCGCCAGCATCGGCGACTACATCGTCGATCCCCTGCCCCCCATCGAATTCGGCCGCATCCAGGCCCAGGCGTCCAAGCAGATCATCTTCCAGAAGGTCCGCGACGCCGAGCGCGAGCGCCAGTACGAGGAATACAAGGACCGCCAGGGCGAGATCATCACCGGCGTCGTCAAGCGCGTCGAGTTCGGCCACGTCGTCGTCGACCTCGGCCGCGCCGAGGGCGTGATCCGTCGCGACCAGCAGATCCCGCGCGAGGCGGTGCGCGTCGGCGACCGCACGCGCAGCCTGATCCTGAAGGTGGTACGCGAGAACCGGGGTCCGCAGATCTTCCTGTCCCGCGCGCATCCCGACTTCATGAAGAAGCTGTTCGCGCAGGAAGTCCCCGAGATCTACGACGGCGTCATCACCATCATGGCCGCCGCCCGCGACCCCGGCAGCCGCGCCAAGATCGGCGTCATCAGCCGCGACTCGTCGATCGACCCGGTCGGCGCCTGTGTCGGCATGAAGGGCAGCCGCGTCCAGGCGGTGGTCCAGGAGATGCAGGGCGAGAAGATCGACATCATCCCCTGGTCCGAGGATACCGCCACCTTCGTCGTCAACGCGCTCCAGCCCGCCAACGTTTCCCGCGTGCTGATCGACGAGGAAGAAGACCGGATCGAGGTGGTGGTCCCCGACGACCAGCTGTCGCTCGCCATCGGTCGCCGCGGCCAGAACGTGCGGCTCGCCTCGCAGCTGACCGCCAAGCCGATCGATATCCTGACCGAAACCGACTCGTCCGAAAAGCGCCAGAACGAGTTCGTCCGCAACTCGGAACTGTTCCAGAACGAGCTGGACGTGGACGAGACGCTGGCGCAGCTGCTGGTCGCCGAGGGCTTCTCCGAACTGGAGGAGGTCGCGTACGTCGAGCTGGACGAGCTGGCGGGCATTGAGGGCTTCGACGAGGACCTGGCCCAGGAGCTTCAGAGCCGCGCGCAGGAGGCGCTCGACCGGCGCGAACAGTCCAATCGCGACGAGCGCACGTCGCTGGGCGTGTCCGACGACCTGCTCACCATCCCCTACCTGACCGAGGCGATGCTGGTCACGCTCGGCAAGGCCGGCATCAAGACGCTGGACGACCTGGCCGACCTCGCCACCGACGAACTGGTCGAGAAGAAGCGCGTCGAGCATCGCCGCCGCAACGACGAGGCGCCCAAGCGCCCCGACCGGCCCGAGAACCGCGGCGGCATCCTGTCCGCCTACGGCCTGTCGGACGAGCAGGGCAACGAGATGATCATGGCCGCCCGCGCGCACTGGTTCGCGGACGAGGAAGGGGCCGACGCCCCCGCAGATGCCACGATCGATCAGGAGGACGCGCATGCGGACTCCGAACAATGAGCGCCTGATCGACTCCGATCACGACGAGGATGCGGAGGGCCCCGTCCGCTCCTGCGTCCTCACGCGCGAACGGGCACCGCGCTCGGCGCTGGTGCGCCTGGCGCTCGGCCCCGACGGGCGCGTCCACCCCGACGTGCGCGCCCGCGCGCCGGGCCGCGGCGCCTGGATCGGCGTAGCCCGGCCCGAGCTGGAGGCGGCGCTCGCCAAGGGCCGGCTGCGCGGTGCGCTGGCCCGCGCGTTCCGCGGCGGCGAGTTCGCGGTGGACGACGATCTGCCCGCCCGCGTCGCGACGGCGCTGGAACGCGCGACGCTCGACCGGCTGGGGCTCGAAGCGCGCGCGGGCCACCTGCTGACCGGCTCCGACCGGATCGAGCAGGCCGCGCGTTCGGGCAGGCTGCACGCGCTCTACCACGCCGCCGACGCGGGCGACGATGGGATGCGCCGGCTGGCCCAGGCGTGGCGCGTCGGCTCCGACGACGAGGGCAGCGGTGCCAAGGGGTTGGCGTTGCCGGTGGCGCGCCCCATATTGTCGGTGGCGCTGGGCCGCGAGAACGTGGTACATATCGGCGTCACCGACCGCGCTGCGGCTGGACGACTGGGCGATGCGCTCGGCCGCTGGCTGTTTTTTATCGGATCAGATCAGACACAGCCGCCTTGCGGATCGGCCCCGCAAGGGGCATCGGCGCCCCGGTCCCGGGGCGGCGCGCAGGCCGTCGAAGGACACGAGGACACCGAGTGAGCGATAACGATGACAAGCCGAAGCAGGGCATGCGCGCGCCCCTGGGTGTGAAGCGCACGGTCGAGACCGGCAAGGTGAAGCAGAGCTTCAGCCACGGCCGCTCGAACACGGTGATCGTGGAAACCAAGAAGGCGCGCAGCTTCCGCCGCCCGGGCGACCCCGCCCCCGTGCACGACGCCGTGCCCGAGACGGCGGCGCCCGCCCCCGTTGCGGCGCCGGCCCCCGCGGCGCCGCCGCGCGCGCCTGCCAACGAGAGCGCGCAGGAGCGCCAGGCCCGCCTGCTGCGCGAGGCCGAGGCGCAGCGCATGAGTTCCGCCGAGGATCAGCGCCGCCGTCAGGAAGCCGATCGCGTCCGCGCAGCCGAGGTCGCCGCCGAGCAGGCCGCCCGCCGCGCC
>Ga0325401_1002665_pt1 | contig 15978 bp, 20 predicted proteins | sample PopdelMetagenome_FD_205666 | JGI IMG/M metagenome (GOLD analysis project Ga0325401, IMG submission 205666) | Populus deltoides microbial communities from Bellville, Georgia, United States - Xylem-PdKOR-R2 | ecosystem: Host-associated > Plants > Phyllosphere > Stem > Wood/Secondary xylem | place...
GGCGACGCGGACGCGGAGGTTGACCTGCACGGAGGAGAGGAGGGAGAGCGAGTTCACCACCTCCGGCCCCGTCCCGAGGGCGGCGCGCGCGATGGCCTCGGCGCGCTGGGCCTCGGCCGCGCCGGGCACGGCGCCCGACAGGACGTAGCCGTTGCGGCCGGCCGCCGCCACGCGCACCCCTTCCGCCCCGCGCACCATGCGCCGGATCATCCCCTCCACCGCGGAGGCGGAGGGCGGGGGCGGGGCGGCGGCGGGCGCCGCGGCCGTCGGCATGGCGATCGGGCCGGCGGCGGCGGCGGCGCGGCTGGGGGAGACGGTGACGTCGTACTCGGCGACCGGCGCGCCGTCCTCGGCGGTCGCGACGACGGTGGTGCGGCCGGGCGCGACCGCCATCAGGAAGAGGCTCGTCGGCGAGGCGGGCTGGATTCGTGCCACCCGCGGGTCGGCGGCTAGCACCGTGAGCGCCGGGCGCGGCAGGGTCAGCAGCCGGCCCGTCCCGGCCTCCATCGCCACCGTCACCGCCGGCACGGCGGCGGTCGCGGCGGGCTGGGGCAGCGGGGACGGGTCGGGGAAGGCCGGGCGGGCGGAGGCGGGCGCGCGCGGCAGGGCGGGGGGCGCGCCCTGGGCCAGCGCGCCCTGGGCCAGCGCCCCGCAGGGGAGCAGGAGGAGCGCGGTGGCGGCGCGGAGGATGGGGTTCACCGGAAGACGACCTCCTGCTTGTCCTCGCCCTGGATCACGCGCACCCGCGCTCCCTGGGACACGGCGGAGCCGGCGAGGGCCGGCGAGACGTCGGAGCCGAAGATGGGGGCGCCGGAGAGGGGGACACCGGCGACCGGTGCCCCGGGGATACCGGCGACGGGTGCGACGGGGGCGGCGGCGACGGGGGTGGCGGCGTCGGCCGGCGCGGCGTCGTCCGGCAGCTCGATCGCGCGCACGGTGAGGGAGATCCGACCGAGCCGGCCGCCGACGGCGACGCGCTCGGCCTGCTCGGCCGTCACCTCGAGCGTGACGGTGCGGGCGACCCGGCCGAGCCCGGCCTCGCCCGCGGCGGCGCCGGCGACGGCGCCGGGGGCGCCGCCGGGGGTGAGCGCCTGGTCGACCGCGATGACGCGGATGTCGGAGAGGATCGTCTCCCCGATCACGCGGCGCCCGAGCGGGGCGTCGTTCGCCGCGAGCTCCTGGGTGAGGATGAGGTCGACCCGGTCGCCGGGCCAGATGAGGCCGGCCGTGCCGGTCACGACGTCGACGCCGACCGCGATGGCGCGCCGCCCGCCGCGCAGCACGGCGGCGAGGAAGCCGCGGTCGCGGGGGAGAAGGACGTCGGCCGGCGGCACCGCCTCCCCCGCCTCGACGGAGCGGCGGAGAAGGCCGCCGCGAAGCGTCGCGCGCGCCTCCTCCGGCGCGGCGCCGGCGGGCACGGCGTCGGGCGGCGCCTCGCGCACGGCGAGGTCCTCCTCCTTCAGCAGGGTGCCGGCGGGCAGGGCGCGGGCGGCGGCGAGGAAGCGCGCCCGGGCCGGGGGCGGCGCCGGCCGCGACTCGGGCACGGGCGCCTCGGCCGGGGCGAGGGCGTAGAGGCCGAGCGTGCCGAGACCGAAGGCGCAGAGCACGAGGGAGAGGATGACGAGGGCGCGTAGAAGCACGGCGTCAGGCCCCCGGCGCGCGGGTCATCGCGAGGGCGGCGCCCGCGCCGAGCGCGACGGCGTAGGGCAGGGGGCCGCGCCGGCGGATCCGCCGGGCCTCCGCGACGGCGACGCGGCGGAGCAGGCCCGCGCCGCGCGCGACCCGCTGCTCGAGGGGCGGCGCGAGGGGGGCCAGCAGCAGGTAGAGGAGGCCGAGCGCGCCGCCCGCGACCGCGCTGGAGAGGGTGAAGTCCCACGTCGCGGCGGGGGGGAGGCCGGCGGCGACGGCGGCCGCGAGCTTCACGTCGCCGCCGCCGAGCAGGCCGCGCATCGCGAGCGGGAGCAGGAGGACGAGAAGGAGCGCGGCGGCCGCGAGCGAGGCCGCCGCGGCGGCGGCGCCGAGCGGGGCGCGCGCGGCGAGGCCGAGCGCGAGCAGCGCGGCCGGAAGGGCGTCCGGGATGATGCGGGCGGCGACGTCGCGCCAGGCCGCGTAGGCGAGAAGGGCGAGGATCGCCCACTGGAGGGGGTCTTGCATCGTGAGGGGCGCCTTTTTGAACGGTCCGCACGGTGGGAGGGGGCGTCCGCCGGCCGGGCGCCCTACTGGCGCCGGCCGGCGTCGCCGAAGATCACGCGCCGAGCAGGGCGGTGAACTTGGCCGTCAGGTTCGTCGAGAAGGCGGTCACCGCCGCGCCGACGGCGATGACGATCGCGGCGGCGAGGATGGCGTACTCGGCGGCGGTCACGCCCTTGCGGTCGCGGAGCGCGGCGATGGCGAGGGAGAGGGAGTGGGTGAGCATGGTGGAAGCCTCCATTGTCGTCTGCGGGGACAGCCGTTCCGGAAGCACCGGGGAACGGAACCGCGCGGGCCGTCAGGCCGCGCGATCGCCCCCATACGAGCCGATAGAGGTTAAGGCTCCCTTCACGGCGCGCCGCTATTCGAACGCGAGACCGTGAGGACCGGCCCATGCTCCCGTCAGACGTCGCCATCCCTCCCCTGTCGCTGCCGCGCGGCGCGGTGCGGCGGGTCCGGGCCGGCGCCGCGCGCGCGTTGCGCGACCGGCGCGGCGCGACGGCGCTGGAGTTCGCGCTCGTCGGCGGCGCGTTCGTCGCGCTGATGATCGGCGTGCTCGAGGTGGGCCGGTACATGATCGTGCGGGAGGCCGTGCGCGTCGCCGCGATGGACGCCGTGCGCGTCGCGATCCTGCGCGGCTCGGCCAACCTCAACGCCGGTGCCGCGGCCTGCCGCGACCTGTCCGGCAGCCTCGCCGGCGCGGTGAGCGGCGGCCCGATGCTGCGCGCCGATCAACTGCTCGTGGGGATGAGCGGCTGCGCGACGGCCGGCGGCCTGACCTCGGTCACGGTGACGGTCAGCTACCCCTTCGCGCACGCCATCCCGCTGCGCCCGGCCGGCACCATCACGCTGCGCGAGGAGGGCACCGCGACGATCTTCTGACGGCGTCGCGGCGGGGTGGTGGAGGCCGCCTCTCATCGCACGCGCACCTCGGCGTTGCCGCGCAGCGTCGCGAGGCCGGGGAGCAGGGCGGCGGTGACGGGGGAGATGTGCCGGTAGGGCTGCGACACCGCGATCGAGACGTAGCCGATCGGCGCGATCGCCGAGGCGCAGGTGCCGGTGGCGCAGTCCGCCGCCGCGCCGTTGTCGCAGCGGCAGGACATGGTGGTGGGCCCGACCGTGACGTCCTGCCATCCCGCCAGCTGGCCCCGCACCGCGGCGGCGATGCCCGCGCTGTCCGCGGGGCGGAGGAAGGCGTGCTGCGCCCCCGCGCGCGCCGCCATCTCCAGCCGCGTGCGGCGCCACATGGCCGTCGAGAGGTCGTAGAGGCCGAGCAGCATCAGGATCATCGCCGGCGCGACGAGCGCGAACTCGAGGGCGGCGATCCCCTGCCGGCCGCGCAGGAGGGCGAGGGTGCGCCGGGTCATTCGACCAGCCTCGCCACCCGGGCGACCGGCAGGGGCGTGCGGGCGGTGGCGCAGCCGGAGGCGTTGAAGCGGAAGCTGCTCAGCCCGCTGATCTCGACGCTCCCGGCGACGAGGGCGAGGCAGGTCGTCGTGGTGTTGGAGCTGACCTGGCCGAGCGCGACGTGGCTGTCGGGCGCGTAGATGCCGCCGACGACGTTGAAGCTCGACGCGTTCTGGAAGCGGATCCCCGGGTTGCCGGCGTTGCCGGGCGCGCCGCCGCGGGCGCGGTGGATGAGCACGCCGTCGTAGTCGGGATCGTCGTTGTTCGCGCTCGGGGCGGTGATGTTGACGGTCGAGACGTTGCCGAGGCTGATCGTCCGCGGGTCGGTGCCCGTGAAGATGAACGTGCAGCCGTTGCAGGTGAAGGAGGAGGTCCCGCTGACGTTGAAGGGGGCGTTCCTGAAGACGTAGGTGCCGGAGCGCAGCGAAACGCTGCTCTGGTTGCCGAGCGTGACCTCCTCGCAGTAGGCGCGCGCGGTGCCGGTGGGCTCGATCGTGACCGTGTTGTTCGGTCCCCTGCCGGGCCGCACGCAGGGCGTCGGCACGGGCTTGGAGTCGAGCCGCTCGTAGGGGTTGCTCAGCGGCGCCGCGTTCTCCTGGTAGCCCTGCGCGAAGCTCCAGCGCGTGTTGTTGCACCCGCTGCAGCTGCCGGCCGCGACGGCCGCCACCGCCCGGACCGCGCTGTTGCTCTGCGGGATGTTGATGGAGACGCCGGGGCCGTTGGAGCCGATGCCGCAGTTCACCGCCTCGAACAGGCTCGAGTTCTGGACTGTCAGCGTGCCCCGCAGCGCCAGCAGGCAGGCCGGCGTCGTGCCCTGCAGCACGCTCACCGCCCGCGCCTCCACCGTGCCGTGGTCGCGACCCAGCATGGCGCGCCCGAGCACGATCGGCACGCGCGAGAGGATCCGCACCTCGAAGGCGCTCGCGTTGCCGCGCTGCGCGCCCGAGACGGGCGGGTTGCTGACGCTGACGGCCGGGACGGCGAAGCCGTTGCGCCCGCCCATCTCCTCCGCGGCCGCGAGCGCCGCCGCCCGGCCGCGGAACTGATGGGCCGAGGCGGCGGCCATCGCGGCGATGTCGGCGGCGTGCTGCGCGTCCCGCCGGGTGAGGAGCAGCAGCGTGCCCTCCGTCGCCAGCCCGGCCATGCCCACCAGCGCGCTGCCGGCCACCGCGACCGCGACCGCGCTCGCCCCGCGCCGGTCGCGCAGGGCGGTCCGCGCGCGGCGGGCAAGGATCAGGACCTGCAGAAGGCCTCGCACGCGCCCGCTTCGCCTCCGTCTCCGCGCCGCGGTCGTTGCCCGCGGCGCGATTGGTTTCGTGCCCCGCGCGGTGCAGGGGGCGTTCGGCGATCAGGTCTAGGGTATGAGAATGAATGCGGAATGAACGGCGGGGGCTGTGGCGCATGCGGTCCCAAGGGGCGCCGCTCCGTCGAAGGCAGTGCCTTCGACCCCCGCAGGTCCCCCGGCGGGGGGCTCAGACCCGGCGTCGGGCGATGGGACAAGGAGGTCACTAGACCCCATCGCGACCGTCCTGGCGGCTCCGGGCGCCTCGGGTCCACGACCGGAGGCGTGGGCGGGTTCAACAACCCTGAAACCAAGCAGAAGAAGATGATGGAGGAGGTTCCAGGAGGAGGAAGAATTCCTTCCTCCTCCTCCTGGCCACGAAGGGCCGCCGCAGGATCGCCACGTTCGGTGGTATACGCCCCGCGCCGATCTGCTCTAGCGTCTCGCCCATGAGCGATCCCGTCCCCGCGGTCCACGACATGGGCGGCGCGTCCCGCTTCCGCTGCACGGCGGTGGAGCGGGACGAGGCGCCGCCGGACGAGTTCGGCCGGCGGGTGGACGCGCTGCGCCAGATCCTCGGCGCGAAGGGGCTGATGCGGACGGACGAGATGCGCCGCCTCATCGAGGCCATCCCCGAGGAGGAGTACCTGGCACTGACCTATTACGAGCGCTGGCTGCGGGCCATCGGCGCGCTGATGGTCGAGAAGGGGATCGTCGACGCGGAGGCGGTGCGTTGAGCGGGGAGGGGTTCCCGCCCGGCAGCCGCGTGCGGGTGCGCGACGACTGGCCGGAGGCGCGCGGGCCCTGCCATGTCCGCACGCCGCACTACCTGCGCGGCCGCACCGGGGTGGTGGAGCGGCGGCTCGGGCGCTTCGCCGATCCCGGGGAGCTCGCCTTCTCGCGCCCGGCGCCGTCGCGCGACCTGTACCACGTGCTGTTCGAGCAGCCCCCGGTCTGGGCGGAGGGGGTGCGGGGCGACGCCCTGCTGGTCGAGGTGTTCGAGCACTGGCTGGAGCCGGCGCGGTGAGCGCGCCCGTCCGTCCCGACGCGCCCGCCCGGCTGGAGCGGCTGCTCGACGCCCTCAAGGCCCGCGGCGTGCTCACCGAGGAGGAGCTGGCGGCGCAGAGGGCGCGCACGGACGGCGCCGATCACGGGATCGGCGCGCGCATGGTGGCGCGGGCCTGGACGGATCCCGGCTGGCGCCGCGGGATGCTCGCGGACGGCACCGCGGCGGCGGAGGCGATGGGGGCGTCGCTCGCCGGCGCGCCGCCGCTCGGCGTGCTGGAGGACACGGCGTCGCGGCATCACCTCGTCGTCTGCACGCTCTGCTCCTGCTACCCGCGCGCGGTGCTCGGCTACCCGCCGCACTGGTACAAGAGCTTCGCCTACCGCGCCCGCGCCGTGCGCGACCCGCGCGGCGTGCTGGCGGAGTGGGGGACCGTGCTGGCGGAGGGGGTGGAGCTGCGCGTGGTGGACAGCACGGCCGACTACCGCTGGATGGTGCTGCCGCTGCGGCCGGAGGGCACGGAGGGCTGGGACGAGGCGGCGCTGGCCGCGCTGGTGACGCGCGACGTGCTGATGGGCGTCGCCCTGCCGCGCCTCCCCGCGCCCGTCGCGGCCTGAGGGGGCCTTGCGCGTCCTCGACGAGTCGCTCGCGGCGCGGTTCGCCGCGATCGCCCTCGGGCACGTCGAGCGGGAGTACCCGAGCAAGCCGGCGGTCGTGCTCGACGGGCCGGGGGACGCGCGGACGCCGTCGGCGCTGCACCCGGTGTTCTTCGGCAGCTTCGACTGGCACTCCTGCGTGCACGGGTACTGGATGCTGGCGCGGCTGCTGCGGCGCTTTCCCGGCATGGCGCCCGCGCCGGCGGTGCGCGCCCTGTTCGACCGGCGGCTGACGGCCGGGGCGGTGGCGGGGGAGGTCGCGACCGTCGCCCGCCCCTCGGCGCGAGGCTTCGAGAGGCCCTACGGCTGGGGGTGGCTGCTGGCGCTCTCGGCCGAGCTGGACCGGCACGAGGGGACGCCCTGGGGCGCGACGCTGGCGCCGCTCGCGGCGGTGTTCGCGGGCCGCTTCCGGGACTTCCTGCCGCTCGCCACCTATCCGGTGCGGGTGGGGACGCACTTCAACACCGCCTTCGGGCTGCTGATGGCGGCGGACGCCATGGCGGGGGACCTGCCGCTGCTGCGCGACACCGCCTGGCGCCTGTACGGCGCCGACCGCGACGCCCCGGCCTGGGGGGAGCCGTCGGGGGACGACTTCCTCTCCGGCACGCTGGTGGAGGCGGTGCTGATGGCCCGCCTCCTGCCGGCGGAGCGGTTCGCGCCCTGGTTCGACGCCTTCCTGCCGCGGCTGGCGAGGGGCGAGCCCGCCACCCTCTTCGTGCCGGCCACCGTATCGGACCGGACGGACGGCAAGATCGCGCACCTGGACGGGCTGAACCTGTCCCGCGCGGGGTGCTGGCGCCGGCTGGCGGCCGCGCTGCCGGAGGGGGACCCGCGCCGGACGTCCGCCCTGGCCGCGGCCGGGGCGCATCTGGAGGCCGGGCTGCCGCACGTCGCCGGGCACTACATGGGGGAGCACTGGCTGGCGAGCTTCGCCGTGCTGGCGCTGGAGGGGTAGGGTCAGGCTCCGTTCACCTGTGTTACCGTATCGAGCCATCGTCCGGGCCCCCGCACCCCCGGACGGCGCCGCCGGGCGGCAACCGCTGGAACAGGAGGTCGCGTGCCCGCGCCGTCACCGACCTTCCCGCCCGACCCCTTGCCCGACCCCTCGCCCGGCGCCCTGCCGGACGGCGCGCCACCCCTGGCACCGCCACCCCTGGCGCCGCCGGACCGGCCGCGGCGCCGGCGGGACACGGCCGCCTTCTACGGGCTGGTGGCCCTGCTCGGGACGAGCTTCCTCGGCTGGAGCCTCGTGGCCTACCCGCTCTCCTTCCTGCTGCCGCCGCGGATCGGCGGGCCGCTCGGGCGGCGCGTCATCTCGGGCGGGTTCCGCTGGCTGCTGCGGCGGATGGAGCGGGCAGGGCTGGTCGAACTCGACCTCTCGGGGCTGGACGCGCTGGGCGGGGCGCGCGGGCTGGTCGTCGTGCCGAACCACCTCGCGCGGATCGACGTGATGCTCGTCGCGTCGCGCCTGCCGGACGCTGTCTGCATCATGAAGGCGGGGCTGGAGCGGAACCCGGCGCTCGGCGGGGCGCGGCTGGCGGGCTACATCCCGAACGACTCCGGGCTCGGGGTCATCCGCCGCGCCTCCGGGGCGCTGCGGGAGGGGGCCAACCTCCTCGTCTTCCCCGAGGGCACGCGCTCGCCGGACGGGCGGCTGGGGCCGTTCCAGCCGGGCTTCGCCCTCATCGCCCGGCGCGCCGGGGCGCCGGTGCAGACCGTGCTGATCGAGAGCAACACCCCCTTCCTCGGCAAGGGGTGGCCGTTCTGGCGGCGCCCGGCCTTCCCGCTGCGCTACCGGGCGCGGCTGGGCGAGCGGACGGCCGTGACCGGCCGCGCCGAGGCCTTCGCGGAGTCGCTGCGGCGGCGACAGGCCGCCGCCCTCGGGGTCGGCGCGGCCCCCGAAGTCGCGTCCCCCGGCATCGCGTCCCCCGGCATCGCGTCTCCCGGCATCGCGTCCCCGGGGCCCGGCCAGGGACCCGGGACCGCCGGGCCTTGAGCCGCACCCACCTCGTCGTCATCCCGAGCTACGACACCGGCCCCCCCCTCGTCGCCACCGTCGCCGCCGCCCGCGCCGCCTGGCCGGTCGTCTGGGTGGTGGTGGACGGCAGCACGGACGGTTCCGCCGGCCCGCTGCGCGCGATCGACGATCCGGGCTTCCGCCTCATCGAGCGGGCGTCGAACGGCGGCAAGGGCGCGGCCATCCGCGACGCGCTGGAGGCCGCGGCCGCCGCGGGCTTCACCCACGCGCTGACGATGGACGCGGACGGCCAGCACCCGGCGGGCCGTATCCCGGACTTCATGGCCGCCTCCGCCGCGCGGCCGGAGGCGATGGTGCTCGGCGTCCCGGTCTTCGGCGCGGACGCGCCGGCGCTAAGGGTGCGCGGGCGGCGCGTGTCGAACTGGTGGGCGGGGCTGGAGACGCTGTGGTCCACCCGCGGCGGTGAGCCGATCCGGGACAGCCTCTGCGGCTTCCGCGTCTACCCGGTGGCGCCGCTGCTGGCGATCATGCGGCGCAACCCCTGGATGCGGCGCTACGACTTCGACGCCGAGGCCGCGGTGCGCCTCGCCTGGGCGGGGGTACCGGCGGTCAACCTGGACGCGGCCGTGCGCTACCCGGCGCCGGAGGAGGGCGGGATCTCCCACTTCCGCTACGGGCGCGACAACCTGCTGCTGACGGGGATGCACACCCGGCTGATGCTCGGCTTCCTGCGGCGGCTGCCGGGGCTGGCGCTGCGGAGGGGGCGGAGGCGGTCCGGGGCTGAGGGGCGCGGACCGGGGTCGCGGCACGGGGGTTGCTAATCCCCCTTCGCGGTGGGGGGTGATCCGCGCGGGGCGGGCGGCCGCGTCCATCGGGACAGGGGTGGCGGACGGATGGCGAAGGGATGGCGGGGGATGGCCGGGCGGATCGCGCTCGGTCTCGGGATGCTGTTCGGGGCCGCGGGCGGGGCGGCCGCGCAGGTGGACACGCTGGCGACGATCCGCGCGCGCGGCCACGTCACCTGCGGCGTGGCGGGCGGGGTCGCCGGGTTCTCGCTGCCGGACAGCCAGGGGGTGATGCGGGGGCTGGACGCGGACGGGTGCCGGATCGTGGCGGCGGCGATCTTCGGGGACGCGAGCAAGGTGCGCTTCGTGGTGACGACGACGCAGAGCCGCTTCACGGCGCTGCAGTCGGGCGAGGTGGACATGCTGGTCCGCAACACGACCTGGACGCTCGGACGGGAGTCCTCGCTCGGGCTCGAGTTCGCGAGCGTGAACTTCTACGACGGCACGGGATTCATGGTGAAGGCGTCGTCGGGCGTCACCTCCGTGCGCGGGCTGGACGGGGCCACCGTGTGCGTGCAGCCGGGGTCGACCACCGAGCTGAACCTGACGGACTACTTCCGCGTCCACAACATGCGCTTCACGCCGCTCATCATCGAGAACCTGGAGGAGCTGCGCGCGGCCTTCATCGCGGGGCGGTGCGACGCCTTCACGACGGACGCCTCCTCGCTGGCGGCGTTCCGCTTCACGCAGGGGCCGAACGCGAGCCAGTACGTGCTGCTGCCGGAGATCATCTCGAAGGAGCCGCTCGGGACGGCGGTGCGCAAGGGCGACTGGAAGTTCTTCGACATCGTGCGCTGGGCCCACTTCGCGCAGCTCACGGCCGAGGAGCTCGGGATCACGAGTCAGAACATCGAGAGCTTCCGGGGGAACGCGAACCCCGAGATCGCGCGCTTCATGGGGACCACGGGCGACCTCGGGCGGTCGATGGGGCTGAGCAACGACTGGGCGGTGCAGATCGTGCGCCAGGTCGGGAACTTCGCGGAGATGTGGGACCGCAACATCACGCCGCTCGGCGTGCCGCGGGGGATGAACCGGCTGTGGAGCCAGGGCGGGATCCAGTACGCGCCGCCGATGCGGTGAGGGCGGGGCGCCGGGGGGCGATCCCCCGGCGGCCGGATGGAACGGCGGGCCCGGCGCGGGGTTAAGGAGGGGCGTTCCGCCGTGCGGCACGCCCGTTCCGAGGGATCTCCCATGCGCGCCGCCGCCCCGCTTCCCCTGATGATGCTGGCGATGGTCGGGGGGCTGCTCTCGGGCTGCGCCCTGGTGCCCGGGGGGGAGGTGGGCCGGGACCGGGTGGCGGGCCGGGTCTACGTCGTCACCGGGGCGTCCAGCGGGTTCGGGCGCGGGGTGGCGGTGCGGCTGGGGGGGCTCGGCGCGCGGGTGGTGCTGGCGGCGCGCCGGGGCGCGGTGCTGGAGGAGGTCGCGGCCGAGGTGCGGGCCGCCGGCGGCGAGGCGCTGGTGGTGGTGACGGACATGGCCGACCCGGCGCAGGTGGAGGCGCTGGCGGCGGCGGCCGTGGCGCGGTTCGGGCGGATCGACGCCTGGGTGAACAACGCGGCGGTGGCCTCCCTCGGGCGGTTCGAGGAGGTGCCGGTGGCGGATCACGCGCGGGCCGTGGACGTGAACCTCAAGGGGGTGATCTACGGCGCCCACGCCGCGATCCGGCGGTTCCGGGCCCAGATCGGGGCGGGGCAGGCGGGCGGGGTGCTGGTGAACGTGTCCTCGGTGGAGGGGCGGGTGCCGCTGCCCTACCACGCCGTCTACGCGGCGACGAAGGCGGGGATCCTGTCGCTCGGGCAGTCGCTGACGCAGGAGATGCGGCTGGCGCGGATGTCGGGGGCGATCGGGATCGCGACGGTGCTGCCCTGGGCGGTGGACACGCCGTTCTGGGAGCACGCGGGGAACTACACCGGGCGGCGGGCGCAGGTGGGGCTGCTGGACGGGCCGGAGGCGGTGGTGGAGGCGATCGTGCGGGCCTCGGTCCATCCCCGGCGGGAGATCGCGGTGGGGTTCAAGGCGAACCTGGCGGTGATCGGGAGCCAGGCGTGGCCGGGGCTGGCGCAGAGGATCGGGGCGGAGTTCGTGCAGCGGACGCAGATGGACGCGGCGCCGCCGGCGCCGGCGACGGAGGGGGCGGTGCACCGCCCCGTGCCGCAGGGAACGGGGGTGGCGGGCGGGCTGCGGGCGCGGATGGCGGAGGACTGAGGCGGCGTCCCTTGTGCCGGGGCGGCGCGCGGGCCATGCGGGCGGCATGACGAGAGACGACGGGCTGGAGATCTTCCTCGCGGCGGCGCCGGGGCTGGAGGGGGCGTTGCTGGAGGAGGTGCGGGGCAAGGGCTTCCGGCGCCCGGCGGCGGTGCCGGGGGGCGTGGTGCTGCGCGGCGGCTGGCCGGACGCGTGGCGGGCGAACCTGTGGCTGCGGGGCGCCGGGCGGGTGCTCGTGCGGGTGGCGTCGTTCCGGGCGACCCACCTGGCGCAGCTCGACGACCGGGCGCGCGGGGTGGCCTGGGGCGAGGTGCTGCGGCCGGACGTGCCGGTCCGGGTGGAGGCGAGCTGCGCGCGGTCCCGCCTGTACCACAGCGGGGCGGTGGCGGAGCGGGTGGAGCGGGCGATCCGGGAGGGGATCGGGGCGCCGGTCGGCGAGGACGGCGTGGCGGTGATGGCACGGATGGAGAGCGACCTCTGCACCCTCTCCGTCGACACCTCGGGCGAGGTGCTGCACCGGCGGGGCTTCAAGGCCGCGGTGAACGCGGCACCGCTGCGCGAGACGATGGCCGCCCTGTTCCTGCGGGCCTGCGGCTTCGACGGCGAGGAGCCCGTGCTGGACCCGATGTGCGGCTCGGGCACCTTCGTGATCGAGGCGGCGGAGGCGGCGGCGCGCCTGAACCCGGGACGCGGGCGGGGCTTCGCCTTCGAGCGACTGGCCGGCTTCGACCCGGAGGCCTGGGCGCGGATGCGGGCGGTGGACCGGTCGCGGGTGCCGCCGGCGCGCTTCACGGGGCTCGACCGCGACGCCGGCGCGGTGGCGATGAGCGCGGCGAACGCGGAGCGGGCGGGGGTGGGGGCGTTCTGCAGCTTCCGGGCCGGGGCGGTGAGCGCGCTGGCGCCGCCGGACGGGCCGCCGGGGCTGGTGATGGTCAACCCGCCCTACGGGAACCGGCTGGGGGACCCGGGGGCGCTGCTGCCGCTGTACCAGTCGCTCGGGCGGGTGCTGCGGGAGCGGTTCGGGGGGTGGCGGGTGGGGCTGGTGGCGGCGGAGGCGCGGCTGGCGCGGGCGACGGGGCTGCCGTTCCTGGAGCCGGGGGCGCCGGTGCCTCACGGGGGGACCCGGGTGACGCTGTGGCGGACGGGGGTGCTGGGGTGAGGGCGCGCCGGGGCGGGGTGGGCGGGCGCGGCCCGGTGTCGGAGAATTTGACAGGTTCCGCGCCCTCCGCGCGGGGTGCTTCGGAAGCTGCTGTCGCGGAAGCCTTTTTTCCCCGGCACGGGGCTTGCCAGCCTCTGTCACGAGGCCGTGCGGCGGCCGGATGGTTTCGAGGGGTCGGTTGCATGCAGGTTTCGTTGGCGGCGGTCGTGGCGCGCTCCGCGCGCGGGCTTCTTCTCGCCTCCGCGGCGGTCGCGGTGGTGCCGTTCGCGGCGCAGGCGGCGCCCGTCACCTACGACGCGGTGGCGCAGTTCAGCACGGCCTCCAACCCCAACGGGGTCTGGAGCTACGGCTACGGCACGCCGGGGGTCGGCGGGCTCACCTTCACCGCCCTCACCGCGGCCAACAGCGCCTACGGCAGCCCGACCTGGAACCTGCCGATCCTGCCGCTGGTCGGCCAGGCCTACACCGGCGGCACGGTCGCGGTGCCGGCGGGGGATCTGTGGCTGCATCCGGGCAACGCGGACAACCTCGCCGCCATCCTGCGCTTCACCGCCCCGTTCGCCGGGACCTACGCGCTGACCGCCCTGTTCGAGCGCGCGGACGTGAGGGACGGCGTGGGCGACGGCACCGGGGTGGGTGTTTACCGCAACGAGGTGCGGCTGAACGGCAGCGTGCTGGTCCCGGTCCAGGGCGCCTCCTTCGGCATCTCCAGCAACCTCACCCTCTCCGCCGGGGATACCCTGTCCTTCGTCGTGGACCGCAACGGCGAGTACTCCTACGACTCCACCGGCGTGCGCGCGACCCTTTCCGCCGACGCGCCGGGCCCCGTCGCCGTGCCGGAGCCCGCCTCCCTCGCGCTGTTCGGGGCGGGGCTGCTCGGGCTCGGGCTCGGGCTGGTCCGGCGCCGGCGCGGGGCGGCGTAGCGGGCGCCCCGCCGGGGCGGTCCCGGCGCCGTTCCCCCCGGTCGGGGGGGGGCGGCGGCGGATGGCCGGTCCGGCATTCCCCCGCTGCCGGAGGGTGCCGCGCCGGCGGAATCAGGCGGAGACGAGCGCCTCGGTGATCGAGGTGAAGAGGGGGAGGCCGTCCTCGCCGCCCATGAGCGGGTCCACCAGGTCCTCGGGGTGGGGCATGAGGCCGAGGACGCGGAGGTTGGGGGAGAGGATGCCGGCGATGTCGCGGGCGGAGCCGTTGCGGTTGGCGGGCTCGGCCGGGCCGCCCTTCGGCGCGGCGTCGGGGGCGGCGTAGCGGAAGGCGACGAGGTCCTCGCCCTCCAGGCGGTCCAGCGTCTCCTCGTCGGCGAAGTAGTTGCCGTCGCCGTGGGCCATGGGGGCGCGGAAGGTGGCGCCACGCTGCCAGTGGGCGGTGAAGGGGGTGCCGGCGCGCTCGACGCGCAGGGTGCAGTCCATGGAGAGGAAGCGCAGCGTGGCGTTGCGGAGGAGGGCGCCGGGGAGGAGGCCGGCCTCGCAGAGGATCTGGAAGCCGTTGCAGACGCCGAGCACGTGGCCGCCGCGGGCCGCGTGGTCGCGCACCGCGGCCATGATCGGGGAGCGGGCGGCCATGGCGCCGGTGCGGAGGTAGTCGCCGTGCGAGAAGCCGCCGGGGAGGACGACGAGGTCGGTGCCGGGGGGCAGGTCCGTCTCCCGGTGGAAGGTGATCGTCGGCTTCGTGCCGGTCGCGCGGCGGAGCGCGAGGGCCATGTCGCGTTCCCGGTTGGTGCCGGGGAAGAGGAGGATGGTCGCCTTCATCTCTGGATGACCCTGAGCCAGTGGAGGCCGCCGAGGACGGCGATGGTGAGGATGGCCGCGATGGCGGCGGCCGTGACCCAGCGGTCGAGGCCGAGGCGGGCGCGGGCGACGAGGCCGGGGCGGGCCGGGGTGCGGCGGCCGCGCACCGGCGGCGGGGCCGGGCGGGCGGCCGCCATGCGGCGTTCCCGCCAGGAGAGAAGCATGGAGATGAGGACCGTCAGCGCGGTCATGATGAGGAGGCTGGTCTTGATCACGGCGTCAGCACCCCCGGGTTGGCCCCTGCGTCAGGCGATCTCGACGCGGAAGGACTCGATGACGGTGTTGGCGAGAAGCTTCCTCGCCATCGCCTCGGCCGCGGCGCGGGCGGCGGCGGGGTCGGATTCCGCGAGCTCGAGCTCGATCACCTTGCCGGCGCGGACCTCGTTCACGCCCTCGAAGCCGAGGGAGGCGAGGGCGTGGCCGATGGCCTTGCCCTGGGGGTCGAGGACGCCGTTCTTGGGCATCACGAAGACCTTGGCGCGGGTGGTCACTGCATCAGCTCCGGGCCCTTGAGGTCGCGCACGCCGGCCTCGGGGAGGATGCCGAGGCGGCGGGCGACCTCCTGGTAGCCTTCTTCCACCTTGCCGAGGTCGCGGCGGAAGCGGTCCTTGTCCATCTTCTCGCCCGTCTTGGCGTCCCACAGGCGGCAGTTGTCGGGGGAGATCTCGTCGGCGAGGACGATGCGCATCTCGTCGTTCTCGTAGAGGCGGCCGAACTCGAGCTTGAAGTCCACCAGGCTGATGCCGACGCCGAGGAAGAGGCCGGTGAGGAAGTCGTTCACGCGGAGCGCCAGCGCCACGATGTCGTCGAGGTCCTGGGTGGAGGCCCAGCCGAAGCAGGTGATGTGCTCCTCGGACACCATCGGGTCCTGCAGCTCGTCGTTCTTGTAGTAGTACTCGACGATCGAGCGCGGGAGGCGGGTGCCCTCCTGGATGCCGAGGCGCTTGGCGAGCGAGCCGGCCGCGATGTTGCGGATCACCACCTCGAGCGGGATGATCTCGACCTCGCGGATGAGCTGCTCCCGCATGTTCAGGCGGCGGATGAAGTGGGTGGGCACGCCGATCTCGCCGAGCTTCATCATCAGGTGCTCGGAGATGCGGTTGTTGAGCACGCCCTTGCCCGTGATGATCCCCTTCTTGGCGCCGTTGCCGGCCGTCGCGTCGTCCTTGAAGTACTGGACGAGGGTGCCGGGCTCGGGGCCCTCGAAGAGGACCTTGGCCTTGCCTTCGTAGAGCTGACGCCTGCGGGCCATGGTGCGGGTTCCGGAATCCGTGCGGCCGCCCGTGTCGGCTCCCGGGCGGGGTGCGGCCGGGCGGCGAAGTCGGGCGGCGTATAGCAGGGGCGACGGGGCGGGGCCACCCGTCGGGGGGCGGGGGGCGATCCTTCGCTCGCGGGACCGGAGAGGGCTCGGCCCTCTCCGGGCGCCTCGGGTCGTGGACCCGATCGGCAAGCCCCCGAACCGAACG
>Ga0325401_1002666_pt1 | contig 15976 bp, 9 predicted proteins | sample PopdelMetagenome_FD_205666 | JGI IMG/M metagenome (GOLD analysis project Ga0325401, IMG submission 205666) | Populus deltoides microbial communities from Bellville, Georgia, United States - Xylem-PdKOR-R2 | ecosystem: Host-associated > Plants > Phyllosphere > Stem > Wood/Secondary xylem | place...
AAAAAGAGAAAAACTGCACAGAATTTGACTTATTAGAAGTCGACAGTGAACATGGTTCTCATGCTAATTTTTTCTCTTTTTATTTTGAATAGGATAGATTTTGGCATGAACAGATTAAGGTCCACTCAGGATCGAATTGAGGATTAATCTGTTCATGTTTGATATAAAAATTAAAATGTGATTTTTCCTTAATTAGAAGTGTTTTGTTTGATTACAGGAGTGCAAACAGCAGTGACAGACTTGAGCACAAGCAAAGTCACAGTGACTGGGACAATGGAAGCAAACAAACTAGTGGATTATGTTTACAGACGCACCAAAAAGCAAGCCAAGATAGTCCCACAGCCTGAGCCAGAGCCAGAGCCAGAACCAGCAAAGATAGAAGAGAAACCAGCAGAAGAAGCAAAACCAGCTGAAGAGAAAAAGGAAGAGCAGAAAGAAGAAAAGAAAGAAGAGGAAAAACCAGCAGAAGAAGATAAAAAGGAAGGAGGTGGTGACAACCCTGAAAAAAATGAGAAGAAAGAAGATGAAGGGCACAAAGAAGTCGTAGAGAATATTGACATCATCAACAACATTGATGAGGAAAACATGAAGAGGATGATGCATTATTATGATCAGCCACTTTACGTGATTGAGAGAATCCCACCTCCTCAGCTCTTCAGTGATGAGAATCCCAATGCATGTTGCATTTCATGATCTTGTAATCATATTAATCGGTTTCCATATAAATTGTTTATAGCAAGCAGCACATTTACGCCACCATTGCTCATGGTGAGATAGAATTTCGAGAGGAGTTGATGAGATGGTGTTGATATAATTAAGTCCGCTGTGGGGAAGATAAACATGGGATCTCCTGCCTGTATTTTGTGTACCATATTAAATGAAGTATGCAACGCATGGTCATTCCATCTCCATGACAAAAATTATGCTTCTGCTAATTAATTAATTATGAACTTTTCTGTCATGCTTGAAGGATGATATAATCTTTTGAACTGGACAACCTTAATTAGAACTACATAATGATCTCTTAATTCAAGATATAAAGTAGTTAAATTTAAGGTGGATATAATTTTTTGTTTTGGAAGTTAATTACAATTCAAACCAACATTAGAATATTCTTTTCAGAACTCAGTTGGCAGCACAATACATTCTGCATGTAATGCTTTTTAATTAATTTTATATATAATTTAAAGAATAATTATCTATTGTAACTAGCTAAAAAGTCTTAATTTTCACCTAACAATAGAACGTTTTAGACTTGCCGATCATCATGAGTACTTCACAAAATTAAACAAAAAAAAGTGCTTGATGGATCATTCAAATATTAGTTAATTTGAAAGTCTTAAATTAATTGTCACTAGTTATTTTCGTTTATTAAAACTTTTTAAAAGATATTGGATAAATAATAGAAATTTTTTCAATAAAATAATAGAATTCGATACATAATATTTACAATATTGAACCGTGATATATGAAATCTCAAACTAACTCTGATCAATACCAACTTTAAATATATAATACTTTTATTTTAATTTTAATATCTTTAAATGTCATGTTTTTCACTCATGATTTATTTAAATAATTATTAAATTATGTTATTTTGTAAAAGTATTTTTAAAATATATATTTCGCCAGTCTTTTGTTTCTTGTCTTTGACGAAGATTGCTATTTTTCCTATATACAAAAAAAAAAAAAAAAATTCAAAACTCATGACTTACAGCTAGATCAATAGAAATCAATATTTATTACCCTTCCATCAGCTTCTCCTAGGTAATTAAGAGAGAGGATACCAGGGTGGGTTTAAAAGCTAAAAGAAAAAGAACTCTTATAAATACGACATATCCTATCTGCTAGCTTATCCAAAACAGGACGAGCAGCCATCTTAATAAGGTTTTGATGTTCTTCTTCATCAAGAAATCTATATATCAACTTCTTATTCACAAAAAGAAAAGTCACAGTAAAAGTTCCCTTTTTTAACCTAAAGAATATTAAAAGTTGGCAGCAGACTATCAAATTATGTTTGTGGATGCCACATGTTAGAAGATCATCATAATAAAAATATTTGAAGTTTGAGATTCCTTACTGAAAATCCAGATCAGGTGGGGCTAGCTAGGGTTTTCAAATCCAGAGGTGGGGCTAGCTAGGGTTTTCACATGCTCGGTGGTCGACCTCATGATCAGGCAGGCACTGTATATGAGATCTGACTCATCTTGTATAAGATAGGATCATAATAAACACCAATGGGATACAAACTAACGTGGCGTAGAATGGCGGTGGTGATAACATGTCTTTTTGTTTCTATACACAAAAGTCGTCAGAGCATGCCCCTAGCTCATGGCCATGCCCAAATCCTCAGTTTCTTTTTGAAAAGTAGCTAGATGCTTGCCGATGTCACATGATGATTTGATATAAATTAGAGTTAAGCATCCACTTAACATTGGAAGTTGCTAGCTAGCTGATGATCAGTTCAGAGACAGCAAAACATTGCTGGTTAAAGCTTGTTTGATTTATGATCACAAACTTGTTACAGTGTGCTTGGTAATGCGATTACTGTTTGAAAAAAAAAAAGTGTAAGAAAAGCTGTAATTTAGATTCAAGAGATAATTTTTAGTGGAATTTAAAACCACAAAATTGAATATATGATATTTGAAGCAAAACGCAATCGATCTTAACCACATAAACAAAGCTAGCTAGCTAGGTCACCATGAGAGGTTGAAACTGCTTGCATGCTGCATGTACTGTTGTCGGTCATAGAGAAAGATATAAAGGCTGTCTGTGGATAAGAAAATAGCTTGCATGAAATCTCTTCCTACAACTTTTTTGTTTTTGTTTTTGACTATTAGCATATGTTATGGCAGACTTCACGTCAAGGAAAAGCATCTCATGTGTCATGATTAGTAATGCTTTTGTTTGAATCATAATATCAAACTTACATAGGAGTGTTATTATGTTTTATAAGTACGTGTTTTTTAAAAAAATTATTATTATTTATTTTATAATTTAAATTAATTTAGTATTTTTAAATTGTTTTAATATACTGATGTCAAAAATAATTTTTAAAAATAAAAAAATATTTTTTGATGTATTTTCAAATAAAAAGCACTTTAAAATACAAAAACATTACCACACTCTCAATACCCCCTTAATCATTATCAGGATTGAGCTTAATTATCCGATAAACCCAAATATAAGCTTCACTTGTTAAGAATATTAAACCTAGTATCTATATATATTTAAAACACAAATGAAATATATATGATGTTGTAAATTCTATGTTGTTCTTGATAAAATTGGAAATTACAGCCTCAGCTAGCTTCTTCCTCCCCATTTCTAGATCTTTTAGGTTTTACAGTCTCATGAGGGAGCCGGTAAGCAGTAACAATTAAAGAGGAGATCAGTGGATTTGTATCCCATTTTATTATACAGAAACCCTAGTAATTCTTCTGTTAATATCCACTCTATGATATCCATATATAACGTTATATACAAGATATATATCCAATGTAATTAATAGGCTTAATAAATCCCCAATAGGGTATATGTACACTTAAGCCATTGATTTTCCACAGACAAATATATCCACTAGCTAGTCTACATTAATAAATAAATCTTACTACCATGAATTTTGAAGACAGCATGTAGTGTTTACTGCAAAAAGATCCCGTCGTCGAATTCAAAGCTTTAATTTCAATTGCAAGGGCATAAAGGAAGAACAAGTACAATTGTATATATTAGCCAAAACAAAATCTGGACTCTGCATGTTACTTTGCTGATGACATTTGTTCTAGAGAGGAAGGCAATCCATGTTCTGATATTGCCGGCCGATAGAGATTCAACAGGAAGAAGACACTGAGTTAAAGTTAGCAGAAGCAAAGAATGCATGCATGTGCATGGTGGTATCGCCGAAAACAACATGTATAAAATGGTGATGCTTTGCGCACTTGCCTTTTCCTTTAAAGCATAATTACAAACTGCTTGATGAAATTAAGAAACAAAAAACATATTGGTGATCATCTCAATCAGGATCTTGTTATTCTCAAAGGCAATTAATATTTGCTTCTTTGGCAAGGAAATTAAACAGCTCACATGGGAGCCAAAACTTGGGGACAGTTTCAACTTCCATGCATGTATGCATCATCTTCCATGGAAAAAGAGATGCAATAATACACCTTTTGATTTAACAAACATAATTGCTGACACATCCTTACCCTTATCCATGTCACACAGCCTTCTAAGTCAAGAATTTCCCCCTGTTGTCCTACCATGCATCTCTTTAACTTAATAATAAGCCTTGTAATCTAACTAAACTGATCAAGCGGCCATGAACAGTACTGCCAAAACAATAAACAACCGAGTTCAAGAAAATGTCGAGAGAAAGAAAGAGTTAAAAAAGATTAGAGGCCACTTTAATTGCTCCTTTTTTTTTTCTCCTCCAAGGGAATCCATGAATGTAAGCCAATTAGAGCTTTACCCAAAATCCTATATATACAAAGCATGAAACCATCTTCCATATCTAGCTAGCTCAGAAGAAACAAGTAGAGCTGGATTTAGTTACTGGATGTTAATTAAATTGTACATAAGGTTGTTCTCCAAATGGCAAGCATGCAAATTGTTCTAGCTTCCAGCTGCAAGAATGTTGAGGCACAGCACGTGGAGATGATGGTCCCTCTTTACTCCCATGGATGCGAGAAGAAGGTGAAGAGGACCTTATCCCATCTCAAAGGTAACTGACCAAGACTTATTAGTTATAGCAAATTAAGATGACATAATTTTTTTTTTTTTCGAGAATGATGTTCAGTCCTTAATTATAACTTAGATTTTAATTGATTAATTAGCAAAGATAACACAATGATTTCACCATAATTGATGAACGATAATTCACCGAAAGAAACAAGAGCAAAAATGATGTATGGGGTCGGCTTTGGCTGTAGGCTTTAATTTGGAGACATTGGGAAGGAACTGGATTACGGACCCACTAATTATCTATGGGCTGATGGAATTTGCATCCAATTATGTGCTCCAGCTGGTCCAATATGCACTCAATCGAGAAATTAACTAGCTTGGTCACAAGAGTACTAATTAACCTCATTATTGCTTGTGGGCTTCCACTTCCTCCCTCTTTTTTCCTTTGATTGAAATATAATGATTGTATTTGCAATAAATTCTTAAACATAAGTTCATATGTAAATTCAAAAACCACAATTGAGTGTTAGATTCATCGTAGTGGAATAAGAGTGCCCTTCTCATGTTTCCACCGTATTAATTTTTTATATCTCGATACAGTAATTAGATAGTTTTATGATAAAGGGTTAGTTGAATTAATTAGACCCACTTTCGATTTCAAGATGATTATGAGAAAACTTCTGTAACTTTGTGCTAATTATTTTCTATGGAAATGGCAGGAATTTACTCTGTAAATGTAGATTATTATCAGCAAAAGGTGACGGTATGGGGAATATGCAACAAACATGATGTATTGGCAACCATAAAGAGCAAAAGAAAGGAAGCTCGCTTTTGGAATCCCCAAGAAATGGAAGAAGAAGAATCACAACCACCGTCTCCGCCGCCGCCACCACCACCAAAAGACTCCAGGACTATTCCTTCCTTGACTCTAATGAAGGCTCGTTCCCTTACTCGTTCCTTAAGTTGGAAAGTATGGAAAAAGGTCTTCACAAGAACCTATTCCTTCTAAAGAAATTAAACATGCATTTTGGTTGCAGCTAAAATTAAGAACTCATAACCCAGCTAGCTAGCTAGCTATTGTCACATCTTTTGTAAATAAATTTGCTAGCCACCATGTTCAAGCATCCCGGCCCTTTGGGCTTTGTAATTCTTGCAAGAAATTGACGGTGGTGTCTTGCTTTTCTCCTTCTCTTTGTTTGGTGGAAACTTGAAAGTTTTCATGGCTGTCCACACCAATTTCTACATGTGAGGTCACGCACCACACCAATCTTAGGTGATTCGAGTCGTGGCGTGTTGCTGCATGCGCCATAGCTTTGTAGGACTGCTTGGCCCTTTAATTTAATTTTTTCAAGAAAAAGAATATATATATATATATATATATATATATATATATATAACAAATTGATGTATCTAGCTGGATCATAAAAAAATTAAAAATAATAATTCCATACATTTAATTTAAGGATTAAAAAACTACCGTAAAAGAGAGATTTTCGTGGGGGAGATGAAGGAGTAAATTAAGGCCTCTTTGCCGCATAAAAAAGAGAGTAACTAAAACCAAAAGCTCCTTTTTATAATGTACATAAAATAATCTTTTTTTGACCACACATATAAATAGTTGGTTGGTAATCATATATAGTACGTACTGCTTTTAGTATAAAGTTTGAAAATGATTTTTATATTGTTATTTAGATTACGTACGTCGCCTTTGTTATCCTGGTGTGACTCGAAAGAGTTAGAGAGTTGTTACCAAACTGGGTCCTGTGAAAGGTGCCAAAGCAGCCACACAAAATTCAGTCTTGGAAGCCATTGCAGGTCCACCCACGTTGCTCCATTGATTTCAGTCATGTCATCTGAAAAAGGGTACTCGAAAACGTGATATTCCCCATTGTAGTCATCGCCGTCTTATCTTGATTCTACTCCGGTGGCCTTTAGGGTAAGTAACGGCTACATGAGGGGTTAAAATTAAACCCTTTTCCATAGATCGAGTTTCAAACAAATTATTATTTATTTGCATCAAAGACGATTTTTTTTTTATTTCTTTACCTTCCCTGTGGTTTGAATTATGAATCATAAGGTAGAGAATCAACCAAGCTCACGCATGGAAATCTTAAGGAATTAATTAAGCTAAGGTTAGTTTCAACACATGAAATTAATTAATTCCGAAATACCAGTTGATTAATTAAAACAATTAATAGATATTAACGTTATGATCACATCATATTATTTTTCTAATAGAGTATAATAGCTTTTGTTTTTTAATGAATTTTAAAAATATATTTCACTTCAAAAAAATATTAAATTAATGTTAGAAATGGTATATAGCGTTTTATTCTCTGAATAACGATGGAACTTTAATAATTATTTCTTTTCCTTTCATTTTAAAAGGTACGATTACCTTATAAAATTTTAAAACGATTGATTTAATATTTTTATATATTTTGAAGTAAAAAATATTTTTTAATATATATATATATATATATATATAAATATGTTAATAATTACGAGTTGATATTAATTAGCAAGATTCGGATTCTTAACTTGATGAATAAGTGATAACTTACTTATTGTTAATGCAATCTACTCGAGTCGAATATGACTTCTTAATTTTAAAGATATCCCACTCACTGCCTTTTGGTTTATAAATTTGGCTTCATGTTGCCTACTTTCTTCAAGTCTTCAACAACAACTTATATTTCTACATATTTACTTACAAGAACAGCAACATTTCACAGCAATAAAACCTATAGCTACCTACTCTGGCAAGAATTGATTAGCACGTATATGCAGTACTGGTCGCCGATTCAGGAGAGAGACACAGACAGACAGGAATTGAAGATGATAACGGTGGCAATCATGGCGGAGCTACTGGAAGTATATGCGGTGGCTCTGGCAAGAATTACAGAGAGATTGATGCCACCAAGACGCAGCATTAATGGTTTTCGAGGTCTCAGGAATTCCCGTTTGCCTTCTTCTTCTTCAGCTGCCACTCATGATCAAGACCCCTGTTCTTTCATTGTTTATTTCTGATTCATGCCTACCTATCTCTCCTGTTCTTCGTCATTTGTTCATGTTCTGAGTTTAATTCATTGACGTATGAGATTCAAGCCCCCCCCATCTTTCTTGTAGTTTTCTTTACTTAATTAAGAGGCTCCAGTTGTTCATGCATTAATTAATTTGTGGCCCAGAAATTTTATTATGACCTCTTTTGAAAACACTGATGCGTCCCCACACTAGAGTATGGACAATACTCAGCACATTTATGCGAGTACTGTTGGTGTTGTCCTTGTGGTGCTCCTCCTATTGCAAGATTCAAGCTTTTCACAATGACTAGCTGCAAATGATAGATGCAATCCATCAACAAATTAAAAAGCCAAGTGTGGTTCCCTTTATGAACAACTTCAAAATGTAAATTTATTATCCAACTTGGTTCAAATTTCTAACCATCGAAACATATTAAAAAAACTATCATCTAGTCCTTCTATGAATAAATAGTTTGTTTTCATTGAATTAGAAAAATGAATTTGGTTTTGATATAAGATTATATAGTTTTTGGTTAATGTTTCGAACAGAAAAGACGAAGATAATTAAAATAAAAATGTGTGTTTTTTTTTTTATTTTTTCGTATTTTAAAAAGACAAAGTTTAGTTCAAAATTGTTTTAAAAATAAATTTATTTTTATATTTCTATCTCTATTTTTATAATTAAAGATGTTTCAATCCTCTCTATAAATATTTCGGGATATTAATTAAACCAACACAACAAAATAAATAATTAACTTTAGACTAAAATTAACCAAATGTATACAATACCTTTTAGTTGCTTCCTCTTTTTAGCACACCAAACAATTTTGTTAACTAGGACAAGAGCTAGAAAAGGAGAATTACACCCCAATTTTATTTAATTGATTAAAACCTAAGACAAATAATATATATACATATTGATTATTATTTTTGATTTTCAATTAGGTTTTAGAGGAAACATTTCAATGTTGAAAGCCTGTTTAAATAAAATTCAAGATTAGATATTCAATTATGAAAATCAGATAACACTCAAAATCACATTATTGCATATAATTTTTCCAGTGGGCACTTGATTGTCTGTTAGGATGATTCGGTGGTAAGATTGCAAGAATCAATACTTTAGGTACTGACATCATATACTAATCATAGTTTGCGGACTGCTGCCTATCTTATCAATCCAAGACAAAGCACTAGTAAAATAACACTTGTTGCCTTGAAAACCTTCAACTTGAAGACTCGCAGAGAGAGCACTGCCATATCTCTGTCCCCGGCTCTCTGGCACCAGTCTTCTTCTCCGGTAACAACTTTTTTTTTTTTCCTTTTGACTTTCCTATTCATTGATCTTCATCATTTGTATTGTATATTGATTGTTTTTTGCATGATTCTTGTTCTTAATCATTATGGTTATTTCTTTTGATTATTAGTCCTGATTATCACTTTAAAGATTCTTAATTTGACATGGATTTTTGTGGGCTTTGATCATTTTATGCAGTTGTTTGTTAACACCAACATAAAGATATAGGCTTAATGAGATGATGAATTATGGGGTTTCTTATGGTTATAATAATGGAGGTGGATCATCATCTTCCTCTTCAAATTTATCAGCTTCAGCCCCACCTTTCACTGTTGATAGGTCTGCAGCAAAACCCCTTTTGGATTTAACTGAACCCACTTATCCTGTTAGCTTGAATTCCTCCTTACACAATTGGGTTACCTCCAACTCTCACATTCCCAATTCAAGACCTGATCTCTTTCCCATTCCAAACCTGGAATTTGATTCCGCGCCTTCCCCACTTGCATTTGGATACTCCTCGCCTACTTCCCAGATGCCATCTATGAGCCACCCTCTTGTTTCGGCTTCCACTGATGCTGTTTTGTATGGTCAAGGTAATCCTAGCATTGTTGAAGCTGAACCATATTATCCGTCATCGTATGTTTCACCTGCAATTGCTAGTGATGGTTCCTTGAAGATCCCCAACCAATCTGGTTATGAATTGTTTTCTACCTCTCATGTTGGAACATCTAATGGATCCTCTCGTGATGATTATAGTCAAAGCTTGGTAGTTCTGGATCATACTGCACAGTGGAGTGGCTTGTGGGAGGGAGTTACTGATTGGCATCAGAGCAAAAAAATGCAACTTGATGGAGGTTTTTCTGCGAAGGAGAATTTTATTAATCAAGGTATCCTTGTCTTATTATTACTGTTATTATTGAGAATTCAAAAAATTACTCTGGACCTTGCATTTTGTTCTTGTCTATTCATACTCATTATTGATTTTGTCATCTTTATAAATTACTGTGCTTATTATTTGTCATACCATATACCTTGGATATTTATTTTCCTGTAGCTGCATCTCCACATTAGAATGAGTGCTATTCTGAAGTCTGTATCCATAGTCTAGCACAGCATACGCTCTATATTAAGCTGTAATTGGTCTGTTTCATGCCATTTGGTTATTGTTTCCATGCCCATTGAGAAAGTATAAGAAAGATGAACATAATACGAAAATGTGATTTTCTCTCAAATTCGTACTCATTAGTGAGATGCATTTTGTCATGTTTTCTTTTTCACTGCAGAGTAATTTTATTCACATCTCTCTTCTTTGTATCTATTCTTCTAAACTGTTTTCTAAAGGCACTCTTGCTCTGCTGGGCAAGTGGTAGGCGGTCTACATATAAGCCTCTTTGTAACTTATCCATTACTTATTGAAGAGTCCTTTTGATACCGAGGGATGTAGATAACACTGTCATAATTTTTAATATATCAGATATAAGGTTTGGAATATATTCCTTTTACTCAGCCATAATCTGTATCCTTGGGGTTACTTTTTGCCCTTATGTCATTGGAAGTCTTTAAGGAGATTCTTCTTTACAATCTACCAGAGCCATCCTTAATTATGAGTAGTTATATCTTAATCGAATGATTTTGGCTCTAATTGCACAACAAGTTCAGTTTTTGAAGTATGCACCCAGCAGAAAACAAATGGTAAGATAAGCATTTTTAGCTAGGATAGTTACCCGTTATCTAGCATTTCCTTAATTGCTTCTACTTGCAGGGTTTTCTGCATTCAAGGATATCAGCAAATGTGAAGAAACTTCCCTTGGAATCGACGTGGTTGGTAGGCAAATGCACACTGAGTCTGCAAGCACAGGACAGCTGGATTATAAAGCTTTCCTTGGTGAAAAACCCAAGTTCATGCCTGCGGGTTATTCAACACCTTTGGTGTTTCCTTCAGTAGCACCACAAGCTTATCCTCAGGTACCATCCTCAAATGTAGTCAATTCTGCGATTAATCAAATGCCAGATGTCATTTCATATGGAAAATCCTCAAGGAAGCGTGATGCTAGTCCAAATGATAGCATGCCAGTGATGAAGCCTTCACCTGCGGTTGTTGTTAGATCCCCAGGGCAAGATACATATTCATTTAAAAATATGAACACTGGTTGTGATGGTGATGAGAAGGGCAATAATTCCTCTTCTGTGCAAGAGCCTAATCCTTTTATTAGCTCTGAAGGAAAAGTTTTCTATGATTCTAGCCAAATTAATTTTCATCTGAAACAAAATGATGATTACTTGGCAGAAATTTCCTCTAAAAACAATGAGTTGCCAAGCAACAAAAATATTTCTGTGGATTTCTTCGATCAACTTTTCAAAGCAAAAATGGAAAATAAAGTTCTTCGTAGAAATCTAGATTTCTTCAATTTGGCTATGGATGGTCATGAAGCCATTGGTTCTGTAGAGAATACGTCTGAAAGTTTAGATCATTTCAACCCTGCTGTGGACTCACCATGCTGGAAAGGTGCTCCAGTTTCTCATCTATCTGCATTTGAAATTTCTGAGGCTGTGGACCCACTGATTCCAAAAAAGGTAGAAGCTTGCAATGGCTTGAGTCCTCAGGGCCCTCAAATCTTCCCTTCCGCTACTAATGATGCTGTAAAAGCCAGCCCTGAAAAACAAAGTAATATCTCTGTGCCCCTCAATCATGAGAGTCTGGAACATCAACAAGTCTCTCTGTTTAAGAGTCCTTTAGATGCTAAAGTGTTATTTAGAGAAGAAATTGATGATGCTGGGAAGTACGGACCCTACCAAAGGATACCAAGCTATTGTCATGAAGCTCAAATTTCTGATGTCATTGATGATGAAACTAGGAAAGAAAGTATCCTTTCTGATTTTAACTCCCTGCACACTGAGCAGCGAAGTCTTGAAGACGGTGAATGGCCATCAAAGAAAAATTCTTATGTTGCAGATGTTAGGAGGAAAATCAATGATGACCCTGATGATTGTTCATCTCACGTACCATTCCATGCTATAGAACAGGTCTTATGTTCGCCACCTTCATCAGAACATGCTCCTGCTCAGCACACCCAATCACAGGGTGAAGAATCATTGTCAAAGATGCATGCACGGACACTTGTTGATACAATGCACAACCTCGCAGAATTGCTCCTATTTTACTCTTCGAATGACACTTGTGAGTTGAAGGATGAAGACTTTGATGTTCTTAAAGATGTGATCAACAATCTTGATATCTGTATATCGAAGAATTTGGAAAGGAAGATTTCAACACAAGAATCATTGATTCCTCAGCAAGCCACTTCTCAATTTCATGGAAAGTTATCTGATCTTTACAAGGTATTTCATTATTTTGTTTAATTCATGCAACAACTTAGGTTTTTATAGAACTGGAAGAAGCTATGGGCTCGGAAAAGGTATGAATTGAAGGTACTGCTTGGTGCAATGGTGAAACTTTAAAATCCAGTTTCCATCACACACAAACATTAACCTCTCATTGGTGGGTGATGTATGGATATCAGCTAATTTTCGTAGTGGCAAGATCATTCGATGGTTCAATCCCTCACCCTTCACTTCTGGTATTGAATCTGTGATGTCCATTTAAAAAAACTAAACCAATAGGCATTATCTATGTGATAATCTTATGCCCTCATCAATCTTGCTTGTCCATGTTTTGATGTTTTATCACTACACTGAATAATGTAATTTTAGGTTGTAAATGTGAATTGACCTTGAGTATGTTGAAATTGTTATATTTCAGGGCCAACTTGAGTTTCAGCATTTTGAGGATGAGGAGGAGCATAAAATTGCGTCTGATAAGAGAAAGGAGAAACTGTCGAATTGGGCTTCCACAAGGTGTGCTGCAGATACAGTCAAAGATGATAACATGACACAGGTATTCTTTTTGTTGCTGTCACATCTATTTTATAGAAATTCTAATCTTAAAATGATTTTTGCTATGAAGGATGAAAAAGAGTAAAAGAAAACTAAAACTTTTTGGTACAAAAACGTGATTTGCAGGCTATAAAGAAGGTTCTTGCCAAGAATTTTCCGATCGAAGAAGAATCCGAGTCTCAAATTCTTCTGTATAGGAATCTATGGCTTGAAGCAGAAGCTTCATTGTGCTCTGTTAATTATATGGCTCGCTTTAATCGAATGAAGATTGAGATGGAAAAAGGCCACTCACAAAAAGCAAACGGTAAACCTATCACCTATTTCTGATTGTCACTTTAATTTATTCAATAAAAAGACACGTGCTTACTAAAATCTTGTGTGTTTTCTACTTGGATTTTTCTTCTGCTGCCCCTGTTGTACCAGAAAAATCTATGGTCTTGGAGAATCTTTCAAGGCCCAAGGTTTCATCTGACATATTGCCTGCTGATGATAAGGGCAGCCCTGTGGAAGATGTTTCTTTTCTAGATTCATCTATCTTAAGCAGAAACAGCCATTCAGATGATGTCATGGCCAGATTTCATATCTTAAAAAGCCGGGTTGATGACTCAAATTCTATGAGTACTTCAGCTGTGGAGAAATTATCAAGTTCCAAGGTTTCTCCTGATCTGAACCTGGTTGACAAATTGGCATGTGACACAAAAGATACCCCTAAGCCCAATGTATCCATCCAGGATTCTCACATGTCGGGAACAAGCAGTAACGCTGATGGTGTTAGCAGCCATGCAGATGATGTTATAGCTAGATTTCATATCTTAAAATGCCGGGTTGACAACTCTAGTTCTGGGAATACCTCAGCTATGGAGAAATTGTCAAGTTCTAAGGTTTCTCCTGATCTGAACAAGGTTGACAAAATGGTATATGACACAAAAGATAGTACTAAGCCCCATATAATCATCCAGGATTCCCCCATGGCAGGAAGCAGCAGCCATGCAGATGATGTCATGGCCAGATTTCGTACTTTAAAAGGCCGGGTTGACAACTGTAATTCTGTGAATATATCAGCCATGGAGAAATTGCCAAGTTCCAAGGTTTCTTCTAATCTGAGCAATGTTGGTAAATTGACTGTCGAAGCAAAAGATAGCACAAAGCCAGATATAACCAAGCAGGATTCTCCTTTGCCAAGCACATCAAGTCATGCAGAAGATATTGAAGCTGCTATTATGGCCAGATTGCTTATCTTGAAACACAGAGATGGCTGTTCAAGTTCCTTGGAAATGGAAGAGCATCAGCCAGAGAGCATTGATAATGGGTACACCAGTCTGAGAAGGGATGTTCCAATGGGTAAAGGTGGATTGAAAGACAGCATTTTGGATGTAAATATGGAACCTGTCATCCGAAATTATCCTGCTGACTCTGCTGAAGACAAATCAACTGTGAAAGAATTCCGGTTATTTGTCAATGATGATGCCAAGACCCAATCTAGCCTCACCAATAGGTTTGGAGACCAACCTCATGCTGGTTGGTATGATAGCTGTTCATCAGACTGGGAACATGTATTGAAGGAGGAGATTGTAGGGCAGGGTTATTGATGAACAAGTTGGATGCTCAATGTTTCCTCATCTGCAAATATTATCCTCTCTGTTTTCAAATAACATATATATGGTGTGACCAGACATTTTTACATTGGCATTGCTTTAATGAGAGTTTGATGGCTCTTTGATCGTATGAAAAGTTTTTGGACTTTGAATTTGTAAATGTATGTGTGCCTTTTTTCCAATTTCATCTAATTTACCTTGAATATCTAAGTTTAGTTTTTGCCTGGTTGCAGACTGAGATATCTCAGCTGGTAAGTGGTATGACGTTTGATCCAGTAGCGAGTGCAGATGGAAGGGTATTCAGTTTCATCTTGAGTTCATAAATCCTTTGAACAAATCGCTCAATTACTTAGACAACAGAGGGACTAATTCAGGGGATCCCCCTATAATTTACCATCAATTTCCTTTTCCTATTCTAAAATCCAAATCAACTGTTCAAGTTTGATTTTGTCAGAAATTTAGAACACTACCAGGTCTGTATCGCTGGAACTTCATCAAAACTGTTATGGATTGCTCATGGAGTTTGACTACTGTTTACAGAATGCCAATTGCATCCAAATCCTGTCAAATATCATTGTTTTTGTACCGATTTAGAACTGGTCAGGACTCATGGCCCCTTCTTGCACGCAAAGAAATCATAAAGTAGATTATAGAGAGTTCTTATCTCCTCCAAGTTACTCACACATGCACAATCTTAACTGTATGATTATGATGTGATATTTTATCTAATCTTTAACCACTCTTGCTGAATTCGCTCTTCTTGCTCTCAAGTCAAACCAGATTGATTTCTTTACGATTATAATGACAGAGCAATTGTTGCATGCGGATTATATTATATTAATGGGAATCATATCCGATTCCATATGTCATGAAACTGACTCCACTTGTCTTTTCTTGTACTTTTGGAAGAGTATCATAATCTATTGCTGATCATGTAACAAGAAATTCCAGCCTAGCTAGTGCCTTCTCATCTGGCACCGAAAATTGCATAGGACATTTTATTGGATGAAATAATTCATCATGCATCAATATAAAATGTTACGATGCCTAATTTCTTCAACTATATATAGACGTAGTTTTATGCATAGATCATAGATAGATATAGTTCGAGCTAGCTAGGGTGATATAAACATCACATCATGAGTTCCAAGAAGCTAAGTCGGCCATGTCTAGTTTGCTGGGTTGTTGTTTTCCTGTTCTGTACTCAAAGTGTTCATTCTCAGCTTGAAGTAGGGTTTTATAGAAGTTCATGCAAGATGGCTGAGTTCATTGTCAAAAGTGCAGTTAGAGATGGTTTCAATAAGGATAGAGGAGTGGCTGCTGGTCTTGTTAGAATGCACTTTCATGATTGTTTCGTTAGGGTAAGTGTGTGTGTGTGTGTGTGTGTGTAGAGAGAGAGAGAGAGAGAGAGAGAGAGAGAGAGAGAGAGAGATGTGAACAAGTAAACATAATCTCTTCTTCTTTACTTCAAAGAAGCAAAAAGAGGAACC
>Ga0325401_1002668_pt1 | contig 15972 bp, 5 predicted proteins | sample PopdelMetagenome_FD_205666 | JGI IMG/M metagenome (GOLD analysis project Ga0325401, IMG submission 205666) | Populus deltoides microbial communities from Bellville, Georgia, United States - Xylem-PdKOR-R2 | ecosystem: Host-associated > Plants > Phyllosphere > Stem > Wood/Secondary xylem | place...
CATCGGTAAATGTCATTGTAATTTATTAATGGTAAAAATTATGTTGGTATTTTTTGTCAATTTTCTGATAGTGTTTAGAGTGTATGATTGGAAATTTGAATTTGAATTTGCATAGATATAATTAGTGTCTTCCAAGCAATCTTTATTTGATCATTTCTCCCCCAGAAAACGACCTGAAAATAATTTAACTAGAAAAGCAAGGACCATGAAGAAGAAACCATGACTGGACATTTTATCTCCTCCGCACATTAGACATCTATACTCTGTGACGAGTTTTCGACGACCACGACTCTTGCTAGTTTTATATAATTCGATTAGATACCGACTTCCTTGAAAATTTCACAGCTGATCAAGAAGATTGTAGTGGAGAAGAAGATGGTATTGGGTCTCCATCCATCGAAAGCGAACTACCTGTGTGCTAAATATTTTCTTTCGAGAAATTGCTAACTACGCACCCACCATCGTGTCTGGTGTGCTAATAATTGCTTCCAAAATGCCTCTACTACTTTATAAAATATTCCAACTACATGGGAAGTGGAGAATTTTCCTTGCACCTGGATGAGCAACGACTCATTTCTGTAGGAACTGGTAATCCTTCTGTGGAAAGGGATTCGACCTCTGATTCTCGAGAGAGCAAAACTATTTGTCGTTTCTCTTCATGATAATTGCAAACAACTAACCCTCTCAATAGCCTTTGGAGAACTTGCCCATTTGTGAGAGCATATTAGACTTTGACGTCACAAGCGAATGTTTTACCATTGAGTTCAAGAAAATGTCACGGCGGCAAGGGATCAAGGCAAATTGTTATTTGGCATACATTTTTTTAAGCACATGACGGTGTTCATAGGATTCTCGGTTTTTGCCATGTAAAGTCTGCATTTTATCCTTCGTATTGGAAATGACATGCCCTTCTTGGGCTATATTTATGATGTCAAATTGCTCCCAGGGCCAATCTTGTTAATATATAAGTTAGTTTATAGTGTAATAATATACTTATTATAACAAAAACTAAATGATGTCGAGAAATTATTGTAAATCAAGAAATCTTTAAATGTGGATTGTAATAATAATTTTATTTTTAATTTCTTATCTTTTCATGAGCGGATAACTGTTTCTTTGGCTTTCTTTTTCTTCTCCAGTGAATGGGCAGTGTCCGCGTCGTTAAAGAGGCATGTAGGACGCTTTCCGGTGGCCAAATCTGGCCATCCACCACCGTCTAAATGGATGCAAAGTCGTGCCATCTTATACAAGGTGTGGCGCGTGTAGACAAATAATAGTTAGATTACCGCCGGTAATCGATTGTTTGTGTTTTTTTTTTCTCTTGACAATTAAAGTGCATAATTATCCTCTTTATTTGTTGTTTGTCAAATCAGACATGTTTGCCAGACTTAAGACGCTTGGGTCTGGCAACCCTATGCAAGCGTAGTGTGGATCAAGACACAGTCCACTGTAGACTTGCACAATAGATTTTCCAAGCTCTAAAGGCTTGAGATGGAGCTAATGTTGTCTTTTCACTTAAAGTTAAATTGTCATTTTACCCTCTAGTTGAAAAAATTGAAGCCTTGGTTTTGGGAGTATTTCAGTATTTTTCATGAGATCATTGTTCTTTAAACGTTTGAGCGGGGGTATGGTAGTCTTTTCACGTTTATTTGCATAGTAAAAATATTATTCTACCCCCAAGGTTAACAAAATTAAGAACTATTTCCTAGGGTTTTTTGACCTTTCACAAACTGTTAAATAGTTAAAATACATCTTTAGCATTGGAAAAGACAAAAAATAAGCTTTGTATATGCGAGTATTTTTGTTCTTTCAAACTATTTTTTGTGCAATTTTCTATAATCATAGGGGCATTTTAGTATTTTGATATTGTTTTATTATCCAGACCAAGGCTCTTGGGTTTGGTATGGTTGCCAGATCCAAGACGATTGGGTTTGACATTCACAAACTGTTAAACAATTAAAATATATTTTTAGCCTTGGAAAAGATAAAAAATAAGCTTTGCAGTTGCAAGTATTTTTATGCTTTCACACTATTTTTTTTTGTAATTTTCTAAAATCATGGGGGCATTTTAGTTTTTTGATATTGCTTTATTATTTTTAAAGTTGAAAAGTTGCGCCAAACCCATGTTTACTTGAGTTTAACAAGCATGTTAGACCCAACTTACTTGAGTGCCAGACTCAAAGCACTTGGGCCTCGCATGGTTGTCAGATCCAAGTAGTTTGGGTCTGCGCTTGGGTCTAATATGGTTGCCAGACCAATGTTATTTGAGTTTGATAAAGAGTTGAGTGAAGGTTTAAAAATTAACCCATTTGATTAAGTTTAATAACACTATTAAAACATTCTCCATACTCTTAATATTTTTTTTATATTGACCCATTGCGAAGCACGGACCAATGAATTAGTATAAACTAAAACAAAACCCTCTTTCACAGTTTGTTTTACCGCTCCCCTATTTTTTTGTGCCATGTGAAATGCTACAATGTGTCTAGTTTAGTCTCTTTTTTGTTCTTGAACTTTTTTTTGTCACTAATTTTTTTTTTAGTTTCATCTTCTCAAGTTATGTTCACATGGTTTTAAACCTCATAATTTATGGATCACGTGATGCATCGTATAATCCCAATATAAAAAAGTATCTAAATATTAAATTGATGCTTGATTTTACAAAATAAAATTTATTTTTATCAATTTAAAACATTAGAACAATAAGGGCTAAATTTGACAATGAAACAAATAAGCATTCCTTTTTTTTTGTTATTATTGTTCATGGGGTGTGGAAAACTATAGTTTGGTTCTTGAGATTTTTGTTTTTTTGTTTCTTGGTCATTAATTTTTTAGCGTTTTATATTTCATAACTAAACTTCATTTGTTTTTCATTTTTAGTCCATGAAATTTAAGAGAAGAGAGATACTCATTAGAAAATAAAAGAAGAGAAAATATTACCAATCAACTATATTTTGACCACCAAAAAGACTGATCTTAATGTTAATAAGTTTCTATTGACAAGACGAGCTCCATTAAAGCAATCTTTACCATTCATATCATCGGAAAAAAAAGAGTAGATATGAGCTTGAAAATTTTTGTTGAGTTTGGTTTAATTTTGAGATTTTAGAAAACTTTAATGTTATTTTGGAGTTGAAAATAAGTTTATTATGGTCTTTAGAGTGTTGTTTTGGTGTTTCATATGAATAATGGTTGGCAATGAGTTTTTGGAGTCCTAGAACTAGGGCTTAGCTTTTTAGTCTCTAAGGTGGCCTTTGATAAGCATCTAAGATGCATCGCTTGCTATGTTTTTTATTTTTTAAAGAAGAATAGACGAACAATGTGTCACTAGCTCATTAAAAAAAAGGTCTGGCCTTCTAGGCAAATGGGTCTGGCCTTCTAGGCCCTTGCACTTTTCCTATTTTTTTAAGGTTAAACACGTATGAGGTGGGACGCTAAGCTTGTGTATGATTGACCTTTTTCTAGATTCCTTTTTTAAGAAACTTTTTAACAAAAAATAATTTATTACAATAATATTTATGTGATTACCTAATTATTCCATTATATTATAGAAGATTAGTGCTTTTTTCTTATGATGACATTATCAATTTCTTCATAAATAAATTCATGTGTTTGTCTAATATGCAGATTTTATACAATAATTTGCTCTTTAGTATTTAAAATTATATATATATATATATATTATTTTTATTTATTTTTATATTATTATCTCAAATTTATTGATTTTAAATTTCTTAATATAAGTGTGTCAAATTGAATAGCTAATACTTTTTTAATTTCTTAATTGAAACTTGCTTTCGCAATCATAATAATATTTTGCTAGAAAAAAATTTCTCATAAAAAAACATTTTTTTTTGTCAAAGTAAAAAAGAAATGATTGAATAAAACTATTAGGTTTTTTTATTGAAAATATATTTAAACTTTTTTAGTTTAAATTAATATAGTTTTTACAAATATTTTTTTCTATTTTTTTATTCATTGAATTCTGATGCTAATAAAAAATTATTTTTGATGTCAAAAAAATATTAATCAGAAAAAAAATTGACAAAGAAAATAACATTTCCCTTCTATAATTTTATTCGTTGTCTTTCTTGTAAATGTCTACTTTTATTATTGTATGATTAAATAAGAAATAGATTCCTAAAAGAAAAGTTATTAAACTCGATTGGACTTATGAATTGGGTCACGGGTTGGACGAGTTAACTCGGGTTAATAAAAAACAATGTTTAATCAATATTAAAAACAACATTTAGACAACATGGTTTGGAAAGCAAATTCAAATGAAAAAAAGTTAAACCAAATTTTGATTAATTCGAATGAGTCATTGGTGGACTAGCTAGGTCAACCAAGTCATAATAGGTCAACCCCTATCTAGTTTAATTTGAAACACATCTAAGGCTATAAACCGGGTCAGCGGGTTACCACCATTCAAGACAAGTTAGGTTTAATAACTTTATCATAACATTCTTAGCGATAACGCGTGAGAAACTAACTAATACTACGAACTACAACAACTGCTACTTTCATTGTAGTGTTATCATGGGTTGCACTATGCATTAACAATAAAATCCATAAATTTTTATTTTGATCCTTTAAGTTTTTTAAAAATTTCAATTTTATACCTAAAATATTTAGATTCTTCATTTTCATCCCTTTAATGTTAGGTATTTACATTTTAATCCTAAAACTTCAAATGTAAGGACCTTGTAACTACTTTTATGGCTTAGACAAAATTAATATCTTTTATTGAATTGAACTCTTTACTATTAAGTCATGAGTTTCATCTACATAAACACTTTTTAGCACCTTTCCATTCGCCAATATAATGATGTCAGAACCTTCCAACTAACATCTCATTTTTTTTTGTATCTTGTACCCCAATAAAGTCGAGGTTAATACTCTAGTAATAATTTCTCTAATGATAGGCGAGGTCATTGATAACATTGTTGTGGCCTAACTTATAATTTCTATCATAATTTTAGCTCTCAGTAACCTAAAAATTAGTCCATCTTGCAACCTTACTCATGGTGTCAACCATATGACAATTAGGATCGCTCGACTACTTTTTGCCCTCTATAGACCAATAATAGAAACAAAAATAATAAATTTAATATCAACATCTTAGCCATCCCCATTCATGTATGTCACATCATTTAGTTTATAATAAATATTTTTTTATGTTAATGATTTTTTTATAAAAGAAATTAGTTGCACTTCTTGCCATTTAAGTAAATCTAATATGTTAACTTTACATCTTTTAGAACATGTGAGCACTACTCTTATAAATTTAATATTTAATTATGTTTAAGACCTTCCTTCATTTTCTTAATCGTAGGGTACCATTACTTTATTATTTTTATGAATCATTTATTAAATTCATTTGATTTTACCCTATGCATATTAAATCTAAAGTTAATGACATATTTATTTAGTTTCAAAAACTTGTTGAGAATCAATTTCAACTCATAAAAATCATGTAAACTGATTAAAGTGGTGAATTTTAAAAACCTCTCACATATTTTTATAATTTTGGCATTCTTCTTTGTGTCACTTGCTATTACACTTATGAACGAAATGACATTGTTGATGACACTAAGGGTGTCCACGATCCAATCCGATTTGGTTTGGGTTAAAAAATCCAACCGAGTCGAGATGTATTACTTTTAGAGAATATGACCCGGACCAAACCGAGAACCAGTTCAAACTGAACTGGTTTGGTTCGGTTAAGGTTGATTCTTTGGCATCAATATTGAGAAACCTAATACCAATAAAAATGAGCTTTTTTTGTATTTTTAAATGGGTCTGTATTAAATTAGGCTTTAATAATTTCTAGTTGAGTTTATTTTTTTGGCAAGCTTTCAAATTAAACTTTTTTTTATTAGGCTTTTTAGCAAAACCATTCATATCAAGCTAAATTAGAACTGAATTTAACACATATCCATTCAACCATATTATTAAGCTCTTTATTAAAGGAACTTAGCAAAAATAAAAAAAAAATTGTTGGAATCTCTAAAGATCGAGGAGGATCAAGTTTGTGGAGTTTAACCTTGAGAAAACAAAGTATGTCATGTTGTACTAATTATGAATATTAGGCTTTTAATTGTACTAAATACAAATTTTTAAATATACATACACAACCTAATTAATAGAAACCCCAATTTAACAAGAACCTAACCAAATAGTCATTTGTGTTATGCAACATTTGCATTAACTCAATTTAATAGGAACCCAATTTTCCTTACCCATCTAAATCAATGTAGTATACAAGATGTTCATACTAGAAAAGTTGAAATAAATCGGCAGATATATTAGCAACAAAAAACATATTATCGAATCTAATATGAATAATTCTATATTAGAGAAAATTGAACAAAAACATCCAACATAGTTTGAAGAAGAAAATCCAACAACAACAAAAGCCAAAAGATCCCGTATTGTAAAATTGGGGTTTCTATTAATTAGCAAATTAGCAATATATTAGATTTTGACTAGTAAAAGAATTAACAATGCAAAATTGAAAGGAAATTAACAAGGCAAAGTAAATCAATTATTCGAAATAATTATATTCCATCATTTCACCAACATTATTAATACTACTTATAATTAGTTAAGAATTTCAAACTTTAACAATTCTATAAAATCATAAATTAAACATGTTATATTAAACATATGTAAAGAAAAGATATTATACAATATCTAAAATTTAAATTTGTAAGAAAAATTACCTAAATCAATCATCTCATAATTGTCAGTATAATCTATGAAGGTTATAATGTTAATTGGAATTGGTGTCAAACATAATCAATTTTAACAGGAAAGAAGTGCTTAAATTGTTTATTGAGATAAAGAGCTTCAAAATGAATCTAATATACAATCGTTAGTGCTGAAGACTGCTTCAGAAATAATTATGGATACTAAGATAGCTAATTCATGTTGTTCCACCTGAGAAAGAATATTGTATTTTGTAGCCAACCTAAAATATCTAATTTAGAATCATTGGGATCCTTACAGCTATTACCCAAATATATATCAACATTGTTTTTTCTTTCTACACCTCCTTTCTTCTCTAAATATTTTTAAATTAAAAAGTCAAATCATCTAACATATCATCTACCACCATCGAATCAGCATTAATATTTTGTTCATTTCTACTAGTTCCAACATTATGCACAACCTAAACATACTCATCAATATTGATATAATACTTAAACAACCTTAGCAAAATAATTTAACCTTCATTGTAAAAATTTTCATCCTTTTCAAGCCATGTAATCTCCCTAAAAAAATCTCACATATTTTAATTTGAAATGTAAATCTAACACAACAACCACATATAATAAAAGTCTTGTTTATCTTGACCCCCCCAATATTTTTTTATACTTTATCATCATATTCTTGGTCATTTCATCTAAAAAAATCTTCACTTCTATAAATTTGAGATGTTTTTTTTTTGCATGGAAATCAATTCATGAAAGAAATAATTAAATGTCATATACACCAAGTTAAAAAATTTCAATGAAACTATGTAAAATAGTTTCAAAAACTTCACAAAAGATCTAGTCTTTTTCAAATATTTGAAAAGATGAAGACCTAAGTTTTTTATTTTTTTGTTTCCCCTTTAAATCAACCTCAAAGGAACTAAAATGCATAGGATTAGTTTCTTTTAACCTTATAAAACCACCACAAACTTCTCAACAACTTTTAGTATCATATATAATGAGTTCCATCTAGTTTCAACATCCAAACAAACTGTTACTCCTAATTTTTAACCTTCATACATATTGGTTAAATACAAGTTGTCTAGAAAGAGAAGATATAACAAACCTTACCACATTCCAAATCTTAATTGCTAAATAATCAATATCTTTCAATCCTAGCTTACAATAAGATTAACAATATATAAACAACATCTAACAAGCATGAAATTATTTGACAATATATTATTTGCCCAACCATTTATTACTCTCTTCAAATATTTGATAGTTACATTATTTGATCTTGCAATGTTTATTGTAACTATTTAAATGTTATCAATTCCTCATTCAATAAACAACTCTCAATCGTTTGGCCAATTGTTTCACTTTATAATTAGAAATTTGATAAAAATTTAGAATTCTTTTATTCAAGTTTGAACCATCATCAATCGAATGAGTAATCAAACATATATGATTAGTAGTTTAGATCGATGTTCAAGTATCGGTTGTTAAACATATTTATTGATCCTTAAGAGCTTTATTTAATTTTACGTTCTCATCTATATAAATCTTCAAACAATCTCTCAAAATCATCAAACAAGAAGGATCATCAAATCTAGGTTGCATTATTGATAAAATGATTTAAATCCATGGTTATTTACAAAGTTAAAAGGTAATTCATCAAGTATAATTATTTTTTCTAAGGCTTTCCTGCACTCATCATAATTATAACTAACTACCTTAATAGTCACCATATCTTCTTTTCCCTTGTCACCCCCCACTATTTTAGGCTTAGGTTCTAAAACCAAAGTTTTTTTTTTAATTCCAATGAATCACAAAATAAGATTTTTTTACATACATCTAAATTACTCCATATGTTACTTATCCCATTAAATATAGTATGACAAGCTAATTTTTTTCACAATATATATATGTAGCCTTATGAGCTTTAGGATCAGGGTCAAGTTTATTAAAGTGATCATAAATGGGGAAGTTTTTCTTTTATTAGATCTAGAAGGTGGATGATTGTTACCTTTATTATTACTATTTGTGCTAGAGGTGGCAACTGGAACAGAAGAAGGGTTGGGCTCCAAACTTGAAGGATTTGATTTCTTTGGTGTAAGATTTTTTTTATTATCCATCTGAAATAAAAAAAAACAATAATATGAATTAGCTAATGATTAACAATAAATATTAATGGTAGTTTACATACTAAAAAAATCCTAAAAATCACAACCAGCTAAATGAATCTAACATTAATAAAAGAAAAACCTTTTTTTTTCTTAACAGTTGTCTATGATTTCTAGACTATTTTCAAGGACCCAATTTTATTGAATAAATTGAATAAATCATGAATTAAGATTTTGCTTTTGTTTATATAATTCCTGTTTAAAAACTCAATTATTTTTGAGTAATCAAACACAACAGAGAATGGGAGAGAAAGAAAAGGGAACCATTAAATCAGCTAATGAAAGGATTAAAGTCAAGTTCTATTTTTAAAAGCTCAATGCGAATTCCAAAAAGCTTTGTAAGTAGGCGAACCAAAAACTAATATAGTCTAACAATTATTTATCCTCTTCTATTTGGAATCAACTTGATAAAAATATCATATGATAAAAAACTAACCAAGTTTCACTTTCACATAATTTATGCAATAGAAAAATAAGATGAAATGGAATAATATTTTGTTCAAAATTAAAATCAGCAAATCTTGAACTATTATTTAACACAAAATAGACAAAAATTAACAGGATAACAACAAATAATGACAATACTTCATTCAATTTCTTGCAAATCTAGGGTAAGAAAAAGAAATTAACCTTATGTAAATCACTAATTAACTAATCAGCCTAATAAATAGTAACTCTCAATGACGTCATTGTACAATTACCAAATCAATTAAAGCTCTCTATCAGAGATAACAACATATAAATAAAAAAAACATAGAGAAAACATTTTAAAAGATAAAGGGTGCCCAAATTAAGTACTGGAAGTAGGATTAAAAGTGTAAGGTTGAGGAAGCAATAATAGACCTCTCCTAGTTTCTTTGTCTCCTAACAACCTTCATGATGTCTTGTTCCTATAGCTTATCGACATGCTTCTCCTATTAAAAAAATCAAATAATTAAAAAAAAAAGCAATAAATTGAGATTATTAATAATAACAATAATTGGATTATATCATTTTAATCAAAGATTACCCAAACAAGTGTACAATAGTCCAATTCCTCTTAAACTCAACCCTTGAACTTTTACATTCAGATGAATATTGAAGCCTTACGGACCCATTTTCTATAGGTTTTTTACTTGATTCAAACTCAAAAAGAATTTAGGATTATGTTAGTTGTTAATCACACAAGAATACGAGAGAACAAGAGAGATTGAGGGGTGACTAAAACACATATCAGAGGAAAAAAAATGATTTAGGGTATTTTTTTAGATGATTTAAATATGATTGAATCAGTCTAGTTCGATCTGGTTCAATTGGTTTTAGCCTTCTAAAACTGAAATCAAACTAGATCGATTGATTTTTCTATTTTTTTAATCAATTTCTTCAATTTTTCTCTTGATTTGGTTTTTTTGTTTAATTTTTTTGGTTTTCTTAGTTTAATCAATTGGCTAATTATTTTTTAAAAACCCTTAAACATCATCATCAACACATTGTAACATGACTTACACTACCTTCACAAGCATCTTTACTGTTTACTTTCTGGTCATATGCTGTTGATACTATTGTTTACTTTATTAATTGCATACCAACTCCAATTTTACATTTCAAATATCTTTTTTCAATGTTATTTTAGTATTGTCTTAACTATAATTTACTTAAAGTTTTTAGTTGCTTGTGTTTTTTCTATCTCTGACCATACTATCATTATAAAATGATTTTTCTTTCCTTATCATATGTCTTCTTAGTTTATAGTTCACCTCGTATTTATTATCAATATATGACCATTCAATCTTACTTATTTTTTAATTCTTCTAGTTCAAATAATATTTTCTTCTCTTAATCTTTTTTAAAGTTAACCTTCACATATACTAAATAGGTCACCCTACTATTATAAACTATTCTCCAATCTTCCTTCTTAATTTGTATTGTCTCTACTTATTTCACAATAAATACCAACTTGTTTGGAGTAACCTTTCTTTTCCTTTTAGTCTCTCACACCCTTTTATTATCATTTCATCATGTTGTAAGTCCCTCACCCACATCTTCCCCGTTATTATCTACCACTCCTATCATAAATTTTTTTATTGATCTTAGCCCAACAACTACATTGTCTCTTTCTTTTAATATCAAAAATCAACACAAATGGTCTTGCTACCTTATCCCACTTGGCCTCATAAAGTATTATTTGTATATTCTTCTGAATTTATACTTAACCTTATTTTATTGAGGTTAAAAGATATCTTAAGTGGCAACTTGATATGACTACTGAAATTCTCGCCTTAGCCTCCAATGATATTTGATCTCTAATACCATATGATCCGACTATAAATATGGAAGGTTATAAATGGATGTTAAAGATTAAACATATGATAGATAGGAATCTTAAGCGTTACAAAACATGATTGTTAGCCAAAGGCTATCAGTAGTAAGAAACGATTGATTTTTAGAAGAGATTTAGTCCAATTATGAAGCCTTGCACTATTTAAATAGTGCTTTGTATTGGTGTTACTCATGGCTAGTGGATATATCAACTTGATGTGTATAAAGCTTTTCTTAATGTATTTCTTGATATAGACATGTTTATGAATTAACCTTTTAGCTTCGTTGATCCATAGTTCCCAAACTATGATAGCAAACTCAAATGTTCCTTTTATGGTCTAAAATCGGTAATCAATTTGATCAACTTAGTCTTTTCTTGGTTTTTTAGGACTTCATATCTCTAATGTTGATACTTCCTTGTTCATTCTTCGTTCTACTAAAGCTACATTATTTTTGTTTTGTTTATGTTGGTGATATTTTATTGACCGGTGATAATTATCCTTCCTTCAATATCTTATTACACATCTTATTACTTTTTTGGTATTAAAGTTTCTTATGCTATATATGTTTGTTTTTTTCATAGCAACGATACATTTCTAATCTTCTTCAAAAGGTTGACATGTTTTAGTATATTGCTACTTCTATTGTTGTAAGTTATCCATTGTCCAAGTTAACTAACACTTGTCATCGGGTCCTACACAATTTAAATTGTTAGTAGGTGTGTAACACCCACCCCACTAGTAAGATATTGTCTGCTTTGACCTCAAATTAAGAGGGTATGTTGGGATCTTTTAAAGTTGATCAAATTGTATAGTCGGGTTCGTTACAGGGTGCTCTTTGGTATCTCACATTCCCATGACCTAATATTTGTTTTGTTATTCCTATTATTGTAAGTTGTTCGTTGTCCAAGTCAGCTAGCACTCCTTATATGAATCCTACATAATTTAAAGAGGTAGTGGAAGCTCTTTAGTATTTCACATTCATATGACCCAATATTTGTTTTGTGGTTAACAAGGTATAGCAATTCATACATTCTTCCATTATTGTATATTGGTTGGTAATTAATCACATCTTATGCTATCTACATGATACTTTATCCCAAATGTTGCACTTGACTTATCATAGTGATCTCTCTCATTGAGTTTAATGATCTTGATTGGGCTTGTAATGTTGATGAATAAAAGTCTATGACTGATTATGCTATTTTTCATGGTCGTAACTTGATTAGTTGAAAATCAAGGAAACAACGTATTGTGGACCCTGTTCTTCCATAAAGATCAAATAGAAAGCTTTGCTAATGTTGTTATCTAACAACAATGTGTCAAGTCTCTACTTTATGAACTTGGTATTTTAGGTACATCTCCTTCTTCTTTTTTCTATAAGGTGACAATTTAAAAGCCATTTATTTGATTGTAAATCCAATTCTCATACTCACATGAAACATATGGAGATTGATTTTCACTTCTTTTGTGAACTTGGTTGATCGCAAAGAATCCAAGTTTAATTTATTGCTTTCTTTGATCAAGTTACAGATGTATTCGCTAAACATTTCTCATCATCATGGTTTACATTTCTTCAATCCAAGTTGAATGTAATGTCTTCTCTTCATTCAAATTACGACAGGGGTATTGAAGAATTATGATTCACTATAGCTCTAGTCTAATTATCTTTATATTATCAATACTTATTTATTATATTAGGATCCATTTTATAAAGCTTATTAAAATTATACACACACACACACAATAAAAAATAATATACATCAATTTTTAAGGATTACAATCTCTTTTTCTGGAAACTATTTTCTTCCTTCTTCTATGGGCTATGACAACCAAACAAACATGGATACGAGGAGTGATATTTTACCTTTAATAGGCTAGATTATTCCATTTATATTCTGATTTATGATTGAATCCCCATTTGATATGACATAACTACGGACCATTTAGGCTTCCCAAACCAATGGTTGCTAGTTTGTTAACAAGAGCTTGTGCATTACTAGTGATATGACTTTTGAAACTTGATTTTGAAGCTTTTTAACTTATTTGCTATCTTGATCTTTAAAACCATCCCAGTAGGTGTCTTCATCTGTGAGTGCAACACTTAACCATATAGTTGGGTCCTCCATCTGTGCATCAAATTTTATTGCGTCAAACTTTCTAAGTATACTAAGTGATTTGTGAAGATCACCAATCGCACACTAGAAGCACTAGATACAATATAAAAGGGCAATCCTATTTCTGCCTCCCATGATCCTATTTTTCTTCAATTTATGCAAATAATGACTAGCATTCTTAGCCTCGTCTATTTTCACCGAAACCCCAACTCAGCCTAATTGCTAGGACTTCTCCTATCAGGGTGCGAAAAAGATGCCAGTGAGTGGATGCAAAGGTTGTGATATCTAGTCCCACTACATGCTTCTTAAACTCAACTGTCCCCGTTGTTGGAATCCTAGCCCTTAGCACTTGTTAGCCATAAAAGGAACAAGTAATCAATAAGAGAAGATAGTTCTTGTTCTATGATATCTATGATGCTTTCAAAAGAAGAAAAAGATAAAGGTCTGCAATTGAAAATCGAGAAAAGCACCTCATGTCATGATCTCTCGTATTCTACAAGTACACAGTAAAAGAGCAAGAGATAGACGTTACAATTTTCCTCGCAAATTTGTTTTTGAAGGTAACAACATTGAGGGAAAGCTTCAAGGAGGGACAAGGGGTGAGTTCCATTAAAATGGGAGCTTTTTAGAGTGGGTTCGATAGAAAAGCAAGAGGCTGGTGAATGTACCAATAAGGGGAGAGCAGGGAGGTAAGCTGAGTTTAGATATTTAGGTTTGGATGACTATGAAGCTCTTTGGTATTGTGGTTGCGTGTGAGGTTGAGGGTCAACCGTAAATATTAATGTTTGGTTAAGTTGAAACTTTGTTTTGTTTTGGTAGTACCCACTATAAATTGTGTCTAAACATAAGGTTTATTAAAAGCACAAAAATTATGCTTTGCTAGCAGCTCAACCTTAGTTTTTCTTCCATTATCCACCAACAACAAATCACAAGTTGAAGAGAAAAAAAAGCCATTGCAGGAAAATCAAACTTCCTAGTCCCCCCCCCCCGACTCCTCTAAAAAATCAGAGCAAAAATGTTAACAGTGAAATAGTTTGTTAGTTGGTCAGATTCATCTCATCTTTTTTTAAAAAAAATTCAAGATCTGTCTACTCCGACCATCTTCTCTCCTCTACTGTCGAAACTAATTTCCCTTCCTTTTTTTTACTCGATACGCATTTCCATGTTTTTGATCTTGTAGATCTATTGAAAAAAATTTTTTTCTCATTTTTGTTGTTGCTTTCACTGTGAATAATTTTTTCTATCTTCTGAACTTCTTCAAAATTAATACATGATCTGACATCTTGTGTTGTAGGTTTCGAAATAAGAATCAATTTGGTGACAATAATTTTTGCCTTTTAGGTAGTCTTTTTATGGTTCTTGGGATCTAGAGAAGAAATATTTATTGCTCCCTGGGTTGTGCGCCTCAACTGTCACCAAAGGTTTACATAAATATGCAGTTTATGCTAAATAATACTATCAATCTTAGGCCAACGTTGAGTTCGATCTGAAGTTCATATAAAATCTAAAGTGAGTTAGGATAAAAAATTTCATCAAGTATTCAACTCGTCAATAACAAGTTTTTTTTTAATGTACACTGCTTCCTTCAACCATTTTAATGTTAAACTGTCTAATGATTCTGCAACTTTTTTACTGGGAGGTATCAAGCAGCCTTGTGGAGCTTATTTCACCTCCACTACCATAAATGGTTGCTTGTTTGTTCAATTGTTTCTCACAATTGCATATTTATTATTGATGAATTTATGTGCAGATCTGTGTTGGTTTAGAGGCACAAGAACAAAGAGATCCTGAAAACTTATCCGAGAACAAAAAAGAGAAGGTGCTGTTAAATTGAGTATGTGTTTCTGTTTTTTACAATTATATAACTACTTACCTGTTTGTTGGTACTGGAATAGAACTTTGGGTGTTGTGTATTGTTCTTGTTTACAATATTGTGAGCATATGGTGTTGTGAGTTATGTTAATTAACCACAACCATTATTGGGTTTGTATGCTGAAACGAAAAGAAAATTGTTAGTAGTTGTTGAAATTACCTATCTGCATTTCTAGGTCATCTGCATTTATGGCTCTACAATACTATAAACTCTGTTGATTGTTCTTATTAACAATCTGTTAATTTTGATTATGTTGTTGCCATTTTAGGCCTAAACTGTTTGTTTTATTTTAATTCTTTTAGGATTTTATGCTATAAAATGCTCTGATTACTGGTTTCTTTTGAGATTTGAGAATTTGCAATGAGATTTTATTAGGAATTTTTCATATGTTTTCTTGGCCTAACTTATAATGAGTACTTGGTGTGAAGTCAAGTTGTTCAATGTTCCATTCACGACAAACCCCTGTTTTTAGAGTTGTATTTTTTGTGGGCTGTCTTGTGTGTGCTGGTTATGTTAAAAATTTCAAAAACCTCCCCCTATCTCGAATCTACCATCTCATCTTATACATACCTTCTTCATCCCCAGTGAATACACACACTCTGCACCCATTAGTTTTTAGTTTGTTGGGTATTGAACAATGATGTTCAGTTTTTGATGATATTTTATAGCTTATAGTAATTCAAAAATCAACTTTGATGTTTGGTACAAGTTTATAAACATAGAATATAAATAGAAAATATTACGGGCAGGGAAAGTATAAGGCCTTTAGCTACTATCAAAGTTGATTTTCCCCTCATGAAT
>Ga0325401_1002669_pt1 | contig 15970 bp, 11 predicted proteins | sample PopdelMetagenome_FD_205666 | JGI IMG/M metagenome (GOLD analysis project Ga0325401, IMG submission 205666) | Populus deltoides microbial communities from Bellville, Georgia, United States - Xylem-PdKOR-R2 | ecosystem: Host-associated > Plants > Phyllosphere > Stem > Wood/Secondary xylem | place...
AAATAATGAAATACTTAGCTTTTCATCTAATAAAAATAATTAAATCTAATAAATCTTAAAAGAATCACCTTCCAGTTTCAAAAGTTAAGGGTCATTTGGTACCATTTCCTCTCTTTTTTTCTAATTTTTTAAAAAAACAAAAAATATTTCTTGTTTATTGTTTATAGGTTTCTGAAAATCATTTTTTTTATAGATTTTATTAAGTTATGAAAAAAAATTAAATTATTATTAGTTAAAATATGAAAAATTATAACATTATAAAGTTAATTAATAAGATAAAATGAATGGATTGAAGTGACAACACGATGGTAGTGGTGGCAATAATAATAGTAGTTATTATAACCTAATTTTTATCCCTTTAAACACAAAAGGATTTGCATTAGTATATTTTATAGGAAAATTTGATAGATTTTGAGGAAAAACTAGATGGAAAGTAATCAAAATATATATAAAAAAACATAAAAAAATTATAAAAAAGAAAATTAAATATAAAATCAAATAAATAATGAATTTTCAAAAGGCAAGGACTAGGCTACAACAATCACAAGAAAGGTTAAAATTGCATGTAATTAAAGGCAATTGAATTATCTCCTATCCAAGGTTGATAAGCAAATTAGAGAAAAAAGTTGAAATTTGTCACAATTGAAGTAATTGAAAGATCAAAAATCAAAATAGAAAAGATGATAGGGTTTAGAAATCCAATTCATTCAATTAGGGGTTTAATTAAAGTTGGAATTTAAGGAAAAATTGCATAAATTTGGTGGCTAAGGACCAAAATGAAAGAAGCAATTAAAGTCAAGGATGAAAATTAGAGAAGATTAGGGATGAAATTAAAAGGAATTCAAAGTTAAAAGAGAAATTGGAAACCAAATCGAGAATTTTTAAAACCAAGGATTATAACTAAAAACGCACCGAAATTCAAGGACCTAGATGAAAATTACCTTGGAACAATATCATTCCAATTAAAATAAAAGATCCATAATTTATCTAAAGGGTTGAATGACGTGTTGTTTGGTTTGTTCTTCAAGACCATTTTTCTACAAATGGAATACAAGCCTACATGATGAGGAACTTTAGTGCCTTCTTCCCCCTCTTGTTTGATCTGTTGAAACAAAAAGAAAATGCTCATCCTTCATCTTTGATCTTGTAATTCTCATTTAACCCATTCCCTACTCATCTTTAGCTTTGAAACACTCTGCCAAACCATGTCGAAACCCTCTACCTAACCAATCTCCTTTATCATAGTACATTTTAAGTTATCTATGGTGGTTTTTGGAGAATTGAATGGTTCTGAAAAGAGGTTTTAGAATGTTCAAAGGAGCTTATATAAACCTCCAACCACGAAGAACGATGACAATAACAATTATAAGAACAATCATTAAAAAAAAACCAAGAAGGGAGAGGTGAAAAGAGAGAACAAGATAGGTAGAGAAGAAAATAGATGGAATAAAATAGAGAGAAGAAAAAAAAGGTAGAAGGAGAGAGTAGAGATTTTGAGAAGACGATTGATGAGGAGAGTATATAGAAGAGTCTTTTTTGTTAAAAAAAAATAGAGACAAAAACTAAAAATAAGGATATAATGGATATATCTTAACAATAATAATAATAATAAATAAATAAAAAGAAAATTTTTATGACATGATATGCAAATTCTTAGATTAAATAATATAAAAACTCAAATGAAACAAAAATAAATTGTTATAGAAAAAATACCTATGATCAAATATTTAACAAAAATAACTAGTGGGACTTAAACGAGTGGTACATTTGTAAATAAAAAGAAAAAAAAATCCCCCTTTTCCTCTTAAATCTAGACGATGGTAAAGGGAGAGGGAAGTAGGAAAATTTGGTTCTTTCTCTCCTAAAATCCTTCCATTTCCTCTTAATTATGGGAAGGGTGTAGTTAAATGAAATCTTATAAAGAAAACTCAAACAAGTAAAGAATTAGAGAGAGAGAGAGATTTAGCAGTTAAGGGATAGAGAGAGAAATTAATCAAATTGGAAGAAAAGGAAGGCATGTTTGGAATTAATTTAAAAAATCTTCCTAGATTGGATTAACTAGTTATGGTAAGGGGTTTTTCTTTATTAAATGCAATTTTACTCTTGATTATTTTGGTCTATTGAAATCCCCAAATTGTAAAAATTAGAGTTTATGCATTTTGTGAATGAAATTGTGAGATTGTGTTAATTATTAGTTGATTTTAGGTTAAATGACATGTATAACGAACTAATTGAAGAAATTGAAACTATATTGGGGAAAATTTAAGACTTTAGGGATGAACATGATTGGGAATGTTGGAGGTTTTAGAAATTTAATTTAAATTAAGTTTATTGATGATGTTTTAATGATGTAGCGATTGTCATCGCCACGATAAGAAAAAAATAGTTTAGTTTGAAGTGAAAAAGTGGATATGTGTCCACATTTCTACTTAAAGGGATTGAATTGATCACCAACCATTAGATTATAGAAAAAAGAGGGATGGTTGACTTTATACCTTACCAAGGGGAACTAAACTCATAGTATATGCAAGTCTAAAGGGAGAAAATCAATATCTTGGCCCAAAATAGCATGAGCAATGGTTGTAAGTTAACATTTGTTGGCCTATCTATTTGAAAAAAAAAAAAAAACTTGCGACTTACTTATAAGATGCATATTGCAAAACATGCTTTCTGTGAAATATTTAAGACTTGTTGAAAATACCGTAATGTGTATTGCTAAAGAGTAGTTATTGTTTTATGTATAGAAATAAAGAAAATGAGAAATTGGATTGAATTGCATTGATTGTTGATGTTATGAATATTTGAGATGTATTAGAACATTACAATGTGAAATGTTTTGCTTGACAAGTGGTAAAATAGAAATTGTGAAAAATATCTAGGCTGGATATATAATGATAATTAAGAATGTGAAGTTTTATTCTGAACACAATGTGAAAATATAGGAAAAGATGAAATTGTAATTGAAATACAATAAGTGGTATGAAAAGAATAATGTTACATTTTATTAAGTGTGATAAATAGCTTAAAATGATTTGGGGTACTAATAAGGATGTTTTCCTTAAAAATCAAGAGGGGCATCCGAGGTTAGACTCGCAATCGACAAAGCACATACAACTGAAGTGTTAGGTAGGTGCTTGTCACCTCATTTGTTTATTTAAAAATACATTTTTTTAGGATTCTATATCCTTGTGAAATGTTTTTGGAGAGGATTACAAAAATAAAGAATTTGATAAAAAAAAAAAGTCAGTCATTTGGACGGAGACTAATTATTTATGAGCTAAAGTCGGTCGTTTGGACAAAGACTAAATTATTATGTATTAAAGTCAGTTGTTTGGACGAAAACTAATTATTCATATATATAAAAATTAGATGTTTGGACAAATACTAATCATTTAGATATATAAAAGTCAATTGTATGGATGGATCCTAGATATAAATGTGTATCTCAGTAGCCCGTGGAGACTAATAGTGAAATTGGTTAAAATGATGGAGTTTATAGTAAAAGAGAAACAAAAGAAAAGCAATTTATATAAAGTGAACTATTATAGTTGTGTTTGTAATTGAGGTTTAATATAAGACATTGTGTTTAAGGTATATTACATGCTTATATTTATTATTTAAACTATTATGTATTCCATGTCCATTATATCTACCACTATAGTAGTGATTTCATTGTTGAGGCTCTTATCAATTTTGTATTAGGTAGAATTTAGTAGATTATTATCTTATAATATGTATATAAACTAATATGTATGTAAATCCTTTATTTTGAGATTGTAGACAAGCAATAAGATAGGTTATTAATCATTTTGGATTAATTGCATATATATATGTTTGTAAGATTGCATATTTTTCACAAAATAAAACGAACTCTATTTATGTATTCAAGTGGTGAATAATTATAATTGATAAATTATTGGGTGGCTTGCTTAAGGATGCCTATAAGCATTGGTTGTGTGACCAAATATGGTTTTGATTGCATTCATGTTCGAGCATATATAAATTGCAAAATAAAATTTTATATAGGGCTTTTTATAGGGGAGATTTTGCTGTGATTTTGTCAAATTATATAAAATCCTTGATTTAAATGGAAAACCCTTAGCATGTTTAATATTTATACATATAATAAAACACATGTTCTGATATGTCAATTGGGATGGCATTTGTATAGGAAGACTTCACCTTTATGAAAAGAAAAAAATGACTCTATTTTTCATGTACATGATTATCTTAAAAAACTAATTTATATTAAAAAGGCTTGAGGTATTACAATTAGTATTAGAGCTTATGGTTATGATTTAATAGACTTTATAAACTTGAATGGTATTACTAATGAACAATGTGTATTACATGATGGCTCAAATAAGAAAAGGAACTAAAAAAATCCAACTATAAATTTGATGAGGGATAAGTTCACTGATGTTAGAGAGCAATAAACAGAAGACCTCTTAGAAGACATTGTATATTTTTCACCAGTTTCGAATGATAAGAGGAACTCAGACGAATGCACCTCCTAATTTAAGGAGGGGATAAGTTTGCTGATATTAGAAAGGAATATATAAAAAACACTTTAAAGAACATTTCATCTCATTAACCAACTATGCCATCATAGTCAGCCTAGAAGAAGGTATCACAACTTAAAGGTGTTTCCTCATTAATTCCAGTGGCAATGCCATCATCAATTTTATTTGATATTATAAGACAATCTAGTAGACCCTGTCTATGGTGCCACCAATAGCATCGATTCCATAATAGGATCCAACATTCTTAGCACAAATTTTAAGGGTGATGGTGTCCTATTTAATAAGGGTAAAGTGGTGTAGACAGAGATAACACCCCCACCTTAGTGCATTGGGTGAATAATGTGAGGGAGATGAGGTGCTCTCCATCTCTAGGGGAAGAATATGTTGAAGTAGTCAAGCATTGGATCTGGAATGATTCAGGTTCCTATGCCAAAACTATACAAGTAAATTATATGACACAATTACTTTCATATAGCGCACACTCTTGGTAGGTGACTATTAGGTAGAGAAAAGCTATAAAAATACTATCCTGGATTAGTTTCTGAATAGAATTTTGAGAATAAATATCACTCCTGATGATAAATGAGGAGTAAGGAGTAGGAATTCCTTGCTTTTAAGTAAAAATAATATGATGGTACTAGAGTACGAGTACTACCTTTAGGATCTTTCTATCCTTTCCTTTATTCTAATGCCTACAAAACAACATCTGATAAAAAGGATAGGGGATGGTTTTAGATAGGAGATCAGAAATGGATTGGACACTTTCAGACTAGTAACAGTTATAAAACTAGTAGAGGTTACTTAGTATGTAGAAGTAGTTCTGGAAAAGGAATAACAAGAAGTAGTGGATCATGAACAACAAATGGTGTGAAAAAAAAAAGTTAGCATTACATATAGGTAAATTGGTTTAATCTAAGGGTAAGTCAAATAGTGAGTTCAGCAGGGATTGTATCCCATGAGATGTCTTTTTTCCCATAGTGTAACTTCTACAACCAGCCATCCTGGTGATTATATAGTGATGACTATGACGTGTTTCATTTGTAGATATGAGAGGCACTATTAAAGAGATTGTAAACACCTGGAGAGTGAATGTCATATATGTGGAGAACAAGGACACCTTAAAAGAGATTGTCTAAATTGTATCATGTCCAAGACTTAATAGTAGTCAGTATTAATCATGAAGGGGGCCAAGAAAACCCGTTCAATTAAGAGCGAGGGTTAGTAGAGGTTGGTCTTGAGTACAAGCCTAGAGGACCCAAAAAAGATCTATAATATTAATTAGGGGATGTTAAGACCTTTTTAGATATGGTGGTAGGTATGATAACAATTAATTCTCAAGATGTGCATGTCTTATTAGATCCGGTAGCTAACATTCCTTTGTATAACATAAATTTGCTAGTAAACTGAATATGCCAAAATACAAATCAATTAAAGGGCTAATGATTAGTAAACTTTTAGAAGAAATAATAGATATTAATGATGTATATGAGGAGTGTGTTATACTTATAGGGGTTATGGTATGAAAATGGATTTAATACCTTTAGAGATATATGATTTTGATGTTATATTAGGGATAAATTGTTTTACAAAGACAATAACTTTTAAGGCACTTACAAGAAAAGAAGTTGAATTTAGGGTGAAAGACGAGTAGTACCAAATTTCATCATTTCAACGATGACTGTAAGGAGATTGATGAGGAAAGGATGTGATGCCTATTTGGCGCGTGAAACCCTATAGTTCTCAACATTGTAATGATGGTTTGAGCCTTGAACTTAATGAAACATAGGGTCAATGTTTTTAAAACACTTAGCATCAATAAATCTTATTGATGTTTTATCCATATGGTTATATTCTTACCATATTATTTAACACATTTCTAGTCATTATTCCAATCATACAATTATGATTTATGTTTTTTAATTTCTAATAGAATTTCAATAGAGACTCCTCTGTTCGAGTCCCAAAAATAATTCTTCTCTTTGTAAAGAACACTTGTTTATCAACTAATGGATATACGAATCTAACAACGCATTAATCTCATTCTCAATATTATTCCCTATGCCTCTCAAGCAACCAAATCACTTTGGCATCAGATACATGGTAATATTCATAAAATCTGCCAAATCATAACACATGATTTACATTAAAGGTTAATTATACAAATATAGAATTTATAAGTTCATATTCAACTAATTCTTTTGAGTCCTTTTATTATTGTCATAACTCATTTTTGAGTTATTCTCCAAATTCATCTTCTTTCTTTTCAAAATAAAAAATAAAATAAAGACTGATATTTTGGCAAAAGCTCAAGATTTCAAATGTAGAAAAAATCAAGCTATAATTTTATGGAATTGGAAGTATAATTGTACCTCATTTTACTCAAAACTAGAGAGACAATATAGATTCAAGGTCAAGTTACATGATTATCGAATGAATCTGCATAAAAATTAAGTTCAATGATATAATTAGATTTTTAATAGGCCAATTTGATTTAATCATAGGCCAAAATGAAGTTTAATTATATTTAATAATTAATTTGGGTCCAATTAAAGGATTTAACTAGGTGTAAGGACTTAATTATACTTTAAATGGGCCAAATTAATTTTATTAGGGGCGTAATTGGTGAAAAAATAAGTTTGGGAGCCCAATTTGGACTTAATTAAGAAGATTGAAATTTTAGGAGACCAAATTTAATTTTAACCAAGTCAATTGATTGAAATTAGAGGTAAAATTGCAAGAAAATCAAATTAAGGGCTAAAATAAAGAAATTCACAGCTAATGACCATTTTAGAAAAGACGTAGAACTCTATACACCCAATTAGCTTAAATCATGGGTGAAATTGAAGAGATTTGAAAGTTTAATGGTCATTTAGAGGTTAAATTGGAGAAATCCAAACTAAGGACTAAAATGAAAACGATATTGAGATCCAAGGCTGAAATTGAAGTTCGTTAGGGTTAAAATTAAACGAAATTAAAAGTTTGAAGCCAATCAGGGGTGTAATTGAGAGAAATTAGAAACCGAATGACTGAAATGAACTTTACCAAAAAAAGAAAAAAAGAGAGTTCAGTGCTCCAGTCCTGACGTCACTCCGCAACAGGATGATGACTCCACTGGGGAACATCTTGTCTAGTTAGACTAAGCTTTGCTTATTTGATTGTTTGTCTATTTGTTTTGTTTTGTTCAATTTTGGCATGTATTTTTACTACTTTAGCATTTTTACTTCTTGTTCATGCATAAATACATCGGGTATGGAGCAATGCCCTTACACATTTTAATTTCACAAATAAACTCAATTCTAGGTTAGGTAGGGAGTAACGGTCTGCCTCATAAATTTTAGTCGGGGTTTAAATTTGTGAAACATCCAACTATGAATTTAATGTTTACTTGGTAATGATAACCACACTATGCCCCAACCATTTCTTGTAAACCTTTTACTACCTTCACGTAAGGTAGTCACTAGACAGTTCATAGACCTTTTGAGACCAGATATAAAGCCTACCACATATAATGACCTAAAACATTTCCTTAGGGTATAGACTACCTAAAAATTCATTTTGTCATGACCTTCCTAAAAAAAAAGTTTGAGATGATCAGACTATGAGTTTTTTCCATCCATACCCGATGTGCATATACACACATTTGCATCCATATACATACACTCATTCATTGTAAATGACATGCATAAATGCATTAAGTTGAAATATAGGTTCCCAAATAGTCTACAATACCCGACTCCAACTAAGAAACATAGAAGATGAAGAGCGTGCTCACCGTAATGCTCATTTCTAAAAAGTTAGCGTAACTCGCCTCACTAGCTTACTCAAGCAAGCACATAGAAATGTCTTTGGTGAAGGTCCTTCCAAATGACCCACCACTTTTGTTTAAACCCCGATAATAGCTCAGCCCGAAAAAAGAATGGGTGAGCATGGTCAGGAGCCCCAATATAATCCAGCATTTGTGTAGTCAACAGCACTAACGCCAGCCTTTATAGTTATAGATGAATTTGCCAACGAGTCCCACAAGACCAAGTCATTTGATGACATTGATCAAGATAAGATGACAGCACTGGAAGCCAAAATCAAGTCTATTGAAGGGGTAGATTTGTATAACCCAGTATAGGCTGTGGAAATATGTTCGGTCTCGAATATGGTTATACCGAAAAAGTTATGTGGTCCTAAATTTATCAAATACACTGGAACACAATGCCTCATGACTCATCTCAAGTCCTATTGCAATAATATGGCAGAAGTAGTACACGGTGAGAAATTACTGATGCATTTTTTTAAGATAGCTTAAGGGGGGCAGCATTGGGCTAGTACACAAGATTAGACAGCACCAAGATCTGTAGATAGAAAGATTTGGTGAATGCATTTGTGAAGCAATACAAGCACAATATGGATATTGCTCCTGACATAACCAACTTGTCCAATCTAAACAAATAGGACAAAGAAAGCATATGGAAATATGCTTAGAGATGGAGAGATCTAGTTGCTTAAGGCGTTGTGCTACGAACATGTGATGGGTAGTTCAGCACAGCAATTCACTGACATTACGACAGTAGTTGAACGCATAGAGCAAGGAGTCAAGAGTGGTAGAATTTCTGCGGCCATTGAGAAAAAAGGCTTCAAAGGTAAAAGGAGGGAAGTCGACCATGTTGAAGGTGACTATAGGGGTAGGAAATACCAATTCCAAAATTACCACACTTTACCTCAAATTGCCAACATAAATTTCAATCCCTCATTTCCTACTAGAAAACCTGAGCCTCAAATCAAAAACTAAACAAAAGTTTTTAAAGAGTCCTGGAACAGCTACCCTCATTACCGCTACCCTTAAATGGGATATACCAGAAGTTGTTAAGAATTGGGCATGTAGCTCCAAAACCACTTGCACCTTTGCAACTACCTTACCCTAATTGGTACAAACTTGACCTCACTTGCAAGTACGATACTAGTGTTGCAGGACATAACATTCATACTTGTAGTGCCTTCAAGAATAAGCTCATGTAATTGATTAAAGTTAGGTGGATAATGTTCGAAGAAACTCTAAATGTAAGTATGAACCCTCTACCCAATCATGGTTCAGGTAGTGGATTAGTAAATGCAAGTAGAATGCCTAGGAAAATTAAAAGTACCAATGGTAAGATCAGGGTGCGAAGAAAGCAGCATGAATTCTTAAGGGACTCGAATTTAAAAGGGTGTTTGCGATTTTCTATCCACATCATTGATGAAATGCCTGCAAGAGCTTTTGTAAGGAGGCTGGCCGAAGGGAAAGTGTACTAAAGCCGAAAAATGGAGCCTGCTCTTATTGTGTCCAAAATAATTACCTCTGTCTAAACATGCTTGTAGAATTATTTTGATTTTGTCATGTTTCAACCTATTTTAGTCTTGTCAGCAACTTGGTTCATAATGCCACAAGACTTTCTTTGTTAAATAAGCCATTTCTTTTTAATAAGATCATCTGTTTTTTATGTTCATGATGTGCCTTCATTTTTTTTGTTTTTTCACTCAAATAACACACCTAAATTAGCATATCCTTTTCTCAAGAAACTATTGCACCAAGAATTATTTGGTGTTTTTTTTTCCTTAAAAAACTATACATGATCCCATGTTTTCACAAAGATTTTTGGAAAATCAAGGTTTGAGTACAAAAACTATTATGAAAATGAAGCTATTAATTTAGGTGGGAGAAGATTTGATTTGAGTTCACCAAGAATTATTTGGTGTGTTTTTTTAACACACCAATTTGATTTGAGTTTTAGCTGAATTAATAATGAGAAACCATATTGCATATTCACATGAAAGAAAACAAAGCTTACCGATTCTAAATGCATGCATTTTAAATAAGAAAAGACCATGTTTGATAGTCCATTCACAATACTAAAAAAAAAAAATCCTTTGCAGTCCCTTTTTTTAGCCTAATGCATTTTTCTTGAAAAATAACCTTGGCTAGGATCACACCCCACACTAAGAGACAAGTGCGAGAGATATACAAAAAAAAATCATCAATGATTAAAAGTTTCAAAACAAAGCTAAGTGATATGAAATAATCCAAAGTATCAAAAAGATTTGAACATACCAAAAAAATTAACTAATATGATGATGCTCAAAATCAAATGAAGAAAAAAACAAAGAGAAAAAGCCCATGCCCGATACTAGGGGGCACGATCGACCATTTTGCAAGGTCTAGAAATACACAAAACAATAGAGGCCGAGAAACAAGCATTAGTGATCCTTAGTCTTGAAATCCCTTAACACCGTTTGAGCATACAAATATCCTTTTTTTTCTTTATAATCAAGAGTCAAAGCCGACGTTATATGCCCAATCAAGCCCTTTCTGATCAAAGCATGCAATTTGGATCGGCACACAATGCTTTCCAATGAGCAATAAGCTCCATTATTCATACAAATAAAATGAATGCTTTGTAGAATGGTTCTCTAAAACCCTCAAATTAAAGTTTGAACCCCTTTGATCAATAACACATAATTTCATATTTTCACCAAAAGAAAAACAAAAATTTTCAACACATATGAATATTTGTCCATAGGAATCACTTAAATTTCTTTAGAACAAATTTGTTTTAAACCAGCATCAAAATGGTTTTCATGTTTGGAATAGCTTTGAAATTCAAAAAATTCTCCATGAAAACAACTCCTTATAAATAACCAAATCTTCTTTCACATGGCCTCATCCCCAAAGAAAACTCAAATGACACATTTAGAGGTATGATCAAGCTAGGGGGCAATCCAAAAAACATATAATAGGGTTGGCTCTATAATTTCCTTTCTATGAAACATAGAAAATGTAAGGCAGAGCTTGCAACCTTTGAGATAAAGGAACATCGCATTTTTCACCACTCGAAAAATCTTCGCATTTTTCTCCTGATAGATTGGTCATTACAATAAGACCACTTTGAAAAATCATTCACTTTTTTTCCACTTTGAAAAATCTTCGCAGTTTTTACCATTTTGAAAAATCTTTGCATTTTCCTCTTGGGCAGGTTGCCTATTACAATAAAACCACTTTAAAAAACCTTCGTATTTTTCATCACTTTGAAAATCTTTCATTTTTCATTTAGGCAAGTCGCCCATTACAATAAGACCACTTTAAAAATAATTTGTATTTTTCATCACTCAAAAAAAATCTTTGCATTCTTCCACCTTGGTAAGTCACCCATTACAATGAGACCATTTTGAAAAAACCTTTGTATTTTTCATCTAGGCGAATCATGCATGGCAATTCAACCATTTCAAAATCTTTGAATTTCACCAATAGATAGGTTGTCTGATACAACCATACCACTTCAAAAAGTATTTCATAAAGATTATCTTTTTTCTTTCAAACCCTATCTCATTTTCCTTCGAGTGCACTTTCTAGCTCTATCTATTTTTTTTTCTGATTGCGCTTTTTAGCCCTCAATTCAAATATTTTCAGAAGGATTGACCATTTCTTGATCTGGCAAATCTGTTATCACCATTCCTTTTTCTTCTTTACAAAGCTTACTATCTAAAATCTATTATAAGACTTTCTATCGCAAGCATTATAAATACTGATATTTTGACAAAAGTAAGCTAGGAAGATTTCAAATGTAGAAAAAATTAAGTTGTGCTTTTGGATGGAATCGAGAGCATAATTGTGCCCTATTTTACTCAAAACTAAAGAGACAATATAGATTCAAGATCAAGTTATATGATTATTAGACGAATCTGTATAAAAATTAAGTCCAAAACATAATTAGATTTTTAATAGGCTAATTTAATTTAATCATGGGCCAAATTAAAGAATTTAATTATACTTTAAATGAGTCAAATTAATTATATTAGGGGCTTAACTGATGAAAAATTAAGTTTGAGAGCCTAATTCAGGCTTAATTAAGAAAATTAGAATTTTATTAGACCAAATTTAATTTTGAGCAAGTCAATTGATTGAAATCGGGAGTAAAATTACAAGAAAATCAAAGTTTTTGGGTCAATTAAAGACGAAATTGAAGAAATGTGTAGCCAAGGATTATTTTGGAACAGGCATCAAACTCTAGAAACCTAATTGGCTGAAATCAGTGGTGAAATTGAAGAGATTTGAAAGTTTAATGGCCAATTAGGGGTTAAATTGGAGAAATCCAAAACCAATGACCAAAATGAAAAAGACATTGAAATCCAGGGCTAAAAATGAAGTTCGTTAAGGGGGAAATTGAACAAAATTGAAAGTTTGAAGCCAATTAGAGGCCTAATCGAGAGAAATAAGAAATTAAAGGACTAAAATGAACTTTACCAAAACAACATTGTTTTAGGGTTGATTGTTCATGTTCTCCAGAGAAGCTCCTTGAGTGACCTCCTTCCCAAGACATTTAATGCTTCATCTCTCCATCAAATTTCACAAAACTTGCACGAAAACAACAACCTGACTACTCATCAGTGTGATCCGCTCTTGAATATTGACACAATAATGGCTATGGCACCGTCCTATAGTGGCCAACTCGACCATCCCTTTCCTGCAACAAATCTGACAGCCCATGGTAGCCACTTTCAACCAGTGGTTGGGATCCTTTGGGGTCGAATCAAGGACTAAGATTTGGCATCATAAAAAACATCATGTCTAGCCCACCTAAAAAAAGGAGAGCTTGTTGGGCTGCCAATCGACCCAACCCGACTGAGTTAGGCTGGATTTGTTTCAACCCAGCCTGGATGGTTAGGCCGGGTCCAGCCCAATAAAAAGAAAAAGAAAAAAGAGGGCCAAGTTTGATGGGCTGCTTGTCAGCCTAACTAGACCCGGCTAAGTTCAACCCAGTTGATTGGGTCAGGCCCAACCTATGTATTTAATAATAATATAATATAATAATAATATTATATATTATATATTATAAAAACAACAAAAAAAATCAAAATAATTTTAAAAGTCCTTTCAAAAAATTTGTGATTTTCTTGTATGTTTTTCTATCAATTACACATAATATCGAGTTCTATATTTACATTGTAAGATACAGATTTTCATGCATACAGCCAAATTCTAAAAGTTTTTTAAGGCATATTTTCATTAAAAAAAACAAGAATTGTATCTTTCTCATGTTTTAAAAATGCAAATAAAATTGATATCATAACTAGTTTATGATTATCCATTAGGATTTGTCCAAAATATCAAAAGTCTTTTACCAATCATTTTGTTCATTTCATATTATGGTAGATGTAGATTTTAATATTTAGGAGTGTAAAACTACAAAATAGAGTACATTCTTAGGTATTAAATATACAAAGTGTAAAATAAATGTCATGCTAAATTTTGGATTTTAGAATGCTTAGGATTAAACCCGGTAAGGTAGCAATTTTCTCACGAAGGGAGACCTGTCTTATATCTTAGAAAAAGACCAACGAATAAAAACTTGATCTAGAAAAACAATCAAACAATAATGTGTCATCCCCTTGCACAATTAGTCCCTTACTCGGACTCTCATAGACCATAAGGGTTCCTAGTAACCTTAATATTAGGTAGCGACTCCTGAATCTTATAGTTATAATTTTATGATTATATCTAAAACTCTTTCCTTTCCCAACAACATCTCTTATGAGGCACATTTCAATGCAACAGTCCTGACGTTGCCCCGCGACAATTATAATACAATTTAATCATAAAAATTTATCTATTACAACCATTTTAGTACAATATCCCTTCTAAGTACTAGCTATGTGGTTGGCCTATCTATCAACTTGTGAGAGTGCATAAAGACCCCTGCAAAAAATAATATTTATATTAACTCTTCCATTTTATGAATTAACAAAGTTCTTGTCATAGACCTCACAAGGAAAACGAGTTAATTACTAATATTATAAATCATACATCACATATGGTAACCCATACACCTACCAATATAATTTTTTTAATTTTCATTTCAAGCCTTTATAGGCATTTAATTCGTTATAACCCTCACCCATGGTCTCATATACTATATATTTTTCATCTTATATCGTAAGGTAGATGCATAACTTATATAGAGGCATCATTATATACGAGAATCCACACTAGAAACTTATCTTTCTAAGCCCCCACTCACCAGTTTATCTCTTGGTTACTTAGTTTCATAGCACTATCCCTTATGGATCTTTGGAGGTAAAATTGAGTCTTTACTTGGAACTTTTGCCATTCATCCTGCTATTGTGTAGGGATTATGTCGTTTACCTTTATACCATCTCAACAGCCACTTTTCTTGCACATTCATATTGACAAAACAATTTCTAATTACATGCCAACACATTATCATAACCACCATGAATTGCGCACCAGCACGTTGTCAAAATAGCCACCAATCATATATCAACACCTTCTATCAAACAATCCTTAATTACATTATATACATGTTATAAAAAAGAATGGGTCGGGTCCCAAGCTACTTTTGGCTAAGGGTGTATTTGGCAATATCTAGCCAAACAAACTCCTTTTGGATATCAAAAAATCCAACAATATTTGGAGATCTTCATTGATTTATTTATAGTTCCCTCGTGTGTTGTTTATTATTATTTTTTCTTGGCGTATTGTTTTTCTATGTTGCATGTTCAATCTACAGACCATTACTATTAAATGTGAATCTTTTATGCAATGTATTTTTTTTTCCTTCTTATCTAAAAAAGTAAATAAAAAAGGTAAACAAAAAGAGAAAGACATCAAAAAAATTGTTTCTTCTTCAATTAAAAATCCAACTCATGCGAACTTATTAACTGGTGCTAAAGTCAGGAACATCACACTTTTTAGGTTTGTGCAATATTTATCAACGCCAGAGTTGAAAATATTTGTTGGTAAATGTTCATTAACGCTAGAGTCTGGAACATTATAGGAAGAACAAAAAGAGAAAAGAGAAAAACAAACCTTTAGCAATTTAAGACAAGACCAACAATACAACCTGCCTTAGGTTGGACGCTTAAGGAGTGATAGCACCTTTTCTTTCGCGAAACTAGTTTTGTACCATAGAATCTCTATTAACCAGTTAGGGTTTGTAGTGACTATAATATTTGGTGGCGACTCTTTGAACATAGACCTTTTTTTCCCCAAAGAACAACATGTCAGATATCCATTCTTTGTCCGATAATTTACAAGATTATTTTTAATCGATCGTTGCGATGTTCGGGTGTGACAGAATGGCGACTCCACTAGGGACTTTTAGGACTAAGCTTTGTTGTTTGTCTTTTTATTACTATCTCATTTTTTATGCTTGTTCGATTTATTTGATTGTCTTTACAGCTTTAAAATGTATCCCTGTTTATATTGTCATATATCACTTCAAGAGCACACACCTTGAAATTTAGGATATATGGAGTAATAACGATACCCCAATGATTTTAGTCTGGGTAAGATTCATGAAACTATCCAACTCTTGTTTGATTGTTTACTCGATGGTGGTTGATATGTCAATCTGATATTATTCAGGACCTTTATCTTCACACTACTTGTAAGCCTCATATTGACC
>Ga0325401_1002670_pt1 | contig 15970 bp, 12 predicted proteins | sample PopdelMetagenome_FD_205666 | JGI IMG/M metagenome (GOLD analysis project Ga0325401, IMG submission 205666) | Populus deltoides microbial communities from Bellville, Georgia, United States - Xylem-PdKOR-R2 | ecosystem: Host-associated > Plants > Phyllosphere > Stem > Wood/Secondary xylem | place...
CTAGAGCTAACTTGTAGTTTTAGTATCGTTCAACGACCTTGACCACCCCGGCCTGCGGCCACCCCTCCTTGAAAGAAGGAGGGGAACTAGTTCTAGCTTTAACCCTAGCTTTTAGCACTGGTCACTGACTTCACTACGTGCTACGCTTCTTCCCTTAGGGGTTGGCCGGTATAAATTAGGTTTTCAACCGGGAAACCTAGGGCGCGGCCTTTGGCAACGAGTCGGTCGCGGATGGAGCGTTCTAGCTGCGGCGTCCGGCTCAAGATCCACAGGTACTTGCGGCCGGGCTCGCCCACCAAGGCAAACCGATAATCGGCGTCGAGGTCCAGAATCCAGTAGTCGCCTGCGAAAGGCCAGAAGAACTGCACCTTCAGCTTGGCATTGGTTTCTGGGTCGGCTACGCTGGCGATACCTTTTGCCGTGTCGACTGGGCCGTTGACGTCGTCTTTGTGGCAGGTGTTAAACACATCCACTTTGCCATCGGGGCGGAGGCGGTAGGAGGCCGTTACATGCTCGCAGTTTTTCTCGAAGCGGGCGGGTAAGCGGGCTATTTCGTACCACACGCCCATGTAGCGCTTCAAGTTGACGTGCGGCACTACCGGCAGCGGTGCCCGGCGGGCACGGGTGTAAAGTAGGGCAGAGGCAGCAACAACCGCCGTGGCGGCGGTTGCAATCAGAACGGGGCGGCGAGGTTTCATGTGGTAAGGCTTAATGCTTGATGCCTAGCTTATACGGACAAGCCTCGCTCCTGTCTGGTGTTAGACCTAAACTCGTCTGTTATCCCGAACACAGCAAAGCATTCCGTGCATCAGACGGCAGTGCATGGTATTTCTCGCTTTACCAATAAGCTGTTCCATAATCAAAAAGCCCTTGATGCACCTACCTAGGTAGGTGCATCAAGGGCTTTTTGGTTTTGAGATTAATTACGGGCTTAGTCAAGAAAGCTCCTTCACCGTTGCGCAGGCTAACAGCTAGGTTAAATCTTAAACCGCAGCACTTTCTCGTTGCCAGCTTGATCGGTGAGGTGCAGCTCGGCGTCGCCGGCTAGGGGTACGGTGTGGTCCTGGCGGTCGGTGAAGAGGGTGGCATTCTTGTACTCATAGCGCAGCATTCGCCATTGTCCATTCACCAGCAGGCGGTAGCTCGCTAGCCCCGATAGATTGTCGCCCACCACGAACGTGACACCCGCCGCCGATTTGCTCACCAGCCGCGCCGAGGGCGGAATGGTGTCCGCAAGAATGCGGAACGAGCCGAATATTTTGATGGGGGCCGTAATTTGGTTGCCGTCCCACTTGCCGCCCTGATAGATGCGGCCGCCCTTCGCGTTGATCATGTACACGGCCGAGCGTTGCTTGTCTACTACCTCTTCAGTAGGTTTCAAAGTCATGCGCAAGGGCTCCAGCAGCGGCGTCCGGGTGCTCTGGATCGTCCAGAGGCCTTCCTTGTAGCTGGTTTGTAAATACAGCGTGTCGAACAGCGTGCGAGGACCAAAAGCTAGGTTGAGCACGCCATTAGAAAAGGCAAACTCCTGACCCGCCGGAATCAGAGCCTGGCGATTGAAGCGCTGGGCCACGCGGCCAAACCGCAGCGAATCGGGCAGGCCGGCGCGCAAGTCGTAGAGGTACACGTTCTGGCTTTGCGCGGTGTAGCTAGGTTTCAAGGCCAAGCGGCGCCCGTCGCGCAGCAGCGTGAGGTTGCCGCCCTGGCTAGCCGTGTCGGGGTCGGCCACGAGCACCTTCAGAATGTTGCGCGTAATCTCGTAGCGCATGGCCGGCTGGCGCACCGCCACGCTTCGTGTTTTGTAATACACGGGTTGCTGGCCGCGCAGCACGAAGCGCAGCGGCGTGCTGTTGCCGTACGAATCGAGCAGGTTGATTTCTACGGCGTACAGCTTGCCGTCTTCTACCCGCAGCTTGCCCTTGCTCGGCCCCGTGGTATAGATGGGCAGGTTGTTACCATCGTCCACAAACAGCTTTTCCAAGGTGCGGCCCATAGTATGCTGCCACTCATAGTCGACGTGGTCAGAAATCTGCCGGGTGCCGCTGAAGGGCACCCCGTCGATTACGTGTTCATACGTGGGCTGGCCGTTCACACGCACTTCTACCTTCTGCAAGCCATTGCGGTTCCAAGCCGTATCGAAGCGGTCGAAGGCCTGCACCTGCAACCCAATCGTGCCGAAGCAATTAATCGTATCCGGCCAAGAAACCGGCACGCCAGGACCCACGGGCAGCTTAGGTGCAAGTACCGCTCTATCAAACTTGCCGTTCACCCGAGCGTCGATGCTGAGTGGCTCCACCGCAAAAGCCTGAATAGTAGGCGGTACGTGGTCCTGAATTTCGTCGAAGCCGCCCCACTGTAAGGGGTTGAGTTGAGCGTCGTGGGCGTCGCGCACCTCCCAGTGCAAGTGCGGCCCGCCCGAGCCCCCCGTGTTGCCCGACAGCGCCACCAAGTCGCCGCGCTTAATGGGGAATTGCTCTGGCTTGAAAAATAGCTCTAGCTCAAAGGTTTCCTTAGCGTACTGCTGCTGCCGCATGTGGTCGGCCACCGGACCTAGGAAGCGATTTAAGTGCCCGTACACCGTAGTTAGCCCGTTGGGGTGGGTGATGTAGAGCACGTTGCCGTAGCCGAAGCTCGACTGCTTCATGCGCGAGATGTAGCCATCAGCGGCGGCGTACACTGGCAAATCCACGCGTCCGTCGGTTTTGATGTCGAGGCCACCGTGGAAGTGGTTGGGGCGCAGTTCGCCCATGCTACCAGCTAGGTAGTTGGGCTTGCCCGGCTTAATGGGAAACAAAAAGTAACCCTTTTCCACGTTGGGATGATCGGGCGGAGCGGTTTGCTGCCCAGCGTTGCCATCCGTCGGCCCCGAGGCGGCACGGCGCGGCGCGGGCTTAGTCGCCCCGAAAGGCGCCGGGCGCAATCCCGTTGTGGTGAGGAGCACGCAGGCCCCGAGGGCTAGCTTTTTCCAGGAAAAAACGCGTAAGCGAGCCGGCCACGCGCTGCTCGCGGCCGGTACTTGAAATCTATTTAACCGCAACATCCAACAGTTTCTCGTCCTCAATATATCCCGTCAACTGGTCGCCGATCTGCACCGGTCCTACGCCGCTGGGCGTACCCGTAAAGATCAAATCGCCCATTTTGAGCGTGATAAAACGCGAAATGTAGGAGATAATTGCCGCAAATGGGTGCAGCATCAGGCTAGAGTTGCCCTGCTGGCGCACCTGCCCGTTCACTTCTAAGCGGAAGTTGATGTTGGCTAGGTCGGGGAAATCGGCGACGGGTTTGAAGGTGGTTGAGAGGGGTGCCGAACCGTCGAAGCCCTTGGCCAGCTCCCACGGTAACCCCTTGGCTTTGAGCTTGCCCTGCAAGTCGCGGGCGGTAAAGTCAATACCTAGGCCGATGGCGTCGAAGTACGTGTGCGCAAATTTCGGGTCGATGTTCTTGCCGTTCTTACTGATGCGCAACACCAACTCAATTTCGTGGTGAATATCCTGGGAAAAATCAGGGTAGAAGAAAGGTTGGTTGCGCTGTAGCAAAGCCGTGTCGGGCTTAGCGAAAATGACGGGAGCGTCGGGCGTTTCGTTCTGAAGTTCAGCAATATGGTCGGCGTAGTTGCGGCCGATGCAGAGGATTTTCATGCTAATTAGTGCTTAGGGCTGAGTGCTTGGTACCTAGGTTTTATGACGTTCTTTTTCAAGCGTTACCTAGGGGGAGTAGGCTTCCAGTGCTTAGTACTGGGTTGAGCGTGGCAGAGTTATTACGTACGAAGTGCCAAAACTAAGCACCAAGTAGTAGGCGCCAAGCACGGAGCAGACATATAGTTGATCAAACATTTTACCCAGACCTCGACGTATAGTCTCCTAGCGCCGACCTAGGGTGAAGCCTGGGTTGGAGCGCTGCCTCTCCATCATTTCCCCCTCGCCATGTTCAAGAAAATTATCCTGGCTGGCTCGCTGCTCATTGCCGCCGGCTGTACTACTGTTCCCATCACGGGGCGTCGTCAACTCAGCTTGGTGCCCGACAGCGAAATAATGACGCTCAGCTTTCAGGAATACCAAAAAACCATCAGCCAGAGTAAGCTTTCCACCAACGCTAGCCAAACGGCCATGGTAAAGCGCGTGGGGCAGCGCATTCAGCACGCCGTGGAAGAGTACGTGGCCCAGACCAATAACACGGCAGCGCTGGCGGGCTACGAGTGGGAATTTAACTTGATAGAAGACAAGCAGGTAAACGCTTGGTGCATGCCCGGTGGTAAGGTGGTTGTCTACACCGGTATTCTGCCCATCACCCAAGATGAAAGCGGCCTTGCGGTGGTGCTAGGACACGAAATTTCGCACGCGGTAGCCAAGCACGGCAGCGAGCGAATGAGTGACCAACTAGTAGCGCAGTACGGCGGTGCGGCTCTGCAAACCGTGACGGGCTCCAACCCAACAATGGCTGGCAACTTGCTCATGACGGCCGTGGGCGCGGGCTCGCAGCTGGGTTTGCTACACTTCAGCCGCCAACAAGAAAGCGAAGCCGACCACCTAGGCCTGATTTTTATGGCAATGGCTGGGTACAACCCCGAAACGGCTATTGCGTTCTGGCAGCGCATGGCGGCGCAGAGTCAGGGCGGTACGCCTACGTTACTATCTGACCACCCCGCCGACCAGCAGCGCATCGCCGACATTCAGCGGTTGCTACCAGAAGCCATGAAGTACTACAAGCCCCGGTAGGGGCTTGCTCTTTTCTTTATCCGAATGAAACTTCTCTCTACTACTGGGCGTGCAGTGCTGGCTACCAGTCTCGGTTTTGTGACCCTGCTCACGGCCTGCGAAACCAGTAAGCACGGTTTTCCTGAAAAAAGTATGCCCGCCCAGGAAGGCGATGCGGCCGCCCAGCGCAAGCGCGAGCCGGTTAATCGACAGATAGCCACCATCAACGAGGGCAAGGTGGAATATGCGGTGCCGCGCAATCAGCTGGCTACCGCCTTCATTCGGCAGTTCAACGATGGCACCGTCATCGATAAGACTTCCGTGCAGAAAGTGCAGGAAAGTAAAAAGGACAAACCCGTGTACTACTTGGTGGGTATCGGGCTGCGCAATGGCATGTACCGGGCCATGGCCATTCCGTTGCAGAACTCCTCCGATAACAGCTTATACCTGAGTTCCAGCGCCGAGCGTTACATCCTGACCAGCGTGGGTTGCACGTTCTGCTCGTTTACTTTCGAGAAGAACCGCATCGTGGGTACTACCTGCGAGGAAAATAGCGGGGGCAGCCGCTGTGACCTGATTGTCAAGCAAAACAACGAAATCTTTGCCCAATGAACCGCAAATGGATTCTGCGCCTGAGCCTCACGGCCCTAGCGCTACTGCTCACCACCGATAGGCGGCGTCCCAAGCCGGATAAGCCAGCCGAAAACAAATAAAACCACAAAGGCCTGCATTGCGCAGGCCTTTGTGGTTTCTGAAGGCTAGCCTATCAAGTTTTACTGAACCACAACTTCCGCCAGCTTGACAAGATCGAGCCCATCGAACGTGCCCGACGACATCATGAGCAGGTTGGTGTTTTGCCAGTTCTGCGCGTGCAAGAATGCAGCTAGCTCCTTGCTATCCGTGAATACCTTTAGATCGGGGCGTTGGAAGGCGGCTTGCACGGCCTCGGGCGCGAGGGGCGGCAGGCGTTTGTGCTCCAGTACGTGCGGATTGAAGTACACCACCGCCACATCGGGCGCGTCGAAGGTGTGGGCGTACTGCGGCAAAAAGGCTGGGTTAAGGCTGCTGAACGTGTGCAGCTCCAAGCACGCTACTAGCTTGCGCTGTGGATATTGTTGCTTCAGGGCCGTGGCGGTGGCCTTCAGCTTCGAAGGAGCATGGGCAAAATCCTTGTACACTACCGAGTCTTCGCCGGCGCGCACTAGCTCCAACCGCCGCGCGGCACCTTTGAAAGTAGCAACGGCTTCGTAAAAATCCTTGCCCTTGATGCTGAGCTGTTTGCAGACCTCGCGCGCCGCCGAAATGTTGCGCAAGTTGTGGGCGCCAAACACCTGAACCGGCACCTCTTCGTCCTTCTTGGTAATGAGGTACGTGCGGCCCTGCCGGATAACATTTTCGTGCGGCCCGTAGCCAATGTACTTCACATCGGGCGAGGTGGGCACCGTGATGAGCTGCACCTGCTCATCATCCTGGTCGTAGATGAGCACGCCGGCTTTGGGCGTCATCTCGGCGAAAATGCGGAATTGCTCCCGATAGTCTTCCTCCGTCGGAAACACGTTGATATGGTCCCAGCTAATGCCGGAAATCACGCCAATGTGGTGCTGGTACAAGTGAAACTTGGGCCGCCGGTCGATGGGCGAGGAGAGGTATTCGTCGCCCTCAATGATGATAATGGGAGCATCATCCGTAAGCTGCACCATCAGGTCGAAGCCTTCGAGCTGGGCGCCCACGGCGTAGTCGAACTTGCGGCCGTGGTAGCGCAGCACGTGCAAAATTAGCGAGGTGATGCTCGTTTTGCCGTGCGAGCCCCCAATCACGATGCGCTGCTTGTCTTTGCTGGCCTCGTAGATAAACTCCGGAAACGAGTAGACGCGCAACCCTAGCTCTTGCGCCCGCAGCAGCTCGGGGTTGTCGGCGCGGGCGTGCATGCCCACAATGACGGCGTCGAGGTCGGCGGTGATTTTCGCGGGCGACCAGCCTTCTTCGGCGGGCAAAATGCCAGCCGCGGCCAAGCGGCCACGAGCCGGCTCGAAGATTTCATCGTCGGAGCCGGTTACCTGCACGCCACTGCGGTGCAAAGCCAAGGCTAGGTTATGCATGATGCTACCCCCGACGGCAATCAGGTGCAGGCGTTGGAAGGAGGGAAGGGAGGCCATTCAGAAGCGGTAAGCAGGAAAAGGCCGTAAAGGTAAGAATCGGCGGGCGAGAGTTGGCCTTACCGATTTGGGAAAAGCATATCCGTCTTTCAGAATAGGGAGTACAAGGCTAGGCTTGTATCTTGCAAGATACCGAAAAGAAAGCACGGCCGCACGCTGCCAAATCTCAGGCGTACCCCCTAGCTTTGTGCCCCTTTTGCGTTAGATTTGTTGAGTACCCCTATGAGTGACCGGATGGATGACCGCCTAAAACAATCGGCCTCGCGGGCCAAAGCTGCTTGGAACAGCCGCCCGCCCGTGCTAGCCTTGGCTTCGCCTACTGGCAAGCTGCCCCCCCAGGCACGCGAGCTGGAATCCGCTGTGCTAGGTGCACTGATGCTGGAAAAAGATGCCCTGACGACTGTTATCGACATTCTGAAGCCCCACAGCTTCTACGACGACAAGCACCAGCGCATCTTCAAGGCCATTCTGAACCTGTTCGATAAGTCGGAGCCGATTGACATTCTGACCGTCAACCACGAGTTGCGGGAGATGGGCGAGCTAGAAGCGGCCGGCGGCACGCACTACGTGGCCAACCTCACGTTCAAGGTAAACTCGGCGGCCAACATCGAGTACCACGCCCGTATTATCACCGAAAATGCCATTAAGCGGGAGCTGATCAATATAGCTAGCTCTATCCACCGCGACGCGTTTGAGGACACTACCGACGTATTCAACCTGCTCGACCAAACCGAGCAAGCCTTGTTTGAAGTGTCGGAGTCGAACATTCGGAAGAACTTCGACGATATGCGCTCCTTGATGGGCAAGGCCATTAAGGAACTAGAAGAAAAGAAAAACCAGAAGGACGGCCTCACCGGCGTGCCCAGCGGTTTTGCCGCCCTCGATCGGGTAACGAGCGGCTGGCAACCGTCTGACTTAGTAATTATTGCGGCTCGACCGGGCATGGGTAAAACCGCTTTCGTGGTGTCGGCCATGCGCAACGCGGCCGTCGACCACAAAAAGCCGGTAGCCATCTTCTCGCTGGAAATGTCGTCCATTCAGCTCGTCAACCGCTTGATTTCGGCGGAGGCAGAGCTGGATTCGGAGAAGATCAAGAAGGGTAACCTAGCCGATTACGAGTGGGCCCAGCTGAACCACAAAATTTCGGCTCTTTCGTCGGCGCCGATTTTTATTGACGATACGCCCGCGCTGAGCATTCGTGAATTGCGCACCAAGTGCCGCCGCCTCAAGGCCCACCACGACATCCAGATGATCATCATCGACTACTTGCAGCTGATGACGGGCAACTCGGATGGGGGCAAAGGCGCCGGCAACCGCGAACAGGAAATTGCCTCTATCTCGCGGGCGCTCAAGGGTATTGCCAAAGAATTGAACGTGCCAGTGCTTGCCCTGTCGCAGCTCTCGCGTTCGGTGGAAACCCGCGGTGGCGACAAGAAACCGCAGCTGAGTGACCTTCGTGAATCGGGTTCTATCGAGCAGGACGCCGACATGGTAGTGTTCTTGTACCGTCCTGAATACTATAAGATTACGGAAGATGAAATGGGTAATCCCACCCAGGGTACGGGTGAGGTTATCATTGCCAAGCACCGTAATGGCTCGCTCGAAACCGTGCAACTCAAGTTCATCGGTCGCTTCACCAAATTCGCTGACCTTGACGGCGGTGGCTTCGGCGGCGATGAGTTCAACACCGGTGCCTTCCCAGCCAGCACCTTCGACGACGACGCGAGTGGTTTCGCACCTAATACCATCCGCCTAGGTTCGCGCATCAACGGCGACACGCCGCCCCCACAAGCCTTCCCCCGCAGCAACTTCGGCAACGAAGATCCGCCGTTCTAAAAGCAAAGGCCCGCTTTAAAGCGGGCCTTTGCTTTTAGAACACTATAGATTGGCAATTAACTGTTCTAGCGATTCCTTTATTGTCGGAAGATGTGTACAAACGCGTGGGTCCATAATATTTCCCCCGAAACTAATGTCTTCTTGCGAAGCACCTTTGACCAATTGCTGGAGTTTTGATTTTAACTCCACAGGTCGGTAGGAATCCAACGTTTTAACTACTACAGCTTTGATAAAAAGCGAAGTGCTTTTGTCGGTTAATAACGTTAACAATTGCTGTTTGGCTTCAGGGGTGTTATAGGCTACTAAAGCACGGGTTGCTGAAGTCTGGGCATGAAAGTTTTTGGTATCATGTAGAAAAGGTAATAAGAGAGCGTATTTATCTGATAACTGTAGATGGTATACTGTTTCTAAAGCTACATGCTGTAAAAAGAAAGTGTCAATTTCCTCTTCATTTAACGCAGCAGGTTTCCTATTCAAATACTCATCAACGAAAGAGTTGATAAAAGCTGAGTTGTAAGCTTGTCGGTGATAGCGCTGAAAGATGGCTATCATAGTAGGCTCGTAAACTGCTGCAGGTACTAACGCTTGATGATAACTATGCCGATAAGTAGCGCTTACCTTCCCCATCTCTCGGCGAGCATAGCCAGTTGTGGGTGTAGCAATACTGTAGTGGCCAGGTTTAGTCTGTTTAAGAAAGAAATAAGTGGTATCGCCAACGTCGAAGCGAAATTCTGGGCCCTCATTTCCCGAGCGACTACACAGGTGTAGTAAAGAAAAACTATCTAACGACACCTCCTCAGTTAGATCGGAGCCAGCTAGCTTTTTTAGGATGTGTAGCGTTGCACCTTGTTTTCTGTCACAAGCCTGTATACGAGCTAGTACGAAGCAATCAGCATCTTGTACAACTTGCTCTTGCCAAGGTTCATCCCATGTAGTTGCTTGGGCAGAAAAGGAAGTAGTTAAAAAGCATAGCATTACAAGTAAAAAGAAACGCGTCATCTAGGTAACGAGTAGGAAGAATATAATTGAGAAGCAGGAAAAACAGCAGCAATTGTCGTGATTATTGCTCCTATGCGTTACAAACTACGAATTTATATAGATAAAATAATATGTTTTATAAAATGAGCTATGAAGATCAGTATTCTCATCTCCGTATTTATTTTCAGACTCAATTGCCTGAGATTACCGACACGCAGGTAGAGGCACTACAAGCTCATTTGCACCCGCGCGCATTACGCCGCAATGAGGTTCTCATTCGACAGAGCGAAATAGAACGGCACGGCGCTTTTGTGGTGAAAGGCTGCTTGCGGAGCTACGTGATTGACAAGAAAGACAAAGAACACATCATTCAATTTGCGCCGGAAAATTGGTGGATATCAGATCAGCATAGCATGCTGCGCGGCTTGCCAGCTGCGTTTTCCATCGACGCCGTGGAGGACGCAGAAGTACTGCTTTTTGGCCCCGACTTCTTTCCGTTGCTGCAAACCCTAGGTCCGGCGTTCCAAACTTTCTTTCACACGCTGCTACAAAACAGCATGGCTGCCATGCAGCGCCGCTTGATTTCGACACTCAGCGCCACCGCCGAAGAGCGTTACGTAGAGTTTTTGCAGATGTATCCGACCCTCGTGCAGCGCTTGCCGCAGCGCATGATTGCGGCCTACCTAGGTATCACGCCGGAGTCGCTGAGCCGGGTGCGAAAGGAGCTAGCGAGGTCGTAGGCAGTACTTGATTTCTTATCCTACATCAAGGCGCCACCGTTTCGGCAACGGTAATTTTGGAGGGTAAACAAGAGGGTAGCTTCTAGGCAACGCAGTCTTTTTTGAAGGTGCTAGCTGCCCCGCCTTTTGCTTCGACCATGAAACTAAACGATTTATATTCTACGGCTACTTCTTTCCGGAAGAGCGACAAGATGCCGGTGCTGTTTGTGGGGCACGGCTCGCCCATGAATGCATTGGAGGATAACTCCTTCACCCAGACCTTGCAGGGGCTAGGCCAGCAAATCCGCCTCGACCACCCGCCTACGGCTATTTTGGTGGTGTCGGCGCACTGGCTGACAAAGGGCTCGTTTGCCACGCTAAACCCCATGCCGGAGACCATTCACGATTTCGGTGGCTTCCCGCAGGCGTTGTTCGACATGCAGTACCCGGCGCCCGGCTCGCCGGAACTTGCCCAGCAACTTATCGACATGGTGCCCGACGTGCATGGCTCCGACGAGTGGGGGCTCGACCACGGCTCCTGGACCATCTTGCACCATCTGTTTCCGGAGGCCGACATTCCCGTATTTCAGCTCAGCCTCGATTACACTAAGCCGCTGGCGTACCACTTTGAGCTAGCCCAGCAACTCCAGTTTCTGCGGGAGCGGGGCGTACTGATTATCGGCAGCGGCAACATCGTGCACAACCTGCGCCTGAGCGTGCCCAAGCTCATGATGAACGACAGCACACCACACGATTGGGCTGTAGAATTTGATTCGTGGGTAAAGAATAAAATCGACCAGCGCGACTTCCGCAGTTTGGTAAATTACCACCAAACCGGCCAAGCCGGCGCCCTGTCGGTACCGACGGTCGACCACTACCTGCCAATGCTTTACAGCCTAGGTGCCACCGATGCCAAGGAGCCGATCAAACAAGTGTTTGAAGAGGTATCATACGGTGGTCTAAGCATGCGCACGTTTATGGCAGGGTAAGAGTGAAATTAGATTTTAGGATTAGGCTCCCCTCCTTTTTTCAAGGAGGAGTTGGGGGTGGTTCAGCTGGAATTAGAAAGCTAATAGCTAGCTTCTCGTTCAACAACTTTTACCACCCCCAACCCCTCCTTAAAAAAGGAGGGGAGCTAGTTTTCTAGCTCTTTAATTCTGGTTCTACAGCTCCTTGTGGTTAGCTTTCCTAATCGTTTTGTCTTTCACCTTCGAAGACCGCAGCACGCTAAAATCTTCCACCTGATCTAACACATAGCTAGGTACGCCCGTTGCTGTTTTTGTTTTGATGGATTCAAAATCAATCTGTTGCACATCGTTCAGCAGGATGGCGGGGCGCTGATCGGGCGTGATGGGCGTGAGGTCGACGTTGCGGACGGTAATATTCTTGGCGTGGCGAATGAAGAAGCCATAGGCTGGCAATTCACCGAACATCACGGGGTCGGGGTAATCTTTCTCCGCTTCGGGCACTTTGATCTTGGCTTGGGCCGCCGTGCCGCCCCCGGCGTAGTAGATTTTGATGTTGCTCAGGCTCACGTCTTCCACCGGGTGGCCAGGAATACCGCTGATGATGGAAGCATACCTAGGGTCGGCATTGTAGACTACAATGTTGCTGATGTTGATGCGGCGTAGCGCGCCGACCGGCGTGCCCGCTGGGCCGCGCATCCGAGCCCCAAGGCGCAGAAAAATGGGCGAGCTAGAGAGGTCGCGCATAGTCAGGTTCGTCACGCTCACATCTTCCAAGATGCCACCGTCGACGGTTTCCAAAGCTAGGCCGCGGCAAAACTCGAACACGCAATTGGAGATAGTGATGTTCTTAAAACCGCCGTTCGACTCGGTGCCGAACTTGATGCGACCGGTCACGCCGTCGTGGTCGGGCACGAGGTCGGCTTCTTTGCGCTCGTAGGTGCCTTTGAGCAGGGTGCCGCGGTCGTAGCCGCTCACTTGGCAGTTGGTAATAGTCACGTTTTCGGTGGCGCGGGCGTAGCCGAGGCCAAAGGAGCTTTTGAGGCAGATAGCGTCGTCGAAGGGCGAATTCACAGTGCAGTTCGACACGCGTACGTTGCGGCAGCAGTCAATATCGAGGCCGTCGCGGTTGGTGTCGAGGCGCAGGTTGTCGATGGTCATGTTGTCGACGCCCGTGGCCAGCAGCACGAAGTGGCCGCCGTAGAGCACCGTGAAGTCGCGCAGCAACACGTTGCGGCACAGCTTCAGGGCAATGGTTTTGTTGCCGATGCCCGGCTTGCGGGGCGTCTCGCGCGTCAGGCCCTTGGTGCCGTCAATCAGGCCCGGACCTAGGATGGACACATTCTCCAGATTCTCGCCCCAGATCAGGCTGTTATGCCAGTGACTATGGCCAAAGTCCTGAAATTTATCGGAAGCGTTGGGCTCGGCTAGGTCGTAGAGGCCCTGACCAACGTTGGGGTCAGCGGCCAGCAAGGTAGCGCCTTGCTCCAAGTAAATGGAAATGTTGCTTTTCAGCCGAATAGAAAACGACAGATAAACGCCCGCCGGAAAATACACCTGCCCGCCACCCGCAGCAGCGGCCGCCTCAATGGCGCGGTTGATAGCCTGGGTATCCAGCGTTTTGCCATCGCCGACGGCTCTGTAGGCTTTGATATTGTAGACGCTGGTGAGTGGCGTTTTGAGGGTTTGGGCGGAGAGGCTGCCGGCAAAGCAAAAGAAGCTCAGCAACAGCCAAAGTTTGCGGGAAGAGTAGCTTTTAAAAAGGCTCATTAGTGGTTGACGTATAGGGCAACCGCGTGAGTTGAAGCTAGGTTGCGGCTCAATAATAAGCGGCTAGGTTCGAACGGGTCTACTGTACTGTGCTGGGCGAGAAGCCAGATCCAAACCCGTCTAAAAGCTAACGCCAGATGACGCTGCTGCCATTGTGTAGCACCCTAAAATCAGTTCAGAGGCATTCGGGGTGCATGCTCATTGCTCTTGCACCGTAGAGCTGTGCATTAATAAAGTATAGCAGACCAATTAAAATAGATAGAATACGCTATTGGTAGGTACGAAATGTGTCGTACTATTGTTACGAATAAGTTCGTATTAAGTAAGCTCTTCCTGCATTTATTGGAAAGCAAACTTCTATAGTGTCACTGCTGAAGCCTGCTCGCTTCATTGCTTATAGCTCATTTCCCATAGCGACCGTCATTACTTATGCGCCCACAGTTATTCTCTACTACACTCTTGGTGAACGCACTACTCATTGGTACGGTACTCGACAGCCGCGCCCAACAAGCTCCTGCTAACCTAACAGGCCGTATCACGGGTACCGTCATCGACGCTGCTACGGGCCAGCCGGTGCCGTATGCTTCCGTGGTCTTGCTACAGGAGGCACGGGCGCCAGTAAGTGGGGGTGCTGCCGCTGCCGACGGCGCGTTTGTGCTAGCTGGCCTAGCCCCCGGTACGTATCGTCTGCAGATACAGGCCGTAGGCTACCAGGAGATGACGCGCCCGGGTTTGGTGATGACAGCCGATCGGGTCTTGGCGCTCGGGACTATTCCGCTATTAGCTGCCACACAATCCTTGGGTGAGGTGGTAGTTACGGCGCGCCAGTCGCTGATCGAGGAACGGGTGGATCGTACCGTCTACCATGCCGAGCAGGACCAGACGACCCGCGGCGGCGATGCCACCGACGTGCTCAAACGCGTGCCTATGCTCTCGGTAGACCTCGACGGTAACGTTAGTCTGCGAGGCAGTCAGAATATTCGCGTGTTGATCAACAACAAGCCCTCCACAATTACCGCCAATAGCATTGCCGATGGCTTGCGGCAGTTGCCCGCCGACCAGATCAAGGCAGTAGAAGTTATCACTTCGCCTTCGGCAAAGTATGACGCCGAAGGCTCGGGTGGCATCATCAATATTATAACCAAGAGCACCGCGCTGCGCGGCGGCCAACTAAGCGTAGACGGCACAGGGGGCACCCGTTCCGGCACGCTAAACCTAAACGGCGGCTACCGTACGGGGAAGATGGGCTTCGCGCTAGGAGGCTTTGGCCGGGCAGGTTATAATACGCCGGGCAGTTTCACAAATACGCAACGGACGACGAACCCGGCAACGGGCTCACAAACCCAAACTACGCAGGAAGCAGCTTCGCGCCAGAACCAGTTATTTGGTCGCTACACGCTAGGTTGGGACTACGACCTTACCCCGCATGATGCTTTCGCCGCTTCGCTAACCTACGGTACGCAAAACGCTACGAATCGCCAAGACGCACTGACTACCAGCACTACTCAGCTAGCCACTGGCAGCACTGCTTCGTCGGTACGCAATGTGAAAACGACCGACGAATCAGGCACAGTCGACGCTAGCCTGAGCTACACGCACACCTATGATCTAGCTCAGCGTGAGTTGAGCGTGCTGACTTTGTTTAGCCGCAACAACCGCACCTATCAATTCGGTAATGATATCTACGCCGCCAGCGACATTGACGCGACTGGTCTTGCGGGCAACGACAACCAAAGCGCTAACCAAGAGGTAACGGCCCAAGTAGATTATCAGACGCCCACACTTAAAAATCAGCTGCTGGAAGTAGGAGTGAAGAACATCAACCGGACGGTGCAGAGTGCCTACCGCTACTACGGACAACTAGCCCGTACGCAGCCCAATAACGCGTTGTATTATGACCAGAATGTAACCGCCGGCTACGTGGCTTACACCGTAGCCGTGCACAAGAACTTTACCCTCAAACCGGGCCTACGCTACGAGTACACCACAATTAAGGCTGATTACGACAGCGGCCCGGCGGGCAACATTCCGCGCTACGGGATATTAGTGCCCAGCGTAAGTCTGCTGCACAAGCTTCCAAATGGCAACGCACTGCGGTTGGCCTATACCCGACGCCTGCAACGCCCTTCTCTACAATTTCTGAACCCCAATTTGCAAGCGTCCAATCCGCTGATTCAGACCCAAGGCAACCCGCTGTTGCGCCCCGAATACACCAACAACTACGAGCTAGGATACAGCACCTTGTTCCGGCAGGCTAACCTGAGTTTCAGTGCCTTTGCGCGCACTACCCGCAGCTCCATTCAGTCGGTGCGCACACCGCTCGGCGAGATAAACTATCCTGGTGCGTTGCTGATTACCTACCAGAACATCGGGCAAGAGAATGCCTACGGCGGCAGCGTGTTTGCTAACCTCAACAGCGGCGATAAATTCAGCCTAAGTGGCGGGGTCGATACCTACTACCTAGAACTGGCAAACAAAGTAGCCGACCCCAATTATTCCGCTCGCAACGGAGGCATAGTGGTGAGCGGTCGGCTGTATGGGAGTTATGCCCTGCCCAAAGGCTGGGGTGTGCAAGTCTTTGGCTTTTACCGGGGGCAGCAGGTGCAGCTACAAGGCTCCCAAAGCAACTTCTTGCTGTATAGCATGAGTTTGAAGCGGGAGTTTGCCCAGAAGAAAGGCAGCCTAGGTCTCGGGGCGGAAAACTTCCTGTCCCCGCGCAACACCGTCCGCAGCGAAATCACAAGTCCGCTACTCACCCAGCGCAGTGCCACCGTGCAGCATCTCACGAGTGTGAAGGTGTATTTCAGCTACCGCATTGGGAAGCTGACGGCTGAGCCGCGGCCTAATAAGAA
>Ga0325401_1002672_pt1 | contig 15968 bp, 9 predicted proteins | sample PopdelMetagenome_FD_205666 | JGI IMG/M metagenome (GOLD analysis project Ga0325401, IMG submission 205666) | Populus deltoides microbial communities from Bellville, Georgia, United States - Xylem-PdKOR-R2 | ecosystem: Host-associated > Plants > Phyllosphere > Stem > Wood/Secondary xylem | place...
AAAAAAAACAAATATGTGAAATCATAAAATCATAAAAGAAAATGAGGAAAAAAATGATTCCTAACCATATTAACTCTTAAAACTTGTAACTCCTGTCATTAGATCGGAAGCATGAAAAGTAGAAAAATCATGAAGTCCAATCCTAAAAAAATCAAATATTGAAGGATGTAACCAGAAAAAAAAATCAACCGCATAAGAAATTATAATTAAAAGAATGATGATGAAAATCAATATCAAAAAATAAATTTATGGATATCAAAAAAATCAAATTGGAGAGTTAAATTGAAAAGAAAAAAAACTTTAACAAAAAAAAAAGAAATCAAAAGAATAGGAGCTAAATTGAAAAAAATAAAACAACATAAACTTTGATTGAATGATAAAATTTACAACTAATAAAATTTTAATAAAAGAGTCTGGGGTAAAAATGAGAAATCAAAAGAATAAGGAGCTAATTGAAAAAAACAATATATGAAAAATTATAATTTAAGAACTAAATTGGAAACATAAAAAACTTTTCTAAAAAGGTCAAGGATGAAAATATGGAATAAAAAACATAAGGATTAAAATTGAAAAATGAAATGAAATAAGGATAAACATGCACTTTCTTTAGAAAAAGAGAAGAAAAAGAAGAAAAAAAAAATGAAACAACAATCGGTGACAAACCACTCATCATTTGTCGTTGCGCGTAACACTAGAAGGAAGAAGATGCAATAGCGTTTCTAAGGACACGGTGGAAGGTCATGTTTGGCCACCGAGTGGCATCGCACGTGTGACCCAAAGAGTGCGAACACCACCAACACGCTAGCAACTTCTACGAATTAAAAATTAAAAAATCAATGTAAAATTACCAAAACACCTCTCATAACCACTGAAATAACAAATAAACCAACGTGTAAGGATCAAAACACCCCTAACTGCATTAATTTTTTTTGTCTTTTCTAAGGGTAAAGATGTGTTTTAATTGTAGCCTAATAAGAAAAGAAAAAAACTCTTGGTCAACCACTCATTGAATTTTGAGGATAAGAAAATATTTTTACTATTTTAAATTTTGAAAAAAGACAAAAAAAAAATCATTGGTCAACAATTATTAATTTTGTTGACTTTAGGGGTAGAAGAGTATTTTCACTATAATGGTAATTTTGTCAACAAAAAATTAGAATAGACTAATGTACCTCTGATCAATCTTTTAATGAATAACGAACTTATAAAGAAGAATAAAATACCCTCATAACCAAGGCTTCTATTTTTTCAATCTAAAGGCGAAATGGTAATTTTATTGTAGCAATTCACAATAAACCATGTCTATGACTACAATGAAAAACCCACACCCTATAATTTCCTACTTAATATATCTATTTTTTTTTATCATTTTCTTATGAATTTATTCAATAGTTAAAAGTTATAAAATAAAAAATTATATGTTAACAAAAAAACTAAGTTGTTAGGAGTTTTTCAAAACTCGTTCCATCTTGGCCAAAAGTTTTACAATCAATACTATTTGAGAACAGATGGAACGTTTTCTCTAATTCACTTAGGGTGATGAATCCTCTGCTGATTACTTAAATATCTTCATATAGTTTATGTTATACATAATATATGTTTATTTGTTACTATTGATTAAGACAACGTGTGATAAGGATCAAAGCATAACACTTCTTATATAATATAACTTAGTGACCTTAAGTCTAAGGATCGTTTATACAATTATCACGTGAGCCTTTCTATAGACATAAGTGATCTTTTCATATGGAATTCTCTTGCGGGTTAATTCAATAAACATGTCTTATGACAAGCACTTACATATTAGTTTCTGGTATCCCTTATACCTCAGTTTATGAGAGTAGTTGTTTTTTTTCATAAAGGAAGGAACATGATATGTACTAATCTTAATAGCTCTAATTAATATCTAATCTTAATAGAACATTGATCTTGAACATTTAGGAACAATGCTTTGATGCAATAGAAATATTACAATTATAACAATTTTTTTAATTTTTTTTGCAAAGCATTTTTCTACCATGAACTTTATCTTTACTCTAGATTTATTAATTAAATATTAGATTCATTATTCAAGTGTAAATGAGTATTAAAAATAAAAAAAAAAACATTTATTAATTGTCATCCCTACTCGAACCCTAACGGGCAAACAAATTTATATGCATTTGGGTCGATTTAGGTTGGTGTCCATTGGGTTCGTGTAAAATTATATCCCTAGTTGAAAAATGATATTTTTTATGGGAAAAAAAAAACTTGCCCCATCTGGTCACTGAAATCATGGGTTACAAAAACACTTCATCAGTATAATTTTTCTTTTTTTAATAGATCATGGTACACCTTTTGATATTTTGAAAAAAAAATAAATAAAGATGCCTAGCATGTACCCCAGCTTTCTTTTATGGGCTTAACACATGGGTAGACCAACACATCTGATCTAATTATTTTTTAATTTCTTTTTTATTTAATGCATTATCAACCATGTTAAAAGAAACAAAAATAATTTCATACCTTGTCATTTAAAAAAAAATTACTTAAAAACCCCTTTTATTGTTGTTTAACTTAAAAAAATTAGACCTCTTTTTGTTTTTTCAATCACACATGTATTTTGTTCGGTCTTATTTTTAAAAGATTGTTATTTGATACAAGAAGAGTCCCACACACCTAGTTGTCGTTTGATTATATGAAAAATAAATTCACAAATAAATAATTATTAAATTCAATTAGGTGCATCACTTGAATCGCAAGTTAATCGTGGTTCACACTAATCTTATTTTTTTTAATCTTTTTTAATTTAATGATTTTATTTTTAATTTTATTTTTTAATATTGGATTGTTTGAAAATTTCATATATTAATTTTTGTTTTGAATTATTGAGTTATTATAATTTTATAATTTTAATTATAAATTTAGCTGATTAACTGGATTAGTTGAGAATTGTGCATCTAATTCCAATGAGTTTCTGGAGAATTATGCATCTAATTTTATCCCTTAATTGCTTGATATCATTGTTCGACGTGTTGTACGACTAAAATGATAAAATCCAATGAGTTACTGGAGAATTAGCTTTTTAAATTAATTTACCAAATTTAAATTCTAAGTTAATAAATTTATGTTGCTATAATGAATGTGAAGAAGAATATATTGCGATGTAATGTTATTGTATATTAAATACTTCGAACTAATACTTTAATTTATTTAATTATTGCATTTCTTAATTAAGTATATTTTCAAATTTAATAGTCATGGATAAATATATCAGGTTAACTGGGGGAGAATCATATTCTTTTCAAGTATCCCATGCTTTTAGAATTGCATAACCTTCTATGAACGCAAGATTTTCAGAAGTTGACTTGAAGAATTTCCATTAAATTCTGCAGAATGTCCAAGATTTTTCCAAGATAATCCTAATGATTGTAAAGAAATCCAAACAACTTATATGCAAAAGGTTTTTTTTTTCTTTACCCGGATATTCTCGCATCCTTTTAAAGGATGAGACTAGTCTCATTTGAGATTCGTGGCTGCCCCTCCTAATAATTGTGCTTCCTGGAGATCGAACTTGTGTTCTTATCCTTGTAAGGATATAACAGTGCCTTAACCGCTAAATCAACACTTCATTGGAATATAACAGTGCCTTAACTGCTAAATCAACACTTCAGTGAAGCAAAACAGCCCTTATGATTCACAAGAACATAATTTATTCAAAAACTAATTGGAAACAAATTGTAGCCTGTTAATGTTAAATGCTAAGATGAGTTTGCGAGTTGGAAACAATTTACATCATTATTCCAACCCAATTACATTATGTAATACAATTACATTATGCTCAAAACACTTAGATTCTCTCTTTTTTTTATTCACTATTTTAAGTTATTTTATCATTATTCCAACCCAATTACATTATAACATAATAATTACACAATATCTCTAAAAGCTATCAAGAACCCTAATTCTTTAAATTGAAGATTTTCAATCAAAATCAATTAATCCCACAATAACTTGTTTAAATAGCACCAAAACACTTTACTAGATAATAATCTAAGCTTTGAATGTCAATCAGAAAATTTTTCCCAAGCCTTTCTTTCTTCCTCATTAAGTCATGACCCTCACCTTTCTTTATTCTTGTTCAAAGTATCTAGATCCTCATCCGCCTCACTACCTTGTCTATTTCTTTAGTTTCTCTTAAGGAATTTCCCATATTTTTCTTTGCTTCTTTTTATCTCTTATCGGTTTTAACATATTGTTTTTAAAAAATAACTGAAATTCTCAGTTCTCCCTTATCTCTTCTTGGTTTTAACATATTGTTTTTAAAAGATGACTGAAATTCTCAGTTTTCCCTTATTTATTCACGATCAACTAGTTAACCGTTTGGGGTTGTTAAATAAATCGATCGATTGGTTCCTTACTTAGTCTCTAGTACATTTTTAATTCAATTCAAATTTTTTATTCAAAACCACTCCTTATCTAAGAAAATTTCAAGGTCTTATATTTTATTTCTCTTAGCCGGGGTTTACACCTTAAATTTTTTTTTCTTTTGGATTTGATATATGTTCTTTTTATTATTATTTGTTTTATTTAGGATAATTTATAAAATTAAAATTCATTTTCAATTTTACCTCCATAAATTTTTTCATCTTTCTAATTTGGTCTCTATTTTTTGAGTGTTATTTGTTTTGTTTAAGATAATTTTTTAGATTGATTTTTTTTACAATTTCATCATCTTTATATTTTATTTTTCCTTTTAAATTTGATCTTCATTCTTTTTATTGCTATTTTTGTTTCACTTTGGCAATGTTTTTAATTTGATTTTTTCTCTAATTTCAGCCTTCAACATTAAATTGGCTAGGAATTAAGTTTCTTGATTGAGCACTGATCTAGGATTTCATAAGTGCGAGTTTTAAAAATTAACCCAGGTTTAAGAGGATCGCTCGAATTTGCTTGGTTTTTTTAAGCTTATTTTAAATTGGAGACCAGGCTCTATTAATTTTTTTTTATTTACTGCATGTAGGATTTCTTGATGATTTTGAAAATGATCTTGGTTGTCTTTGGTCTTTTTTTTGGGTTAAATTTAGCTTCTGTTTTTAAAGATCTATATTTTAATTTAATTTAATTAATTGATTAAATACAAGCATTTTATTCACTCTTATTTTATTTATTTTTATTCTTTAATATTTATTTAATCAAAGATTGGTTGGTTAATTTTTTTATTTGTTTCCCAGATATTTTTTCACCGATATTAAAAATGATTTGAGTTCTGAAGTATGTGCGTGTGATTGATGCCTAAAACGATTTCGTTCAATAGAAGCCAAGTATCACGCGTGAGCTTTTCTCCACGATCCACACCCATTTCAAAGCCGTGTGTGTCCACAGTCAAAAAAAGAAAAAAGAAAAGGTTTTGTAATACGTTAGTTTCATGGCTGCCCTCTTTGAATTCATCTCGGCTAGAATTTGGGCTTCAATTTGCGATGTGATGGCTTTAAGGCCAGAATTTGATCCCTTCTTTCAGCATCTAGAATTTGATAATGTCCAAAGAGCAAACAGCCAGATGTTGCCAAAAACCAAAAAAAAAGAAAAAAAGAAGAAGAAAAGAATGAAAGCTGACGCGGTAAAAGGCAATGTACATCACCAACAAAATGTCAACACCACCACCAACAACGTGAACAAGTACTTGTACATATGGCATCCTCAGTTTTTTTCTGAACAACAACAACTACAGCCTCTCTACCCTCCTCCCTTCTCATCATCATCACTTCTAACAATATCAAGAAACAAAATTGCTTCCTTTTCTCTTCCCCATCTTTTCTCTTTCACATTTTCACTTCCTTGATCGGTCTCTCTCTCAGTATCTAGCCGCTTTCAGCTCAGGTAAACAGTCGGCTCCCAACTTTTAACTAGTTTTATGAATGGATTGATGATTGTGTTTTGCTCAAGCTCTTTGAGTCAACTTTGTGTTTATTTTTCTGATCCATTTATATAGATATTGATCTTCTTGTGCTGAGAAGAGGCTCAAAATGGGTTTTTTCTTCGTCCCCCAGTCTGATCTCTATTTTGTTCCTACTCTGTATTTGCATACTGTATCAATCTTATTCTGTTTAGATAAAATTATAATTCTTTTTATAGGGAATTTATTCCTCTTTTTAAAATGTTTAATGTAATTTATTTGATTGTTCTCTTTCTCCAAAAGCATTACATTTTAAAGGGCTTTGTCTATTATTGATAGCTTGAAAGTGCTTGAGATTGGATTCCATTTGTGATCGCATATTTATTATGGTTAATGCACATGGTGATAACTTCAGTTTTTTTGCTCGGATCAATTCAGGAACATGTTTGGAGGTAATAACAGCAATCCTTTGGTTCCAATTTCCTTTGGCGAAAACCACATCTTGGATGATGTTAATGCATTGCCTCAGCTGCAGCTACTTGGGGATTGTGAGTTTTTCTGCAGACTAATCGCGTCTTATTTTTTTATAGTGCTGCTTTGCATTAAAGGTCACAAAACTTTGACATTGTTATGCTAGGTTGTCATTACATTTCATGGCGTTGATATTCGAGAAGAGCTTACTTACATTTTCCCTCTTTATTCTTTTGTCCCACTGTGCGGTCATGGAAGATTGTTTTGTGCTTAATGGATTCCTGGTTCCTGATCTTCCTAAAATAAGTCTGCGTGTTTTGATTTGATGCATGCTTCTCAGATGAAGTTAGTCAATAAGTTCTAAGTCTCCGTTGCTTATTTAATGGGGGTACTTATCTAAGAAATTGGAATAGAGAGAGGTCTTTGATTTCTTTCTTTTTTTTCTTTTTTCCCATGACAATATTGTTCTATTGTTCTATCAATAAACTGCAATTAAACTCCTTGAGTTTTGCCTTCTTAATGTGCACTTTGCTAATTACTAATTACAAATTTACTGTGTTTACACCTCTTTTTTGAGAGTTACATGGCTGGTCTGATCACCTAGTGAAGTTTCAATCTGTCACAGATCCGGTTGGGTGCTTTGGGGTCTCCACAAATCACACCAGCAATCAGCAGACAGCAATCGTTGGCCAGCCTGCTAAAAGAGTCAATGAGACAGAATCCATTTCCGGACAGAAAAGGCATCAATTATCATCAAGTAATAACTTCAGCCAATATGATGCCTGTAAATCGGGAATCATTCTGAATCCTAATCATGTATCAATTGGATTGAAACTATCTTGTGAGGAAGATGAACACAACTCTTCTGTTACTTGTACAAGTGAAAGTAATACAGCCACCCTCCCTGTGACGTTGTCTCTCGGTGATGATCTTAAAGCAGAGATTAATTTGCAGAAAGGGGATTTAGATCACTATATTAGACTGCAGGTAATAATTTCATGTCAAAATATTGATGCCTGCTATCATGCACATATGTCTAGCATACTGCCACTTGGCCCATACACTTCATGTATAGTAGTGTGCCAGTTACTCCTTAGCTATTCAACTCCATACTCTCTCTGTTGGTGTACTACTGAAATTTTGTTTTTCGTCAGCCAAATTTACCAGAAACTTCTGCCTTCCTTCTGATGCCCTTTGTAATACATCCAATTCATGCATCATTTTCCATGAAGGTAAAAGTGGTTCCCCTTTCTTAATTCTTATCGAGGGAAATGGTATAATAATACCCCCCCCCCCTTTTTTTTTTAAATCCCCATCTTTTATACAAAACATCTTCCCTCCTGGACTTTTTCTGCACACGTCCAACTGTCTTGTTAATGTCTACAATCTTGCATCAGTAGTAGCCTAACTAATGAGTTAGGATAGGAAAAATCCAAAGAATAGTCATAATGTATCCGATATGAGACCTTGAGACCTTTTGCATTCTACATTTACAAGAATACGAGTAGTAATAATTAGCTTGTGACATGCTTTAATGCTGCTGCTGGCTTTCATCCTTTGTGCTTACCTCGTTTGTTTTTAACAGGAAGAAAGTTTCATAAAAGGTGTGAGAGAATTGGGGCAAAGACATACAGTTTCATTGCTGAGTTCCATAGAACAAGGAATTAGCAGCAAGCTACATGAGAAGGAGCTTCAACTGCAAAACATAAACCGCAAGAACAAGGATCTAGTAGAGAGAATAAAGCAAGTTAGCATGGAAGTCCATTCCTGGCACTGCAGAACAAAATATAATGAGTCTGTAGTTAATGTTCTGAAAAGCAATCTGGAGCAGGTAATGGCACAAGGAGCGATGCACGGCAAGGAAGGTTATGGGGACAGTGAGGTCGACACTGCAGCCTCTTATGCTAACCAAAACCACATGCGCCTTGTGGACGGTTCTGCAAATTCAATCTCCTTGAAAAAGGAGATGACTTGCAGAGCTTGCAAGATCAATGAAGCTTCCATCTTGTTATTTCCATGTAGACACTTGTGCCTCTGCAAAGTTTGTGAAGGGCTCATAGATGTTTGCCCTGTGTGCCGTATAGCGAAGTCTTCAAGTGTTGAAGTGTTTCTGTCCTAAGCAACTGCAATCTTTAATAACCCTACATGAAAGGTATGGGTTAAAATGACTATGTTTTGATGTTTAGTCGATTTGTATTTTGCTACAAAGATATTGATGAGCTAAATACGATGAAGTTCCCAAGCATTTTAACATGGAAGTTTTGGGGAACCAGATGGATACTTTGTAGGTAGGATTTGTCATTACAACTTCCACGTAATCGGAAGATGACAAGTCCAAGCATTGTTGTTCATCTTCTTTCACTTCATTGAATTTGCAACAGAAGCAAGTTGCCTTGTAAACAACTACACACAAGGACATGGAGCTTTGGTGCTTTGTATCTTGAGGCTGCATCTGCTACAAAACTGGAAAGCAGCCAGCTGTTTGATGAATAAATACCTAGTAATTTAGATATGGTTTTTCCTTGATATCGACACCACATACCATATGGTTTTTCTGTAAATGGTTGTTGTCTTGTTCGGTCGAAATTTTAAAAGATAGCCATGAGAGCACCTGCTGAGGTTTCTGCTGCCCGTTACTCGTTTTTAGATGGTAAGAAAAAAATAGTTTGAATCTTCAAGCTTACAGGAGGAACATGCATCACTTACCAGAATTATGGACACAGGGAGGTTAATCCTTTCAGAGAGAGTCAGCTCAACATTATAGCAGCCCTTTTTGCCCCAGCCAAAATGCCGGTTGGTGGAATTTATTTTCCATTTTGGCAGCAAAGATAAGTCCCCCACTTAGCCAATTATTATTTTATATTTTGTCCATACTCTCCACCCCACTTGGAGGGTGAAGATTGTCGGAGAAGAAAGCTCCTTGCTTCTGACAACCTATCCACGTTGTCGACCAATTCGAAAATTTACTCGAAAAAGGTTAATTTTACTTAATTTTATTCAATTAACATGTTTTTTTTTTTTTTTAAATATCTGTTGGCATTCACTGTAACATGTTTGAGTTGGGTTGGTCAAAACAATCAGATCAAATCAATCATAACATTACAAACTTGATTCGGTGCATCTAGTTTTACACCAATTAAGTTTTTAGTCTTTAATTAAAAATGTATTAATGATTATTTTTAAAGTATTTTTTATTTATAAATATATTAAAATAATATTTTTTTAATTTTTAAAAATTATTTTAAAAAAATTTAAAAATATTAAATTTTTTTATAAAACGTGATTTGCTTGGTGATATGTTAGGATTAAATAAAAGACATGATAACCAGAGAAAATAAAAAGTAGCTTTAATGTATATGAAAATAGAAGAGTTGAATGTTTTGACCAAAGAAAAAAAAACCATATTATCCTCCCAAATCCAACTTACTTCAGAATCTACCACACCAAATCTGAGGAATAAGAGATGAACAATGAAATTGAATATATTTATTAAGGGAAAAAAAACTATTGTTTAAGATGAATTGACATATTTTTTTATATATTATTTTAGAAAAAACATTTAATTGAGGATTTAAAATAAAAAGAATGTAATTGATTATTTTTATTTCACCGGAGAATTAATATGTATCTAGGAGTGATCATTTTCGGTTTGATTTGATTTTTATAAAAAAAATAACCAAACTAGTTTTTTTTAAAAAACCAAATCGAACCGAAACCGGTTCAAACCGACCGATTTCGGTTTGGTTTTTTCAGTTTGGCTCGGTTTTTTCGGTTTGGCTCGGTTTTTTGGTTTGGTTCTATTTTTTTCTGGTTTGACTTGGTTTTTTTTCCGGTTTGGGTTCGATTCAGTTCGGTTTTTTCAGTTTCAGGCTTATAAAACCGAAACCGAACCGAACCAGTTGGTTTTTTAAAAATTATAATCGATTTAATCGGTTTTTTTATGGTTCGAGTTTTTTGGTTATTTGTTTTTCAATTTTCTTGATTTAATCAGTTTTTTAGTTTTTTTGCTCACTTCCTATATGTATCTTTCCAAGAACTTTTACCATGTGTTAGATATTTTGATGTTTTTTAAATGATTTCCTTTTATTTTTAATGTAAAAATATTAAATTATCAAAAATTATTAAAAAAAATATAAATTTGATGTTTTTTCATGCTAAATACATTTTTGAAAAAAAAAACTTTTTCAAACATACTCCTACATGTGTTTTAGACAATATTTGTTTTTGCAGTTAGACTATATTTTTTTTAAAATTTTAATTTATTTTTAAAGTAATTTTTTATTTTTTAAAATATTTTATGTGCTGGTATTAATTTTTTAAATATTATTTTGATATATCTATAAAAAAAAAATCTTTAAAAAAAAGAAAAATTTCATGAGAAAATAAAATTCAGAATCTCTACCGTCAATGTCCCTGATTCCCACTTTATTTTTATTCAATTTTTTAAAAACACAACACTCCTGCTCTTCTCCTATTCGCTAGGCAGCTCACCTAACATTTTTAACCTTTCCAACCTTATAAAAATCAAACACAACTCTGAAAACACAGAACTCTCTCCCACTCTCCCTCTCTCTCTCCCCTTCCGTGTCTCTGCTGGCTCCTTTCGGATCTTGAAAATGCAGAGCACAGCCTTCACTCCTTCTTCCGCATCTCTCTCCCCCCTCAAACCACGACGCCTAGTTGCTAACCCTATTTATTCACTCCCTTCCAGATTCGATCCGATTCGCGCTTTCTCTTCTTCTTCTTCGGAGCGACACGACCCCGACTCCAACAATGTCGTTTTCCCTCGCCGATCATGGTCCTTGTCTTCTGCTTCCAACTCCTCTCTTTCGCGGCCGTGGAATCCCTTGGTCTCTGAGCGTAAAATGGAGCGTTTTGAGGTGAAAGCAACCGCGGTTCCAGAGAGTGCTGGTGAGGGAAAAGAGAAGAGTAGTTTGACCAAGACTTTAGAGCTTGGTTTATTGTTTGGCCTTTGGTATCTTTTCAATATCTACTTCAATATTTATAACAAACAGGTTTGCCTTTTCGTTTTCGTTTTCGTTTTCGTTTTCTTTTCTCTTTTTAATTATTTTACCTTTTATTTTAGTCTATTAATTCTGTGATAAAATTGGAAGAACTTATGAAATGGAGATGTTTAGATCATTTGTCAAATTTAGCAACATATGAAATTTCTTCTTTAATTTTAATTCAAATTAGCAATCACACTATATCGATTATTCAGATGTTCTTTTATTTTTTATTTTTTTAAAATAATTATTTGTGATTTTAGTTTTGCTTAGATTAATGTAGATTGATGTTCAGTATTGGTAGCCATTATAAAGGAGGATGAATGACCGTGTTGGTAATGCTAATTGTCACAGGTTTTGAGGGTATTCCCGAACCCAGTAACTATCACTGCAGCTCAGTTTACTGTTGGGACGGTATTGATTGCTTTTATGTGGACTTTCAATCTGTATAAAAAGCCGAAAGTTAGTGGCGCGCAGGTATTTGATTTGTATTGCAGCTGCTGTGTTCAATATGTGGGTGATTGATTCTTTTTGTTGTCGAGATGGAAACTTATTTTTGTTTTGTTTTTGGGTAGCTTGCTGCAATTCTGCCATTGGCGGTGGTTCACACGCTAGGGAACCTTTTCACTAACATGAGTCTTGGGAAGGTTGCTGTTTCATTCACGCACACTATCAAGGCTATGGAGCCATTCTTCTCGGTTGTCCTCTCTGCTATGTTTCTCGGGGAGGTGAGGCTTTTTGCTTTTTTCTCATTGTTTGTTTATTCTGGGTACCCTGGATGGAGTTAACTTGAATTTGCTAACATGCCCATTCTAGTAGCTAATGTTGCTATTACAGTTTGAATGCTTGCTGATTCTGTCAGATGCTAGTTAAGTTGCTTTAGCTCTAATTCTTATCTCTCTGCACCAGATGCCTACACTTTTGGTGGTTGGTTCCATTATACCAATTGTTGGTGGAGTGGCACTTGCCTCAGTCACTGAGGCCTCTTTCAATTGGTAAGTGATGCTGTCTAGTCATTATATAATTTCAGTCCTTGCCACCCCAAAAGTTTATGGATGCACTTTATTTGGAGCTGTTACTGATGCACTTTATTATGAACTTGTCACTATGTTTTTAAAAGGGCTGGTTTTTGGAGTGCAATGGCTTCTAATTTGACAAACCAATCTCGTAATGTCCTAAGTAAAAAGGTCATGCTTAAGAAAGAGGTAATTCCAACTTCCCAGATTTACAACTTCATCATGGTTTTGGTACATGCTGGGCTGAATATTTTGATTTTGCTCCCCAATTGAGCTAAACATTTTCCATGATTCGTTTCATTTTGCTCTAATTTGATTTAGATTGGTACATGATTGATGGTTTGTTCATGAACAGGAATCTATGGACAACATTACTCTTTTCTCCATCATAACAATCATGTCATTTATCTTATTAGCCCCTGTGACTATCTTCATGGAAGGTGTCAAGTTTACTCCAGCTTACCTCCAATCTGTTGTGAGTTCTCTCTATAGAAAAAAAATGTCTAAAAAAATTCATGGTTACTCAAACTGCATGCTTGATATGAGTTCTTTTCTGATTTGCTTATCTGTTATTTGTGACAGGGATTGAATGTTAAAGAGGTATACACTAGGGCTTTTCTTGCTGCGCTTTGCTTCCATGCCTATCAACAGGTAAGGCTGCTTTTGTGTTTTTTTATGTTTCTCTTTTTTCTTTTTCTCCAAACGCATAGGTCATCTATTCCTAGAGAATATTTTGTTTTTACCTTTCTAGCATCTTGTTGTGTGTGTATTTTAGTCTCCCTAGTACTGTCATTTTTGTATTTTATTTTCAGTCTTCACCAGTAGAAATTTGCCTTCTTTTGAGCACTTAATTCCTTGGGTTGTTTTTAATGGACTAACTTTTTGTGGAAAATTAATGTGACAGCATTTCTTATGTGCTGGAAAATGTCCACATATCACTGTTAGACAAATTTGAGTAGTCTGCACTATGCTATTAAAAAATACAACCTGAATTTCATAGCGTATTTAGTGGCTGTTGACAAACAGATATGCAAATCTCCCCTTTTGGTTTTAAAAAATGATCAATTCTATATTGTCCAAGTTTTTCTAGGTTCCTTATTGTTTATTTTCTAACCTATATCCTTCATTTTTGCAAGAGAGGTTGAGAATTGGTTGTTGTCCTACCTTTCAAAATAGGATAGTTGTCATGCAAAAAATGGTTCTCAAAACATTCTTCTATCATGTTTGTTATTGGCATCTTTGTTCTGGTATTGGCTGAACTCTTCAAGCTTCTGATAGCTATTGGTGCTTTGGCACCCTGATATAAAAGACTATGTGTCTGGAATATGTTGTTATTTTATTATTTTTGTTTACTTATTATGTTAACTAATTCTTTGAGGAGAAAAAGGAACTCTCGTTTTGTGCTCAGTGCAATTGATCCCTGCTGGGGTGGTAAAACAGCTTGAAACTAAAATAGAAAGTGTGCGCAAGTGCATGTGTATGATTGCAGGCCCGTATCTCTAGAAAATAGAGGATGTAACAGGTTACAGTTTGTCCGCACAACAGATTACAGTTTGTCCAAGTCATGTGTCGAACGGAATTTGCACTTTGTAAATAGCTTTCTTGTTCCAAAATAGCCATGTTAATAGCTTTGTTGTTCCAAAATAGCCAAGTCTGATCTCTTCGGGATTGTACCTTGCAGGTTTCCTATATGATTTTGCAAAGGGTATCCCCTGTTACACACTCTGTTGGTAATTGCGTGAAGCGGGTTGTTGTCATTGTGAGCTCTGTCCTCTTCTTCAAGACACCTGTGTCACCTATCAACTCACTTGGTAAATTCATATTTTGATGTCACAGTAATTTTTTCACTGGCCTGCATGCTTGTTATATTCTATCACACAATTTCCTCACGATTTCTTGGTATGAACTCATTTCAGGTACCGGGATTGCCCTTGCCGGAGTTTTTCTGTATTCAAGAGTGAAGAGCATTAAGCCAAAGCCAAAGACAGCTTGAAGTTCCGGCGAGATTTTGCTGTTAAACATGGGTCATTAGATGATAATATCATGCTATTGCATTCAAGAACATGTTTTTGTAGATCAGGCCAGGAACTTGTTTAGGTTTTTTTATCGGGTTGATTTATTCTCTTGCAGACACCCAATCCAAATTTTGCCTGGTGAAAGCAAGTTTGTTGATCAGAAATTCTAGTGTCTTGCTTCGTTATTTTGTTGTCATTCAAATAACAACAGAGTTTTCGCCATCTTTTTCTCGACAGTCTCCCAAACTCTCTCCTAAAGAAAGATGGATAAGAATGGTGGGAGGAGGGGGTCAGGTCACTGGTAAACTCCACATGCGGTGACGAATTGTTGATATGAATCTCAGTGGCCTTTTGATAGCTAGCTTTATAGTTGAGTCGAATCCAAAATGCAGGCTGCTGTCTTTTGTCGTGGCAGGAGATTCTTCAGCTGGGTTGCTTCCTAAAAATTTACCATAGAGCTGAACCTGTGCGTGCACCGCAACCCCCTACATGTGCACGCGCGTGGAAGGCACTTTTGAATTTTCTGTTTATTTTTAGAGTGTAATACCTTCTTCTATTTTAGATGTGTTTTGAAATTACATTATATTTTAAAAGGCATTGAATTGATTTCGTTTTTCTGCAATGCATGTATATTATTATTTCAAAAAAAAAAAAAATTATTCTGTTTTTGTTTAAAAATAAAGTCAGTTGGATTATATGATAAAAATAAAATAATCAAATATAAAAGTAAATATATGATAAACCGTAAACTAAAATAATCTTATTTTGATTACTTATATTTAATAATGTCTATCATTAAAAACTCCTAAAAGAGCTCGAAATATAATAAAACTCGATGAATTATTGGCTCCTAGTTATTAATATTAATATTTTAATATTATAAAATTAAAAATAATATTAGTAGTATATATTTTACAAATCCTTTTATTTTAAAAATTTTGTTATTTTTATATGTGAGGCAAATATAAAAAGTATAGGCATGGATAAGATTTTATGTTATGTTGTGATTAAAATATACTTTTTAATATTAGTAGAGTTTGTCAAAAGATGTAAATTATTATTTTATAAAGGAGTCAAATATAGCACAACAATAACTAAGGATCCTCCGTAAATATCGAATTTAATAATTTATCGATTTTTTATGTTCTTTTATTATATTTGTACTTTAGTTAAATAGAAAGTAATAATATAGACATTAATAAAAATTTTATAAATGGTTTTGTTTTTTTTTTAAAGTAAAAATATGATAATTTATAATATTTATAATTAAAATTATTGAAAAGAACCTTAAATGTTTTTTGATCAAACATTAAATATCATGTGCCACTATTTATATTTTAATCTTATAAAACTAAAACTTATTCTCCTATAAAAAAATACTAATATATTGTAATATCTGTGAATTATTCTTATTTATAGGACTTGGCTCAAATATATATTTATACTGTATTCATAAGTGAATAATTCTAGTTCTTGCTCAATTTCCTATATTTTCTTTTGGTAGGCTATTTGAGTCTTCTTCCACTTATTGTTTATATTCTTTTTCTTTGCTTCCAGAGCATTCTAGGGCCACGTTTGGTTTGTA
>Ga0325401_1002674_pt1 | contig 15966 bp, 12 predicted proteins | sample PopdelMetagenome_FD_205666 | JGI IMG/M metagenome (GOLD analysis project Ga0325401, IMG submission 205666) | Populus deltoides microbial communities from Bellville, Georgia, United States - Xylem-PdKOR-R2 | ecosystem: Host-associated > Plants > Phyllosphere > Stem > Wood/Secondary xylem | place...
CATTCTCCCGCAGGTCGACGACATAGCCCAGCGGCTTGTGCCCCAGCGACTTGGTGATCGCCATGATCGCGGCACGCGTCTCCGGCCCCGTCGCCTCGGAAAAGGTATTGATGTTGAGGTAGCCGACCTCGCCCTTCACCTCCCACTTGACCGGGCGCTGGACGATCTTCTCGCGCACCATGGTCACCTCGATCGGGGTCGGGCGCCCGGCGCGGACCAGCGACACCGACACCTTGCTGCCCGCCGGGCCGCGCATCTTGCCCACCGCCTCGTCCAGCGTCAGGCCATATGCCAGCTCGCCGTTGATGCGCAGGATGATGTCGCCCGACTTGATCCCCGCCCGGTCGCCCGGCGTGTCCTCCTGCGGGGATATCACCTTGACCGCCCCGTCCTCCATCCCGACCGTCAGCCCCAGCCCGCCATAGGACCCCTGCGTCATGATGCGCAGATTGTCGTACTCGATCCCGGTTTCGTAATCGCTGTGGGGGTCCAGGTTCTGGAGCATCCCCTTGATCGCGCCCTGGATCAGCGTCTTGTCGTCGACCTTGTCGACATAGCTCGCCTTGACCCGGTTGAAGACCTCCAGGAACTGGTCGAACTCGCGATAGGTGTCGGTATCCACCGCCGCCATCGCGGAGGTCGCGAGCGGCACCAGCGTCAGCGTGCCCAGGATCGCGGTGGCGGTAAGGAACTGGCGGCGCATGGAAAATCCCGGAAAGAGGCGCAAGGGCATCGTTATAGCCCGGCGCGTGTCGCGGAGCAAAGCCGATCGCGGCTGAACCGGCGATGACCGGTCACCCGACCAGCGCCAGCACGTCCATCGGGCGCCCTCGCCGCCGCAGCTCGACCGTGACCCGCGGCTCGCCCGGTCCCGCCCGCCCGATTGGCGTGCCCGCCGCGACCGTGGTCCCGGCCCGAAGCGCCGTCGCACCCATTCCGGTCACCAGCGTCGTCCAGCCGTCGCCATGGTCCAGGATCACCACCGTGCCGAAGCTGCGGAACCGCCCGGCATAGCGTACCGTGCCGCCCGCCGGTGCCGTCACCGCCGCGCCGCGCCCGACCGCAAAGGTCAGCCCGCGCGATCGCACCCCCGCGTCCGACACCTCGCCGAACCCGGTCACCAGCCGCCCCTGCACCGGCAGGCGATATGCGCCGCCCGACCGCCCCGGCACGGCGCTGCCCGGCGCCAGCGGCCGCGGCAGGGGTTCGGGCAGGTCGCCCAGATCGGTCGCGGTCGCGCGCGCCACGCTCTCCCCGGCCATCCGCTCGATCAGGTCGCGCGCGTCCTCGCCCAGCGCCAGCGCCCGGTCCGACTCGGTCAGGGCGTCGCGACCCAGCGCCTCCGCCTGCCCGCGATGCCGGGCCTCCGCGACCGCCAGCGCGGTCCGCTCCGCCTCCAGCCGCGCGCGCCCGTCCCGCAATGCCCCCGCCGCCAGCACCGCGCCCGCCTGCAACCGCCGCGTCGCCTCCACCCGGACCCGCACCTCCCCCGCCCGTGCGCGCACCACCGGCAGCACCGCGCCGAACACCGCGCGCAGGTGGACCAGGTCGTCGACCGATCCCGGCTGCGCCACCGCCGCCACCGCCGGGCGTCGCGCCAGCGACTGCAATCCGGCGAGCAGCCGCGCCGCCGGCGCCTGCGCGGTACCGAGCGCCGCGCGTTCCCCGCTCAGCCGCGCCTCGACCAGCGCGACGCGCCGCTCCGCTTCGCGCACCCGGCGTTCGGCCGCGATCACCCGCGCGCGCAACGTCCGCTCCTCCGCCGCCGCGCGGTCGGCGGCATCGCGCTCCCCCGCCGCCCGTGCGCCCAGGCGTTCGGCCCGCGCCTCGGCCGCCGCCGCCGCCGCGCGCTTGGCCGCGGCGAGCCGATCGTCCGCCGGCGCCGCACCCAGCAACAGCAGCGTCAAGGGAAGCGCGCGGCGCATCAGCCCTCGCGGTGATAGGGATGGCCGGCCAGGATCGCGGTCGCCCGGAACAGCTGCTCGGCTAGCATCGCGCGCGCCAGCAGGTGCGGCCAGGTCGCGCGCCCGAACGACAGCAGCAGGTCCGCCCCCGCGCGCTCGGCCGCGTCGAAGCCGTCGGCCGCGCCCAGCAGGAAGCGCGCCTCGCGCACCCCCTCGTCGCGCCACCGGCCCAGCCGCGTCGCAAAGGCGACCGACGCCATCGCCTCGCCCGTCTCGTCCAGCACGATCCGCCGCCCCTGCGCCGGCAGGTCGGGCATCCGCCCGCCGCTGTCGGGCAATTCGGTCACCCGCGTCGGCCACGGGATGCGCCGGAGATAGCGGTCGACCAGCTCGCCCTCCGGCGACCGCCCGATCCGTCCCCGCGCGACGATGTGGAGAAGGATCAGGCGTTCCCCGGCGCCGGGCCCGCGGCGTCGGCGGCCGCGGGCGCATCGCCGAACTGCCACATCCGCTCTAGGTTGTAGAAGGAGCGCACCTCGGGCCGGAACAGGTGGACGATGACGTCGCCCGCGTCGATCAGCACCCAGTCGGCGGCGGGCAGCCCCTCGACGCGCGGGATCCGCCCGCATTCGGCCTTGATCCGTTCGGCGAGCTTCTGCGCCATGGAGGCGACCTGCCGGGTCGACCGGCCGGACGCGATCACCATGTGGTCCGCGATCGAGGACTTGCCCGCGAGCGGGATGGTCACGGTCTCGACCGCCTGGTCGTCGTCGAGCGACTGGAGCACCAGCCGGTGAAGCGCTTCGGCCTCGGCCGGATCGGCGGCGCGCAGGCCGGGATTGGCGGCGGGGTTGGGGGTGGGCAAGCTATCTCCTGTGCTGGGTGGGGCGATGCCACCAATCGGGGTTCGCCAGGCGTATGGCGGTGGCGGAGGTCGGATCGGGGGGCAGGCGCAACAGCACGAGGGCCGGCAAACTCCACTGGGTCCACATCTTCGCCTGGTCCGGACGGCGTCGATACCGCCTGAACCAACCCATCGCGGGCCCCGCGAGGGCGGCCTCGTTATAGGATGGTCGCGCGATCACCGCAATCGGCACCGTGCGCGCAATCCGCCGCCAGTCGCGCCAGCGATGGAACTGCGCCAGATTGTCCGCGCCCATCAACCAGACGAACCGCCGCCGCGGGTATCGCGCGGTCAGCTTGCGCAGCGTGTCGACCGTGTAGCGGGTTCCCAGCCGGGCCTCGATCGCGCTGGCCCGGATCGGCGCGTTGCGCGCCATCGCCCTGGCGGAGGCGAGCCGCGCGGGCAGCGGCGCCATCCCGGCGGCGGGTTTCAGGGGATTGCCCGGCGACACCATCCACCACGCCTCGTCCAGCCCCAGCGCCGCGATCGCCGCCAGCGTCACCCGCCGATGCCCCCGGTGCGCCGGATTGAAGCTGCCCCCCAGCAGGCCGGTCCGCGCCGGTCTCACCCCCGCACCTGGCCCGTCCCGCGCCCGACCCATTTGTACGTGGTCAGCCCTTCCAGCGCGACCGGCCCGCGCGCATGGAGCCGCCCGGTGGCGATCCCGATCTCGGCACCCAGCCCGAACTCGCCGCCATCGGCGAACTGGGTGGATGCGTTCCACAGCACGATCGCGCTGTCGACCTCGTCCAGGAATCGCTCGGCGACCTGCGCGTCCGCGGCGACGATCGCGTCGGTGTGGTGGGATCCGTGCGCCGCGATGTGCGCCACTGCCTGTTCCACCCCGGCGACCATCGCCACCGAACAGATCGCGTCCAGATATTCGGTGTCCCAGTCGGCATCGTCCGCCGCCGCGATGCCGGGCACCAGCGCGCACGCCACATCGTCGCCCCGCACCTCGCACCCCGACGCCGCCAGCGCCTCGATCAGCGCCGCCGATCGCGCATAGCCACGGTCGATCAGCAGCGTTTCCATCGCACCGCAGATGCCGGTCCGCCGCATCTTGGCGTCCCGCACCACCCGCTCGGCCATGGCCGGATCGGCCGACGCATCGACATAGACGTGGTTGATCCCGTCCAGATGCGCGAGCACCGGCACCCGCGCCTCCGCCCGGACGCGGGCGACCAGCCCCTTGCCCCCACGCGGCACGACCAGGTCGATCGCGCCCTCCGCCCGGAGCATCGCACCCACCGCCGCCCGGTCGGCGGTCGGCACCAGCTGGACCGCATCGGCCGGCAACCCCGCCCCCGCCAGCCCGCGCGCGAACGCGGCATGGATCGTGGCATTGCTCGCCGACGCCTCGCTGCCCCCGCGCAGGATCGCGGCATTCCCCGCCATCACGCACAGCGCGGCGGCATCCGCGGTCACGTTGGGGCGGCTTTCGAAGATGATGCCGATCACCCCGATCGGCACCCGCACCCGTTGCAGCCTCAGCCCGTTGGGCCGCTCGGTCGCGTCGATCACCTGCCCGACCGGATCGGCCAGCGCGGCCACCGCCTCCACCCCCGCCGCGGTCGCCGCGACCCGCGCTTCGTCGAGGCGCAACCGGTCGAGCATCGCGCCCGACAGCCCGGCCGCCGCCGCCCGCTCGGTATCCTGTGCGTTCGCCCGAAGGATCGCCGCCTCGTCCGCCCGGATCGCCGCGGCGGCGGCGCGCAGCCCCCGCGCCTTGGCGGCGGTGGCGGTGCGCGCCAGCACGCCGGCCGCCCCCCGCGCCCGAACCGCCATGGCCGCGATCAGCGGATCCGGCGAGGTTTCCGCGAGGGCGTGGGGCAGGGCTTGGGGTGCGGCCGCATCGTTCGTCATCTCGGGATCGCTATCACGCCCACGCCCCCTCGCGCCATGCCCTCGCCCCTGATAGCATGACGGCGAAGGGGGACGGGGCATGACGGACATGGCAGGCGCGGTCGGCGACGTCGCGACCGGGACGCTGATCGCGCGTGAGGTCGACATGCATCCGGCGGCGCGGGACGCCGCGCACGGGCTGTGCCTCAACTGCGGCACCCGCCTCATGGGCGCGCACTGCCACGCCTGCGGGCAATCCGGGCACGTCCATCGGACCATGGGCGCGATCGGGCACGAGATCGCGCACGGCGTGTTCCATTTCGAAGGCAAGATCTGGCGCACCCTGCCCATGCTCGTCCTGCGCCCCGGCGAGCTGACCCGCCGCTATGTCGCGGGCGAGCGAGTCCGCTTCGTCGCGCCGCTCGCGATCTTCCTGTTCACCGTGTTCCTGATGTTCGCGGTGGTGGCCAGCCTGCCGGCGTGGCGGATGGGTAACGGGGGCGCGCTCGACACGGGCAATCGCCTGTCGGAAGTGCTGGCCAAGGAACGCCGCAACGCCGACGCGGCGATCGCGGACGTCAGCGCCGACCTGACCAGGGCGCGCGCCGACCCCGAACCCAACGCCCGCCGGATCGCGCGCCTCCAGCGACGCCTCGCCGACGCCAGGGAGGCACGCGAGCAGATCGACCGCGCCGGACGGATGCTGCCGCAGGTCGTGCCGACGGGCGAGATACGCTCCAACTCGACCCTGGTCGACGACCACTGGATCGAGACCAAGATCAAGATCGCGCGCGAGAATCCCGACCTGCTGATCTACAAGCTCAAATCCTCGGCCTACAAGTTCAGCTGGGCGCTGATCCCGCTGTCGACGCCGTTCGTGGCGTTGCTGTTCCTGTGGCGGCGGCGCTTCGGCCTGTACGACCATGCGGTGTTCGTCACCTATTCGCTCACCTTCATGTCGCTGCTGGTGATCGCGCTGGTGCTGGCGCGGATGGCGGGATCGGGCGCGGCCTGGACGACGCTGGCGGTGTTCACGATACCCCCCGTGCACATGTACAAGCAGTTGCGCGGCGCCTACGGCCTGTCCCGCTTCGGCGCCGGATGGCGCACGGTCGCGCTGCTGGTGTTCGCTCTCGTTGTCCTGCTCGGCTTCGGGCTGGCGCTGCTGTTCAACGGGCTCTCGCACTGACCAGCGCGGCCAGATGGGCGTGGAGGTCGCGCGCGTTGCGCTGCCAGCTATAGTCGGCGACCGTCGCCCGCACCGCCTTGCGCGGGGGTGGAGCCGCGAGCAACTCGCCGATCGCGGTGGCAAAGGCATCCGCGTCGCGCGCCACCACCCGCCCGGCGGCATGACAGCGGACCAGTTCGCGCGCACCGCCCGCATCGGTCACCACCACCGGCGTCCCGCAGGCGAGCGCCTCCACCCACGCATTCGCCAACCCCTCGGACGCGGAGGCGAGCGCCATCACGTCGGCGCCCTGCAACAACGCCGGCAGCGCATCGTGCGGCACCGACCCCGCCAGCCGCACACGGTCGCCGACGCCCAGCGTCGCGATCAGGCCGTCGAGCGCGCGCCGTTCGGGGCCTTCCCCCGCCACCGTCAACCGAACGCCCGGCAGCCGCGCCACCGCCCGGATCACCACCTCATGCCCCTTGCGCGGGATCAGCGCGCCCAGCGACACCACATGCGGGGGTCCCGGCACGCGTTCCACGGGCCGGAACCGCCCCTGGTCCACTCCCGTCCGGTGGACCCGCGCCGGCGGCAGGCCCAGCGCCACCATGTCGTCCGACAGCGCCTGCGACACCGCCAGCAGCCCGTCGGCCGCCTGCCCCGCCGCCCTCACCTGATCGCGGGTGGCGGGGGCACGCCCCCAATGGTGGATGTCCGCCCCGCGCGCCTTGATCGACACCGGCACCCCGAAATGCCGCCCCAGCGCGACCGCCGCCGGCCCGTCCGGGAAGAAGAAGGACGCATCGATCACGTCGAACGCGAAATCGCGCCGCACCCGCGCCAGCACCGGCCGTAATGCGTGTATCAGGGACCCGGCATGGAACCGCCCGCCGGCGCCCGGCACCACGGCGAAGCGCGGGCGTTCGACCGAAAGGCCATGCCAGCTTTCCCGAGGCGGCAATCCCGCCAGCGCGCGGTATCGCGGCAGCCAGCCGAGCCCCGGCGGCACGCCCACCGGGGCCACCACCCGCACCTCGACCTCGGGCAACGCCGCCAGCGCCGCCGTCTGCCGCTCGACGAAGACGCCGAAATTGGGCCGACCCGCGTCGGGGAACAGCGTGGACAGGGTCAGGACGCGCAGCATCGCCCTGCCCTAGCGCGCTCGGGGTTGCTGGCCGCTTACCGGCGCGTCACAGCCGCCGCGTCCCCGGATAGGCGAACAGCGCGTCCGCGCCCTCGTCCAGCGTCACCGTCTCGCTGCCGGTCACGGTCGCACACTGGCCCGCCTTCACCGCCACCCCGGCGACCGCGCCGCCGCCGGTGATAGGGACCAGCCACCCCGTCCGCCCTTCGGGCAGCGCCACCGGGTGCTCGCCCGCCGACCAGCGTTCCAGCACGAACTTGGGCCCTTCGACGAACACGGTCCGCCCCGGACCCGCCTCGACGGGCGGGGCGACCGGGCGGTACGGCTCCAGATCGGCGACATCGACCCCGTCCGCCAGATGCAGTTCGCGGTCGCTACCATAATCGTACAGGCGATACGTCGTTTCCGAGTTCTGCTGCACCTCGATCAGGGTCAGCCCGCCGCCGATCGCATGGATCGTGCCCGATGGCGCGTAGTAGAAGTCGCCCGCCTTTACCGGCACCCAGTCGAGATCGTCCTCGATCGACCCGTCCTGCGCATCGGCGCGCAGCCGGTCCTTGTCGATCGGCGCCTTGGGGCCGAGCGCGATGGTCGAATCCGGCTCGTTGGCCAGGATCGTCCAACACTCGTCCTTGCCCCGCGGCAGGCCGCGCGCATGCGCCTGCTCGTCATCGGGGTGGACCTGCACCGACAGCTTCTCGCCCGTGAACAGATATTTGATGAGCAGGTCGGGCTTGGAGTCGCCCGGCGCCTGGAACCACACCTCCCCGATCGGACCGCCATTCGGGTCCGCATCCTCGAAACCGGGCCACAGGTCGTGGCGTCCCCAGGGCTTTTCGACGCGATGGGTCTGGAGCAGGGTGGCAGGCATCGGTGGTCCTCACGCTGGACGGGGATTGCGGGCGGCAAACGTTTGCCCCGCCCGCGCGATCCCGCGGGCACGGGGGATTGTTCGCCGCATCGCCGATACGCTATGGCATGCGCGATGCGTACCCTCCAGTTCCGCCCGCTCGTCGCCGTCCTGCTTGCGGCGGTTACCGTCACCGGCTGCGCCCGTACCCGCACCAGGGCCGATCTGCCCTATGTCGCCCGCGACGTCGGCACGCTCTACACCACCGCGCGCCACCGGCTCGACCAGGCCCGCTACAAGGAGGCCGCCCAGCTCTTCGACGAGGTGGAGCGCCAGCATCCCTATTCGATCTGGGCTCGCCGCGCGCAGCTGATGAGCGCGTTCAGCTACTATCTGAACCGCGACTACACCGAATCGATCTCGTCGGCGCAGCGCTTCCTGTCGGTCCATCCGGGCAATCGCGATGCGCCCTATGCCTATTACCTGATCGCGCTCGGCTATTACGAACAGATCTCCGACGTCACCCGCGACCAGAAGATCACCCGCCAGGCGCTCGACGCGCTGGGCGAGCTGTCGCGGCGCTATCCCAACACCCGCTACGCGTCGGATGCCCGGCTCAAGGTCGATCTCGTCAACGACCATCTCGCGGGCAAGGAGATGGAGGTCGGCCGCTTCTACGAGACGCGCGGCCAGTGGCTCGGCGCCTCCATGCGCTTCCGCACGGTGATCGACCAGTACCAGACCACCAGCCACGCGCCCGAGGCGCTGATGCGCCTGACCGAAGCCTATCTCGCGCTCGGCCTGCGGCAGGAGGCCCAGCGCTCGGCCGCGGTGCTGGGGCGCAACTATGCCGGCACCGACTGGTACGAACGCGCCTACAAGCTGCTCGGCGAGAACCCGGTGCGTCAGGTCGCGGCCGTTCCGGCGGGCCAGGCGGTGATCCCGCTCGGCACCCCGGGCGCCAAGCCACAGTCGCTGCCCGGCATCTCCGATGGGCAGACCACGCCCAGCACGGTCCCGACCGCGCCGACGACGCCCGCCGGCACCCCCGGCTCGGGCCAGCCGACCCGGCCCACGCCCACCACCACCGGCACCCCGCAGACCTGATCCCTCCCCATTCCCTCCCCGATCCGGTCGTGGTGCGCCCTTGCACCGCGCCTCGACCGTTCCGAATTGCGCCCCGATGATGACCGTTTGGAACATTTGGGGATCAACTTCGCGTCGCAATCGGCTATGGAGCGGGCGATGCTGACCGCGCTCTCCATCCGCGATGTCGTCCTGATCGAGGCGCTGGACCTCCGGTTCGAGGCCGGATTGGGCGTTCTCACCGGCGAAACCGGCGCCGGCAAGTCGATCCTGCTCGACTCGCTGGGGCTGGCACTCGGCGCACGCGGCGACAGCGGCCTCGTCCGCCAGGGCGCCGTACAGGCCGTCGTCACCGCCACCTTCGACACGCCGGAAGGGCCGCTGGCGGCGATCTTGGACGATGCGGGGATCGCGCTCGAACCGGGCGAACCCCTGATCGTCCGCCGCATCGTCAAGGCCGATGGCGGCAGCCGCGGCTTTGTCGCCGATCAACCTGCCTCCGCGGCCCTGATGCGGCAGATTGGCCCCCATCTGGTCGAGGTGCACGGCCAGCACGACGATCGCGGCCTGCTCAACGCCCGCGGCCACCGCGCACTGCTCGACAGTTTCGGACGCACCGATCCCGGCCCGACGGCCGCCGCTTGGACCCGCTGGCGCGAGGCTGCGGCGGCACTCGAAGCCGCGCGTGCGGAGATCGAAACCGCGCAGCGCGATCGCGACTGGCTCGAACATGCGGTCGCCGAACTGACCAGGCTCGCTCCCGAACCGGGCGAGGAAGAAGCGCTCGCCGACAAGCGCCGCTCGATGCAGCGCGCCGAAAAGGTCGCGGACGAACTGGGCGCGATCGAGGAGCATCTGCAAGGGTCGGATGGCGCACTGTCGCACCTTCGCCAGGCCGCACGCGTGCTGGAACGGATCGCGGAAGACCACCCCGCCCTTGCCGAGGCGCTCGCTGCGGTCGATCGCGCGGTGATCGAGGGTGCCGTGGCCGAGGACAAGCTGCGCGAGGCTCGCCTCGTCCTCGCCTTCGACCCCCGGTCGCAGGAGGATGACGAGGCGCGCCTGTTCGAGCTGCGTGCGATGGCGCGCAAGCACCGGGTCCAGCCCGACGACCTCGCCGCACTCGCCGCCGATCTGGCCGGCCGGCTCGAACGGTTGGAGGCTGGCGAAGGCGGCGTTGCGCGGCTGGAGGCCGGGGTCGCCGCGACGCGTGCGGACTACCTTGCCGCGGCCGACGCGCTCGCCACCCGCCGTGTCGCCGCGGCCGAACGGCTCGATGCCGCCGTCGCGGGGGAGCTTGCGCCGCTCAAGCTCGATGCCGCGCGCTTCCGCACGGTCGTCGCGCTGTTACCGGAAACCGGCTGGTCGGGGGCGGGGCACGACCGGGTGGAGTTCGAGATCTCGACCAACCCCGGCGCGCCCTTCGCGGCGCTGACCAAGATCGCATCGGGCGGTGAGCTCTCGCGCTTCATCCTCGCGCTCAAGGTCGCGCTGGCGGAAGAAGGCGGCGCGGCGACCATGGTGTTCGACGAGATCGATCGCGGCGTGGGTGGCGCGGTGGCGTCCGCGATCGGCGAACGCCTCGCCCGGCTCGCCGAGCGCACCCAGTTGCTGGTGGTCACCCACAGTCCGCAAGTGGCTGCCCGTGGCGTCGAGCACCTGCTAATCGCCAAGAGCCATGACGGCACGGTGACCCGCACCGGCGTTCGCCAACTGCTGCCCGACGAACGCCGTGAGGAAATCGCACGGATGCTGTCGGGCGCCACCGTGACGCCCGAAGCGCGCGCGCAGGCCGAACGATTGCTGGAAACGGCCTGATCGGTCGCTCAGATCGTCCCAGCCGCTCCGTTCGCGCCGAACGCGCTGCCGGAGGTGTAGCTGTTCCCCTCCTCCGCCAATGACACATACAGCCCGGCCAGCTCCGCAGGCTGGCCCGCGCGTCCGATCGGGTTGCTCTTCTTGTCCTGTCCGAACTCGTGCATCTTGCCGGGCAATTGACCGCCGGCGACCTGCAGCGGCGTCCAGATCGGCCCCGGTGCCACCATGTTCACCCGGATGCCATTCTCCGCCAGCTGCTTGGCCAGCCCCCTGGTGAAGATCAGGATTCCCGCCTTGGTGGTCGCATAATCCAAAATCTCGGGTTCGGGGCTGACGGAGTTCACCGACCCGGTGTTGATGATCGCCGAACCCGGCTTCATCAGCGGGATGGCGGCCTTGGTCAGCCAGAACATCGCGTACAGGTTGGTCTTCAGCGTCCGATCGAACTGTTCGAAGCTGATCTCGGCGATCGACTCCTTGGACTGCTGATACGCCGCGTTGTTGACCAGGATGTCGAGCCCGCCCAGCTGCCGCGCCGCCTTGGTCGCCAGCCCCGTGGTGAATGCCTGATCGGTCAGATCGCCGGGCAGCAGCACCAGCTTGCGCCCTTCCGCACGCAACAGCTTGGCGAGGTCCTGCGCGTCCGGCTCCTCCGAAGGGTAATAGTTGATCGCCACGTCTGCGCCCTCGCGCGCGAACGCGATCGCCGCCGCGCGACCGATCCCCGAATCGCCTCCGGTGACCAGCGCCGTGCGCCCCTGAAGCCGACCGGACCCGCGATAGCTGCGCTCACCCGAGTCGGGCACGGGGGTCATGTCGCGCTGAAGCGCGGGCCATTTCTGCCGCTGCTCGGCGAAGGGCTGATTGGTGTACTTGGTCCGGGGGTCGATCGGTGCCGGCCCCGCTTGCCCCTGCGCCGCGGCAGGCGCTGCCCCAACCATCGCGGCGGCGGGCGCGAGCCCGGCGATCGCGGCGCCCTTCAACAGGTCTCGACGGCTCGAGTCGTCGGTCATGATGCGCTTCCTTGTCCGTGACTTCCGGCCCAAGCGCTTGCCGACGCGAAAAGGTTCACGCGGGCGGCGGCGCGGTCACCCGTTGGCAAGCCGCACCGCCCCGCCTAACCGTGGCGTCCATGACCGCGCTGCCCGCCTCCGACGCCGATGCCGTCGCCGAACTCGAGTCGCTCGCGGCGCAGATCGCCCGCGCCAACCACCTCTACCACAGCGAAGACGCGCCCGAGCTGTCGGACGCCGACTACGACGCGCTGGTCCGCCGCAATGCCGCGATCGAGGCAGCCTTCCCGGCGCTGGTCCGCGTCGACTCCCCCTCCGCCCAGGTCGGCGCGGCACCGGCCGCCCACCTTGCCAAGGTGCCGCACGCCAGGGCGATGACCAGCCTCGACAACGCGTTCGCCGACGAGGACGTGGTCGAGTTCGTCGCGCGCGTCCGCCGCTTCCTCCGTCTGGCCGATGACGAGCCGGTGGCGCTGACGGCCGAACCCAAGATCGACGGACTGTCCTGCTCGCTCCGCTACGAGCGCGGTCGTCTCGTCCAGGCGCTCACGCGCGGCGACGGACAGGTCGGCGAGGACGTCACCGCCAATGTCCTGGCCGTAGCCGACATCCCGCAGCAGCTGACGGGCGATGCACCGGACGTGTTCGAGGTGCGCGGCGAAGTCTACATGGCCAAGGGCGACTTCACCGCGCTCAACGCGCGCCTGCTCGCGGAGGCCGGGGCCGCCGGCAAGGAGGCGCGCCAGTTCGCCAATCCGCGCAACGCCGCGGCCGGCTCGCTCCGCCAGAAGGACGCGAGCGTCACCGCCGGGCGTCCGCTCCGCTTCCTGGCGCATGGCTGGGGGGAGGCGAGCGCGGTGCCGGCGGACACCCAAGCCGGGCTGGTCGCGATCATGCGCGGCTGGGGGTTCCCGATCGCGGATGCCTTCGCCCAGGTACCCGACTCCGGCGCGGCTCTGGCCGTCTATCGCGCGATCGAGGTCACCCGGGCCGACCTGCCGTTCGACATCGACGGCGTGGTCTACAAGGTCGATCGGCTCGACTGGCAGGCCCGGCTCGGCGTCGTCGGACGAAGCCCGCGCTGGGCGATCGCCCACAAGTTCCCCGCCGAGCGCGCGCAGACGACGCTCAACGCGATCGACATCCAGGTCGGGCGCACCGGCTCGCTGACCCCGGTCGCGCGGCTCGAACCGGTCACGGTCGGCGGCGTCGTGGTCACCAACGCGACGCTCCACAACGCCGACGAGATCGCGCGTCTGGGCGTGCGCGTCGGCGACCGCGTGGTGCTCCAGCGCGCGGGCGACGTCATCCCGCAGATCGTCGACAACCTGACCCGCGACGCCCACCGGCCCGCCTTTTTCTTCCCCGACCATTGCCCGCAATGCGGCTCGCTCGCGACCCGGGGCGAGGACGAGGTGGTGGTGCGCTGCACCGGCGGCCTCGTCTGCCCGGCGCAGCGGGTGGAGCGGCTGATCCACTTCGTCTCGCGCCATGCCTTCGACATCACCGGGCTGGGGCTGGTGCGGGTCGAGGAGTTCTTCCGGGACGGCCTGATCGCCTCGCCCGCGGATATCTTCCGCCTCCACGCGCATCGCGACGCGCTGATCCGGCGCGAGCGCCTGTCCGAACTGGTGGTCGGCAAGCTGCTCGACGCGATCGACACGCGCCGCCGGATCGGGCTCGATCGCTTCCTGTTCGCCCTCGGCATCCGCCATGTCGGAGAGATCACCGCGCGTGACCTTGCCCGCCGCTACGTCTCGGCCCGGTCCTTTGCCGCGATGATCCGGGCGGCGCTGCATGTGCGGCGCGCGACGTTGCCGGCGATCGGCGAGGCGGAGAACCGGTTCGCGCTACGTCGGGCGCGCGCGCTGGTCGCCGCGGTCGACACCGCCGGCATCGGCCCGGAGGTCGCCGACGCCATGCTCGCCTTCTTCGCCGAACGTCACAATCGCGCGGTCGTTGCGGACCTGCTGCGCGAAGTGGAACCGCTCGACGTCGTGCATCAGGTCCGCGCATCGGAGGTGTCGGGCAAGACGGTGGTGTTTACCGGGACGCTGGAGACGCTGAGCCGCGACGAGGCCAAGGCGCAGGCGGAGGCGCTGGGCGCGCACGTATCGGGTGCGGTTTCCCGAAACACCGATCTCCTCGTCGCGGGGCCGGGGGCCGGCTCCAAGCTCAGGAAGGCGACCGATCTGGGCGTCCGCGTCATCGACGAAGCCGGCTGGGCGGCGCTGGTCGCAGCCACGATCCAGCCGTAATCCGTTGCCGTTTTGCAACGCAACATCCTTGCCGGCATCGGGTTCCGGAATCCGACTCCCCCCTGTCACCGAACGGAAATAATAGGAGCGCAGGGCGCCGGGCAACGGCGGTGGCCGCGATCCGGGCTTCGGCTCAAAGGGGAAATCTTCTGATGCGAACCAATCTTCTGCTGGGTGTGGCTGCGGTCGCGCTCGTCATGCCGGCTGTCGCTTCGGCACAGGAGACGACCTCGTCGATCCGCGGCTCGGTCACCGCAGCAGGCGCCCCCGTCGCTGGTGCCGAGGTCGCCGCGATCGACGTGAACTCGGGCACGCGATCGACGGGCAGCACGGACGCGAGCGGCGCATTCACCCTCGCCGGCCTGCGCCCCGGCGGCCCCTACACGGTGGAAGTGACCAGCCCGTCGGGCAACACCACCGTGACCGACATCTTCACCGTCGTCGGCCAGCCCTTCGACTTGCCGGTCGAACTCGCCGCGGCCGGTGACACCGGCGGCGACATCGTCATCACCGCATCCTCGATCGCCGGCGCCGGCACCATCGCCAGCGGCCCGCGCACCGTGCTGACCCAGGACGACATATCCAAGGTCGCGTCGGTCAATCGCGACGTCCGCGACCTCGCCCGCCGCGATCCGCTCGCGCAGCTCGACCTAAGCAATACCCGCGCGGTCAGCTTCGGCGGTGTCAATCCGCGCTTCAACCGCTTCACCATCAACGGCGTCCAGATCGGCGACAATTTCGGCCTCAACGCCGACGCCAACCCCACCGGGCGCGGCCCGGTGCCGTTCGATGCGATCAGCCAGTTCTCCGTCTCGATCGCCCCCGTCGACATTCGGCAGGGCAACTTCCAGGGCGGCGCGATCGACACGGTGCTCCTGTCGGGCGACAACGAGTTCCACGGCACCGGCTTCTATTCGCAGTCGACCGACGGGCTTCAGGGCGACCGGATCGGCTCCACCTACATCCCGCTGACCAAGTACAAGTCGGAAACCTACGGTGCCACCTTCCGCGGGCCGATCATCCGCGACAAGCTCTTCTTCATGGTCTCGGCCGAGCGCAACACCGATCCGCGCCCGCTGACCGTCTCGTCGATCACTCAGATTCCCGGCCTGACCCAGGCACCGATCACCCAGGTCCAGGGCATCTCGCAGTCGGTCTACAATTTCGAGGCGGGCGACGTCCTGCGCATCAACAACCAGCGTGACGAAAAGATCGTCGGGCGGATCGACTGGAACATCACGGACGGCCAGCGATTGTCACTATCCTACATTAACGCTTACGAATCGAGCACGGTCAACAGCAACGCCAGCCAGAGCAACACCACGCCCTCGCTCGGCCTGTCGTCGAACGGGTATCAGCGATCGAATCTGGTGCGCGCGGGCATCGCGCAGCTCAACTCCGACTGGACCGATCGCCTCCACACCGAGACGCGCTTCCTCTACAAGTCCACCGAGGTAACGCAGGCGCCGCTGAACGGCCTCGGCTTTGCGCAGTTCCGCATCTGCACCGACGCCGCCAGCATCAACACCGGCACCAACATCAACACGAGCTGCGGCACCGCGCCGGTGATCGCGATCGGTCCGGACAACAGCCGCCAGGCCAACGATCTGTATTTCGATACCTGGGGCGGATCGCTTCTCGCGCGCTACAATGCCGAGGATCACGAGATCCGCGTGCTGGCGGAGTATAACCGCAACCGCACCACCAACCTGTTCCTGCAGAATGCGACAGGCAACTATTATTTCGATTCGATCGCCGACTTCCAGGCGCGCCGGGCCAGCCAGCTCGTCTATCAGAACGCAATCTCGGGCAACGTCGCCGATTCGGCCGCCAACTTCGTCTACGAACAGTGGACCTTCGGCGCCCAGGACACCTGGCAGATCGCCGACAACCTCGATCTGACCTACGGTATCCGCTACGACCTGTACGGCATGCGATCGGAAGTGCCGGCGAACGTCAACTTCTTCAACCGT
>Ga0325401_1002677_pt1 | contig 15958 bp, 21 predicted proteins | sample PopdelMetagenome_FD_205666 | JGI IMG/M metagenome (GOLD analysis project Ga0325401, IMG submission 205666) | Populus deltoides microbial communities from Bellville, Georgia, United States - Xylem-PdKOR-R2 | ecosystem: Host-associated > Plants > Phyllosphere > Stem > Wood/Secondary xylem | place...
TCGTCGAGCGACTCGCCCTCGGCAGCGACGACGTCGACGAGCGTGAGCTCGCCTGTCGTGACCGTGCCGGTCTTGTCGAGCACCACCGTGTCGACCCGCCGCGTCGACTCGAGCACCTCCGGCCCGCGGATGAGCACCCCCAGCTGGGCGCCGCGGCCGGTGCCCACCATGAGCGCCGTGGGCGTCGCCAGCCCGAGCGCGCAGGGGCAGGCGACGATCAGCACCGCGACCGCCGCCGTGAACGCCGTGGCCGCGCCGGCCCCGGCGAGCAGCCAGCCGACCAGCGTGAGCCCGGCGAGCGCGATCACCGAGGGCACGAACACGCCGGAGATGCGGTCGGCGAGGCGCTGGGCCCGGGTCTTGCCCTGCTGGGCCTCCTCGACGAGGCGGGCCATCCGCGCGAGCTGGGTGTCGCCCCCGACCCGCTCGGCGCGCACGACGAGCCGACCGGAGGTGTTGACGGTGCCCCCGACGACGGCGTCGCCGGCGCCGACCTCCACGGGCACGGTCTCGCCGGTCAGCAGGGAGGCGTCGAGGGCCGACGACCCTGACTCGACGGTCCCGTCGGTCGCGACCGTCTCCCCCGGTCGCACCACGAAGCGGTCGCCGACGGCGAGCGAGCCGACCGCCACCCGTGTCTCGACCCCGCCGCGCAGGACGGCGACGTCCTTGGCGCCGAGGGTCATCAACGCGCGCAGCGCCTCGCCCGCACGGCGCTTGGAGCGCCGCTCGAACCAACGCCCCGCGAGCAGGAACGTCGTGACCGCGCTCGCGGCCTCGAAGTAGACCTGGCCGAGGCCGTTGGAGCGCTCGAGGCTCAGCTCGAGGCGGTGGGTCATCCCGATGGTGCCCGCGTGGCCGAAGAGCAGCGCCACCAGCGACCAGAGGTACGCCGCCAGCACGCCCACCGAGACGAGGGTGTCCATGGTCGTGGCGCCGTGGCGCAGGTTGACGGACGCCGCCCGGTGGAAGGGCCACGCCCCCCACGCGACCACCGGCGTCGCGAGGGCCAGCGAGACCCACTGCCAGCCGTGGAACTGCCAGGCCGGCACCATCGCGACGGCCACGACCGGGAGCGAGAGGACCGCCGAGACGACCAGGCGACGCCGCAGCGCGTCCAGCTCGGCGTCGCGCTCGGACCCCTCCGGTGCGTCGGGGCCGAGGCGCGGCAGCGTGGCGGCGTACCCCGCGGCAGAGACGGTGGCCAGCAGGTCCTCAGCGGTCACCGGGTCGGTGTAGGCGACGTGGGCCTTCTCGGTGGCGTAGTTGACGCTGGCGCTCACGCCGTCGAGCTTGTTGAGCTTGCGCTCGATGCGGTGGGCGCACGAGGCGCAGGTCATCCCGGTGATCTCCAGGTCGACCTCGACGGCCGTGCCCGCACCCGGACTCACCTCGGGTCCCGCGGTCACCTCAGGCCACCTCGTAGCCGGCTTCCTCGACGGCAGCCGCGACGGCAGCGGGGTCGAGGGGCCCGGTGGAGGTCACGACGACCTCGCCGGTGGTGTGGTCGGCGCTCACCTCGGTGACGCCGTCGAGCTCGCTGACCTCCTCGCGCACGGAGGCCTCGCAGTGACCGCAGGTCATCCCCCGCACGGCGTACGTCGTGCGGACGGGGGCGCTCACGAGCGCACCAGCCGCGCGATGGCGCCGAGAGCCTCGTCGACCTTCTGCTGACCCTCGCGCTCACCGGCGCGGGCCGCGTCGACGACGCAGTGGTGCAGGTGGTCCTCGAGGAGGCCCAGGGAGACCGCGTGCAGCGCCTTGGTCACCGCGGCGACCTGGGTCAGCACGTCGATGCAGTACTGGTCCTCCTCGACCATGCGCTGCAGACCGCGGGTCTGTCCCTCGATGCGGCGCAGCCGCTTCAGCACGTCGTCCTTGCGGTGGGTGTAGCCGTGCACCGTCGCTTCCATGCCGCCTACCCTACCCCCCTAGGGTATGGAGACAAGGGCGTGCGACGACGCCGACCGCTCAGGCCGGTCGTGTCAGAGCTCGCGGTCGACGCCGAGGATCCGGTCGATCTCGTCGCGCGAGAGGTGGTCGTCGGCCTCGCTGGCCGCGATGATCAGGTTGGTGGTCAGCTCGACCTCGCCGAGCAGGTCGGCGTCCTCGAGCGTCACGTCGAACTGGTCGTGCACTCTCATGCCCCCTCTGCTCACTGGTCAGGCTCCGTTCCGGTCGGCCGGCGCGAGTCGCCAGTGCGACATCTCCGCCGGTACCCAAGACTATCTCCGGCGACCTCAGGAGACAGTGATCCGATCGGGTGGTCGGAGCACCACCCGGACAGCACACGAGGCCCCACCCGGGCGGGTGGGGCCTCGTGCGTCAGTCGATCAGCGGTCGACGAGATGTCGACCCGTCAGTCCTCAGACAGGACGGACGTTCTCCGCCTGGGGGCCCTTCGGACCCTGGGTGACGTCGAACTCGACCTTCTGGTTCTCGTCCAGGGACTTGTAGCCCTGGGTCTGGATCGCCGAGTAGTGCACGAAGACGTCGTCGCCGCCGTCCTCCTGTGCGATGAAGCCGAAACCCTTCTCGGCGTTGAACCACTTCACGGTGCCTTGAGCCATTGCTCGGTTACTCCTCAAACGGGGTTGTGGGACCGCCACTTCGACGGCCCGACAATCGATGCGGGAAACTCGTCGCTCGACCCGCGGGGCAACCCACAAGCAGAACGCCGTTGGATCACGAACTCCACCGGCGTGTTGAACCAGCTGGAAGTCGCACCTCTTGCTGCGACGACCATACCCCGGTCGGGCCCGGAGAGCACCCGTGTGGAGCGCACGTCCTGAACGCCGGTCCGCGGCGACGTTCCGTCCGCGCCTGGCGCAGCCCCGGTTGACGCGGCAGCACGGCCACCAATGTCACCGTTCTGTTGCCGGTCGATACCAGTGTTGTGGGGATTGTCCAGACCGCTCCGCGCCTCTGGAGTCACATCAGCCCCACCAGTAGTCAGAAGTCCCAGATCACTCAGCCGAACGGCCTAGCCCGCACGGACTACGCCACCCGCAGCAGCACGAGCGGTAACAGAACTGCCTCACGGACCGTTACCGAGCCGCCAATCTTGTGGACGTGGCCGAACCCCAGGCCGCGAAGTCCGGTCCACCGGTCGTGAAACCCCAGCCGCTCGCGGCTCACGACGGACCACGAGACCCCACTGGATGGCCCCGATGTCCCCCAAGCTCCGCACCCCCGCCCGGCTGGCGCTCGTCGCCTTCGCCGTGGCGGCCTCCTCCGTCGCCCTCCCGCAGGCCGCCCAGGCGGCCGGCGCCACGACGTACTACGTCTCGCCCGCCGGCAACGACTCGAACGCCGGCACCTCCCCCGGCTCCCCGCTCCGCACCCTCGGCCGTGCGTCGGGCCTCGGTCTGAACCCGGGCGACTCAGTGCTGCTGCAGGGCGGTGCGACGTTCTCCGGCAAGCTCGCGGTCTGGCGCAACGGCACGTCCGGCAGCCCGATCACCGTGGGCTCGTACGGCACCGGCCGGGCGATCGTCACGGGCGACTGCCTCGAGGTGGGTGGCTCCTACGTCACGATGCGCGACCTGACCATCACCGGCTGCGCCAGCAACGGCATCTGGACCAACGGCACCGGCAACGTCGTCACCGGCGTCGAGGCCACGCACAACGTGCACGGCATCGACGTCGGCCCGCAGTCCAAGGGCACCCGGATCGTCTCGAACTACCTGCACCACAACGACCGGATGGCCCCCAACACCCCGGGCGCCTTCGACGACTACGGCGCCGTCGGCGTCGTGGTGGAGGGCGACGGCACCGAGGTCGCCTACAACACCATCACCGACAACTGGGCGGCCTCGGCCGACTTCGGCACCGACGGCTCCGCCGTCGAGATCTACGGCGGCATCGGCACCTCCGTGCACCACAACCTCGCGAGCAACAACCGGACCTTCACCGAGCTCGGCAACAAGCGCTCGGCCAACACGGTCTACGCCTACAACCAGGTCACCTCGAACCTGACCGAGAGCGAGTTCCTCATCACCCGCGGCGACGCCGACTACTTCGGGCCCGTCACCGGCACCAAGGCCGAGTTCAACACCGTGCAGCTGACCGGCGCCAAGAGCCTCGGGTTCTCCTGCTACGCCGGCTGCACGCCGTCGTACTTCTCCCTGTCCAACAACGTGCTCGACGTCGCCGGCCGCATCGGCTACCTCGAGGGCTCGATGGCCGGCGGCAACAACGTCTACTGGCGCGGTCGTCTCGACGGTCTCAAGCTGATGAGCGGCGACCGCTACACCGACCCCGGCTTCAAGCCCGGCACCCTCGTCCCCTCCGCGAAGAGCCCCCTCGTCGACGTCGCCACCCAGCCGCTGATGGACAGCGACCTCAAGGGCACCCAGACCGGCGTCGACGGCAACGGCGACGGCAAGTCCGGCGCCGACATCGGCGCCTACGAGGTCAAGGGCAAGGACGGCAAGAAGGGCGGCAAGTCCGGCAAGGGCAAGCACGGCAAGGGCGGCAAGAAGGACGGGAAGAAGGACGGCAAGAAGTCCGGCAAGGGCAAGAAGAACGCACAGGCCAAGGGCGGCAAGAGCCGCCACTGAGACCTGGTCCGCGGGACCCCAGGGGTCGGGGTCCCGCGGATCGGCCACCACTCCACAGACCTGGTGTGCGGGACCCCCAGGGGTCGGGGTCCCGCGCACCGGAACCGAGGGACGGAGCCTCCACTCCGCTCCTCGACCGGGAGCCTCCACTCCCGACCGGTCCCCGCCTCCCGCGACCGCCCGGGGGTGGCGGGAGGTGGGGACCGACCACAGACGATGTCCCGGCTCAGGGGTGGGCCGGGACATCGTCGCGTCTGCGGCCGGGTCGCCGGTGGGTACGCCGGTGGTACGCCGCGTGGCCGGGCCGGGCTCGCGGCTCGTAGGCTGGCCGCGGGCCCTTAGCTCAGTTGGTAGAGCGTCGGACTTTTAATCCGCTGGTCGTCGGTTCGAGCCCGACAGGGCCTACCACGTTTCCGCAGGTAAGAGGGTCAGGGCGGGCCGGATCCGATCCGGCTGACCCTCCTCCGCCCCTCCGAACCCTTTGGAGCTAGGGCGCGTTGTGCAGCGCAACACCTTCGCGCCCCGCTCCCGTCTAGTGTCTCGCCATGGGTAATCCAGCTTGGGGTCACGGGTATCACGCAGGAAAGTCCGAGGGGTACGAGACCGGACGGGCGGAAGGTCGCACCCAGGGCGCGGCTGCAGCAGTTGTCCTGACTGCGGCGTTTTGGGCTGGCTCGGCTTTGGTCCAGAAGGTTCGCGAGCGCGGCGTAGAGAAGCGTCGGGAAGCCGCCGAAGCCGAGGGCCCCACGGAACCTCTCCCAGCGGTTGCAGACGAGAGCGTCGACGCTGACGGCCCCAGTTGCAGTTCACGTCGTGGTTGCGCGGAGGTGTCGGAGACGGGTGGTACGACTAAGCCGTGAGGCTGAAGCGGCAGACCGCAATGTTCAAAGATGTCGCCGTCGAGTCTCTGACGCTCAGCATCGAGCTCTTCAACCGTCCTAGCGCGCTGGCACGCGAGCACGCCGTCGTAATGATGCTGGCCCACAGCTTCGAGATGCTCCTGAAGGCGATCATCTTTCAGCGCCGCGGGTCGGTGCGCGATAAGGGCGAGGCGCTGTCGCACAGCCTGAACCGCTGCATCGACATCGGGGTCGACTCACTCAAGGTGGTACAGCCGGACGAGCGAACTCTCTTGCTTGCGATCAAGCAGGACCGCGATTGCGCCACTCATGATGTGATCGCAATGTCTGAGGACATGCTCTGGATCCACATGCGCGGTGGTATCACCATCTTTAGCCGACTGCTCCACGACGAGTTCGGCGACGACCTGACTGACCTTCTCCCCGGCCGAGTCATTCCTGTCAGCGCGGCCCCGCCATCCGACCTAGGCAAGCTGGTGGAGTCAGAGCTGGCCTCAATTACCGAACTGCTTCAGCCCGGTAAGCGTCGGACGGCCGAGGCAGGCGCTCGACTGCGACCATTCCTCAGTCTTGACGGAAGCGTCACCGGACGCAGCGATCAGCCGACAGAGGCGGAAGTGGCCGCTGCGGAGCGGCAGCTGCGGAGCGGTTCAAACTGGCGAGTGGTCTTCCCCGGTCTGGCGCAACTGTCGATTGTCGCTCCCGCCCCCGGAGCTGATGCGCAAGAGGTAGTCCTGCGTATCGGCAAGAGCCCCGATGCTATCCCGGTGAGACGCGCTGTCTCCGGCGACGAAGAAGCCCTTGCCTACCGCGGCGTCAGCCCGTTCGAGGAGTTTGGCATCAAGCTGTCCAACTACGGCAGCAAGTTGGGGCTGACGCGCCAACAGGGCTACGCCCTCCTCTGGGAGCTGCAGATAAAAGATGACGAGCGCGCCTATTTCATCAAGCTGAACGCGTCGGGGAGTGTGGTCTACCAGGGCCTGAGCGCAAGGGCGCTAGAGCTTGGACGCGCCTGGCTGGGCAGCCCCCCGAACGACATCGCGGAAGTCACCGCGCGTTTCAACCGCCGCAACGCGCGGTCGTGACGGTCTCCCAATCTGGCCGTTAGCTGGATGTCGATCTGATGGGCCGCACGAGTTTGCTCATGTCGGCGTCACGGTCTGCGTCGAGGATGTGCGAGTAGATCTTGAGCAGCACGTCGACCGAGTGACCCAGGTAGTCCGCCACCCGGTAATAGTCGATCCCACTTCGGAGCATGAGCGAGCCAGCAGTGTGGCGAGTGTCGTGCAGACGCATGCGCGCGGGCAGGCCAGCAGCAGCGAGGGCAGGCTTGAATTGCCGCCGGTAGAACGATTCTCGGCTCCACGGCTTGTCCCAGCACAGCTCCCCGGTGCTGCCACCGAACCGGGTCTGGCCGCCGTGCTCTCGCCCCGGCCAAAGGCCCGCCTCCAGATCGCCGGAGCGAGGGTGCGCCAGTAGGTAGGCGCGCAGGTCGGAGGCGAGCCAGGGCGGAAGACCCACCACGCGAGCCTTGCCGTTCTTCGGGACGTGCGTCTCCCACGCCCCTGTGACCTGGCGGACGGTTCGCCGTACGTAGACCCGGCGGTTGGTCAAGTCCAGGTCACCTACGCGGAGGCCCGAGACCTCGGCGCAGCGCAGGCCGGTGTAGCACATGAAAACGATAAGCAGGTCGTATGGCGGGCTCAGCGCAGCAGCGAGGTCGGCCACCTGGCTGTCGTCCAGGCAGACCATCTCCTGCTTGACGCGCCCGGTGGATTTGTCGGTGGGGAGCCTCACGTCCAGTGCGGGGTTGTAAGCGATGGCGCGGGAGTGGGTCGCGTAGGTCAGGACGTGTCGAGCCGTCAGGTAGTGATGACGAATCGTGGGCGGCGCCAGGCCGCGATCGAGGAGGCCGGCCACCCAGTCTTGGATGTCAGCTGTAGTAAGCGAGCGGATGCGCCGGTGACCGAAGGCAGGCACCACCGAGGCGTCGAGGAGGTTTCGGTAGCTGCGCGCCGTGCTGGGCTTGAGCCCGATGGAGTGGTCGCGGAACCAGCGTTCAGCCCACACTCCGAAGGTCTCCTTGCCGCCAGATGGGTCGTGCAGGGAGCGGTCAACGGCGCGCTGCTCGACTTCAGCCTTCTTGGCCTTCGCCTCCTCCAAAGTGGCGAAGCGTTCCTGGGCGAAGCGCCTAGTCGGCTGAGCATCAGGCGTCGCCGCGTCTTGGTACCAGCTCCACCGGACCTCGTACTTCTTGCCGCGCGTGACCTCACGCTTGACGATCCGGGCCATCAGCTGACTCCTGCGGTGTTGTTGACCAGTCGCCGGGCAGCAGCGACGGACTGGGTGGCGCGGATGGGGTGGGCGGCGTGGTTGGTGTTCACGCAGAACTCGCCGGGCAGAGCGCGGCAGTAGGGGCACGGAACGCCCGTGTGGTGCTTGCCGCCGAGTTGGTCGAACGCGAGCTGCTCGCGGAGCTTGCGCAATGCGATCCAGCGCTTCTCGCAGGTGCGGTGGGGCCCGTTGCAGCTAGCACCGGCTCGCGCGTTGCAGTTGAGGGCGTTGGGGCAGCGCAGTTGGCGTGCCTGCTGCTCGGGGGTGAGCCGGTTCAGGAAGCGCAGCGTGATCATGCGGCGACCTGCGCCGTGTTGTAGATGCGCCGGACAGTGCTGGGCTGCCACGTGGGCTTACCTGCCGGCGAGAGGACACCTTCGTTGGTCAGCGCGCGGGCAATGCAGCCGAAAGACTGCCCGTCCTCCCGAGCGAGGCAGATGCGGTCAACCAGCGATGCCGGGGCGAGGCGGGGTCGACCTATGCGCTTGCCGGCTGCCTTAGCTGCTGCCAGTCCCTCGCGGGTGCGCTGTGCGATCAGGTCTCGTTCGAGCTCGGCGAAAGTGGCGAGCATGTTCGCCATCGCGCGACCCTGCGGAGTGGAGAGGTCGACCCCGAGATCGCAGACAACGAGGTCCCAGCCTTGAGTTCGTGCTGCGTCGAGGATGTCGGCGGCGTTGGCGACAGATCGGGCTAGCCGGTCCATCTTCGCCGCGATCAGGACATCAGCTCGGCCAGCGGCCAGCTTCTCGAGGCACGACCGCAGTCCCGGGTTCACGTGCTTGCCCGATCCGCCCTCGTCGGCCACGAACTCGACCGCCCATCCCCGGCGCTCGGCCTCGGCCTGGATTGTTGCTCGCTGCGCCGCGAGCCCGAGCCCGGAAGCAGCCTGCTCGTCCGTACTGCACCTCACATAGCCCAAAGCGGTCTGGCGCTCATTCATGGTGTCTCCCCTAGTCACCGGCCACCCTGTTGTCAGGGCCAAACCGTCCAGTTGGGCCTTACGCCCTGAGCTACCCTCCCTCCCGATCTGAGCCGCTGGCTACAAGGCGATCTGCGGCTTCCGCGACCCTGAGTCGGTGCCTGGCCCACGCCCGATCGCGGCAGCTCGTAGGAGGCTGAGTAGCGACATCGAGGCGACGTGCGAGGGCGGACCCTGGTGGGTCTGACCGGGGAGGTCCGCCCTCGACGCCATCACCGAGCTGTTCATCCAGTCGGCCCGTCGACCGACCCAGCTCGGAGCTTCTCTGCGGCGCGCGGCAGCGCCTCGGCGATCTCCCAAAGCACGAACCTCCAGTAAGGCTCGTCTGGCACATCGATCGCCATCGGGCCTACCCAGACGTGTATGCGGCCGTTCTCCTCGATGATCACTCGTACGCCCGCGGCTTGCGTGGGCCGAAGCCCTGGCTGCTCCGGGCCGCTGGCAGCGCCGGAGGTGGCAGGGCGGGGACAACCTGCGCCACGACGACGTGCTCCGACCCGTTGGAGTCCTCGACGTCCACCAGCAAGGACTCGATGTCTTCCTCGTGGGGCTTGAGCGCGATCTCCAGCTGAGCCGTCTTGGTGAGGCCAGCTCGGTCCAGGAGGTCCCGCGCCGCAGCGAGCTGGACCTGGGGCGGCACGTTCTTGTCGCGCATGAGGCGGATGAGCGTGGCTGCAGCCGGGTCGGCGGCCATGAGGATGCGTTCTTCGGCCTTGGCCCGAGCGGCCCGCGTGGCCGACCCGTGCATGCGACAAGTTGAAGATGCAATCATCGGCGGGTTCTTGCAGAGGTCTCCGTCCCGCGTCTTGGCTGTGCATGAGGCCTCTGTGTGCGTGAGGGATTCACCCTTCTTTGGCATCGTCCGGCTCCTCACCCGTCTTCATCGCACCGCGCGTGAGGTCGGCGATCTTGGCATCGATCGCGTCCCCGAGCTCCTCGTCCCGGATGCCCGCCACGAACACCCCGAGCAGGCCGTCGCGCAGCGGGTCAGTCGGGGAGCCGACTAGCACTCCTCGCCCGGTCCTGTCCTCGACTCGTAGCGGCCAGACGATGTGGTCCTTCGCTGCCCAGCCGACCACCCGCCAGGTAGCGACCTTCCACCCGACCTCGTCGGCGCGAGTTCCCGAGACCTCGTCTGCCCCCGCACCCAACACTGGAGCTTGGATGCAGTACATCGCTCGGTACGGCGACCCGCGCTCCATCGCTACTGCGGTGATGCCGCCCGCCTTGTGCTTGGTCATCGCTTGCCTTTCGCTAGGAGTAGCGGTTCCACTTGCAAGAGGGTTGGCGGGTGTTGGCGGGTGTCTCCCCCTACTAGCCCCTCGGCCCCCTAAAACCCCCGTAATCCCGGTGATTCCGGGGTTTCCGGCCTCGACTTGATCGACGGGGAGAACACCCGCCGACACCCGCCGTGAGCGTGAAACCGACGGCATGTGGACACGCCTCAAACCGGAAATCACCCTCGACGATTTCGGGGGTTTCACCGCGAGGGGCTGCGGGCGGGCAGTCACGACGACACCCGCCATTCGAGGGCCTTCCGCTTCCGGTTCTGGCGGCTGCGGACGACCAGCGTCCCGGCGTAGCGGCCCTCCCGGTTGCGGAGCCAGAGCCCTAGAGACTTGGTGAAGGCGGCTGACGACAGGATGTCGGGGCGGTGCTTCGCCAGGAGTTCGAGGGGCAGCGACTCGCGGACAACGTCCGAGTCGCAGGCAGATAGCACCTCGCTCGGCGAGAACCAGTCCGCGCCGAAGTAGTCGGCCAGCACCGCCAGGAACATGGCCCACTCAGCGTCGTCTGTGCCCACAGCGCCCCGGTTGGTGGACTCGTGGAGGAACGACCCCGCTACCCCGCTGTCGCGGAGAATGGCGTGCACGGACGACGCCCATAACCCGTACTGGTCAGAGCGGATGTCAGCGCGAGCCGGGAGCGACCGCCGGTGGGCCGTTCGGTACCTCGCCATCGTGAGCAGAGCCGCCAGTAGCTTCCCGCGGTTCGCGGTGAGGTAACCGACTAGGTCCGGGGTGGCGAAGTCCGTTCGCTCCCACGGTCGCGCGGTCTTGGGGTCGATGGTCGTCCAGAAGGTCCGCCGCGACTGATCCCCGCCGATGGCGATGTTGTTGCCCGTGAATGTCCAGAGCCGGTCGTTCGGCGCATCAACGTTCCGGTTTTGGCCCAACCAACGGTCCGACCACCGCGACTCCGTGAAAAGGGACTCCAGGTGCCCGCTGGCCGGGACCTCACGGACGTTGTCGAACTGGACGACTGGGGCGGTCGTCTCGACCAGGATCGTCGTGATGGTCTTGCGCATCTCGTCGTCGTGGTGTGGGAGCCCGTTGCGGAGCACCCCGCCATGCAGCAGCCGCGCTGATTGCGCCAGCAGCGACTTGCCCGAGCCTGGCATTGGGGCGTTGATGAGGAACGCGGGCCAGGGCGGCGGACACACGATGCGTAGCAGGGGTGTCAGCAACGCGCCCAGATAGTTGGCGCGGTCGTGTTGCGTGACGAACGGGAAGTCCTTGAACGTCCGCACCAGCAACCGCCGAGCGCGGGTGACTTGCTCTTTGGTTGGCCTGCTCGGCACCACCGGGAGGTCTAGGTCGGAGTCCGGCAGGTACATGTACCCGGTGTCGGCGTCGAACCCCGGCTGGTCCAGAAGCGACCCGTCCCGCCGCACCAGTGGCACATGGGTCACCCCCGCCAACCGGGGCAACGTCTCGATCTGTCCACGCGCGGCCGAGCTGAACGCGTCGGCGAACGCTGTCCCTGAAGGCACTGTGTCCGTCTGCCGCCCGTCGGCGCCGTCGACTCGATAGGTGCGGAACCGCTCGGTGAGGATGGCGCGTAGATCCGTAGGCGTGATGGCGTGGAGCTTGGCGGGGCCGTCGTCCTCGCCGGGTCGTGGCGGGAGATAGCCCGACTCGCCGATCTGCGGCACCACCACTAGGTACCGCTGCTCGTCGCCGCGCAGATAGATGCCTGCCAGAGCGCCCGCACCCAGGTTGCTACGGAGCCAGTCCAGGAGAACCTTGTTGTTCGTGACGTCGAGAGCCGGCAATCCATGCCCGGGCGCTTCGGCCCCCGCAGCCGCCGCCATCAAAGCCTCGATGTCGCCACCGGCCACCAGAAAGTCGTCCAGGCCGACCTTGGCTCCGGCCGTAGTGGGCGTCAGTGAGCAAACCGCTGTTCGAGCCTGGAAGTCGTAAGCAAGGAGGGCAGCGAGGTTCTGCTCATGGCGCTGGACCTCGGGCTTCGTCGTAGCGTCCGAGTCGTAGACGACGTACGTTGGCCGCCCCGCCAGAGCCAACGACTCCCAGCAGCCAAGGTTCATGATGTGCTCGGTCTGAAACACCCCAACCCCGAGCACGTCGACAGCGAGCAACCCCGCGCTCACCGCTGCGTCCGCCTTCTTCGCGCCCTCCGTTACGAGTAGCGGCCGAGCGGGATCCTCCCGGAGGGCCTGGCCCACGTTCGGAGGCACGTCGATCTGTTGGAGCTGGCCGACGGGCGTCTCGTACTTGATGCGTTTCCGCGCCTCCGGACGACTGCCCTTCGAGGGGCGACCAGGTTGCCGGCGGGGCGTATCGGGCTTGTACTGATAGCCCCAAACCTCCCCGGTCGCGTCGTGCAGCGGGAGCAGATAGCCGGGGCGAAGTGAATCCAACAGTTGCTGCCCCTTGAAGCCGAGGTCCTGGAGGCGGCCACGGCCTTCTGGGGTTGCGGGGACGGACTCATACGAGCGCGCAGCGATCACCGCATCCGAGATGCCCGATTCGTGTAGTTCGGCAAGGTGCCGATCATTGAGCGTCATGCGGCCGCGGCACCCCATGTGCGGTCCCAGGACACGCTGACGAGGAGACCGACGGCTGGCTGGAGTGCGGTGAAGAACTCGTCGTCGCTCAGGCCCGGCAGACCGCTCGTGCGCTTAAGGTGCGCGGTGATGGAAGCCTGGACGTCTCGGTAGTGAAGCGGCCACGCCACCGAGCGCAGCTCACCTATCGTCAGCGCGATCACGAGGCGCTCGCGCGGGCTAAGTCTGTGCAGTCCGGCAAGTTGGTGGCGCAGATGCTCCAGCGGCCGCTCCCCTAGGCGATCGCAGGTGTCGTCGTAAGCCAGGACCGTCGTCGGACGGTGTTGGCGGGGCGGGATCAGAACGGACGTAGGGTTCATTTCGCAAACTCCTTGCGTGGCGAGGGGGCCCCGAACCTTGGCTGGCGGGGCCCCCTCTCGTCGTTGTCAGGCGAACTCGTTGGGCAGCAGCACCGGGCGATAGATGGACGGGTACTTGCCCTGGAGCTCGGACGCGTAGGCAAGGACGTCGTCCATGCGCTCGCTGATGAGCTCCGACTGCGGGATGAGCACGGTGAGCCGCTGCAGCAAGAGGTCGTAGGTCTTGTCAGCCCTAGCCCAGGCCTCAAGGTCGATCTCTTCGCCATCGCGTAGCGCGGCCTCGAATGCTGCAAGCTCAACTGTTGCCTCGCCGGCTTGCCGGGCGATTAGATCGATCTTTGCCCGGATGTCGTCGGCCTGGTTGGCGAGCATGTCGTCCACCGGCCGAATCGAGTCGGAGAGGGCACGGTCGACCGCAGTGATGACAGCCGTCTCGGCCTGCTTGTTCTTGAACGTCAGCTGGCGTGAGAGCAGCGCCTGCTCCATCAGCGTCCCGGTGTAGACCGACGGAACGGTGTCGCGCTCGGGCATGTCAGGCCAGTCCCTTCGACCGACGCTGGCGGACGATGCCCAGAGCCCGCTCTCGCGTGCTGGCCCGGAGGTCCTCTCGCTCGTTCGCGACGGTCATCGCGTCGAGGGTGCGATCGGTCTGCTCTCGCAGCGCCGGAAGTACCTCCTCGATGACGCGTCCGCGCTGGTTGCGCATTTGCTGGCCGGCCGCGCGGTTGTGGTCGGGCTGGACGTAGACGTAGGGCTTGCTGGTGTCGCTCATGCGTTGGGTTCCCTTCTCTTGGTGGGTGGGTCGTCGTCGGCGGACGACAAGAGGCCAAGTCCGGCCAGGTGCTGCTCCAGAACTGACCGGATGAGCCATGCGGCGCTGATGCCCGTGGTCTGCGAGAGAGCGCGAAGCGCGTCTAGAACCTCGGGTCTGACACCCGTCACTGGGAGCCGTACCAAGCCGGGAGGACTCAGGTCACTGGGCTGCTTCATGACGTGAACCCTCGCGTGGTTCAGGCCGGTGGCGTTCTCCAGAACGGCTGCACCTGGGTCTGCACCTCAGCTATGCAGCCGCCTCGGCGTGACCCGACCGAGGCCGGGCTGAGGCGGTGGTCCGTCAGCGCGGGTCGCTGGGCCCGTGCTCCGGAACCAGCTCAGGGTGGGCAGCAACGAACGCGGCCACCGCCTTGCCGTCATAGCGACCGCGGGTGTTCGGCACTAGCGACTGGCCCACGTATGGTCGGAGTACGGCCGTTGGGACCCCGAGGTCGCGCGCGACAGCGCCAAGCGACATCCCACCTGAGCGCTGGGGGGCCTGGCGGGTCATGCCGTGGCCTGCTTGCGGTTGCGGGCGACGAAGTCGTCGAGGTCCGCCTGAGTGAAGCGCACCGAGTTGCCGACTTTGACCCCGGAGAGCTTGCCCGACCGCCACAGCCTCTCCGTCTGCCTGCGTGTGATGTTGAGGTAGGGACCGGCGGTGTCTAAGTCGAAGTCGAGTCCGGCGGTCGCGATATTGGGTGCGTTCACGAGTGGTCCTCTCAGGCGAGCACGGACTACCGGCAAAGGCGAGTAGGCCGACTCAAGGCGGGATAGTGGTGCTCGGCTACCGGACGCCACGCGGCCTCAGGCCTGACCGTGGTCTCTACACTCGCTAGCCCGCGCTGGACGATCCCCGGCTCAGCCCGGTCCGCCAGAAGCGAGTCGCCCGTCAGGCGACGGAAAGAACGTTACCGGTTTTCGGCGGTCGGCATCGGAGCACGATGGCTGGCGCCCAGTTCGGCAAATGTGGTGTTTTGACATTGGCCTGCAACCTCGGCGCGGCGACTACTCTCCACAGTTGTGACCGACGGGGCTCCACTGCGCGACAGACCACTCCTCGACGCAGAAGTGGAGCGGCTGCGCTTGATCTTGAGCACCTTCCGAGATGGCGGCGGTCAGAACGTCCTCAAGAGCACGGGCGAGTCCATGCCTGGCTTCCGCGACTTCGAGCGGGCCACGGCGGCGGTCTGCGGCGGGCAGACCCGCGAGGACAAGGGCGTCTTCGACGTGTTGGTGCCGTCGCCGGGCGGCGGAAACCCCTACGGCATCTCCTGCAAGATGACCGGCAAGCGCCCGGCGAAGCACATGTCGAGCTTCATGGAGCTTACGAACTCAGCGGCCAAGTTCGCCGCGGAGTTCCGGCGGCTCAACGTCTCGTGGGCGCACGACCCTGCCATGGCCGGAAACGCAATGGTCGACCTGGTTTCGTCCTGGCACGAGGCGCTCAGTGGCGAGGTCGACGTCGCGCACAGCGCCTATCTGGTTCTCGTGCACGACGCGCCTTGGCGGAAGTTTCAGCTGCACGCCTTCCCTCTCACCCTCAAGGCGGCAGACCCGCGAACTGACGTGCAGTGGACGGTGATGTACAACCGCAAGACGGGAGCGCCATCCTCGTTGCGGGGGACGATCGACGACAACGGCCGTGAGCACGTTCTGTGGGAGCTCTACCCGACCTCCGGCGGCCAATGTAAGTACTACCCGCTGCTCTCCTGGGCGACGATGGTCTCTCCCGAGTTCGAGCTTGAGCAGCCGACGCAGGAATCCCTGCCCGACCGCGCCGAGGAATACTTCCCGGACCTCTGGGCTGCTGTGAGGCCCTAGTCGTTGGGCGACTTAACCCAGAGCTTCTCCATACGGACCGCCGCCTTCTCGACCTTCGGTGGCTTCACTGAAACGTGGGTCCAGTCCTCGAGGAAGTCGTTGTAGAGGTCGTTGTCGTAGCCGCTGAGGACTACGGGGCCTTCATGCTTGATGAGGGCCTCAAGCATCTCTACATGCTCGTCCTGGGTCATTTCCTGGCCGTACATTTTCTGCGTACGCGTCGACGGCAGATACGGCGGGTCCGCATAGATGAGGCAGTCGGCCGCGGAGTATCGGCGAATTACTTCTAGGGCCGGACGGTTCTCGATCTCAGCGTGCTGAAGACGTGTAGCGAGGTCTGCAATCTCTGCCGGCACACGACTCCACCTATCTGACATCCCCCGAGCGCGCTGACGGACGCCACGCGTCTTCCAGCCAGT
>Ga0325401_1002678_pt1 | contig 15953 bp, 18 predicted proteins | sample PopdelMetagenome_FD_205666 | JGI IMG/M metagenome (GOLD analysis project Ga0325401, IMG submission 205666) | Populus deltoides microbial communities from Bellville, Georgia, United States - Xylem-PdKOR-R2 | ecosystem: Host-associated > Plants > Phyllosphere > Stem > Wood/Secondary xylem | place...
ACCTCTCGGATTTAGTCATTTTCCAAAGTTGGAGGCATTCCCCACCTTGGACTGACCAAAACCTTGCTGTCCAAATCTTTAAGAACATGTTTGCTGTTGTACAGATCTTGAATAACCCTTACTTTGTTTTTGTTCTATGAGCAAAACTTTATTGTATGCCTTTGAAACATTCAACAATCTTTGCCAGACAAGAACATCTTGAATTGAGAGTTTTAATCCACTCAAATAATGAACAACCTTTTGCTGTTCATTTTCATTCACATTAACTCTAGAGATGAGTTGATAAAACAAATTGGTATACTCTTCCATGCTTTCCACTTGCTTGAGGTTGTGCAAGCTTTTGTAAAGGATTCAAGTGTAGTTGGCAGAGAGAAATTGCTCGCACAAATTTTTCTCCATCTTCCCCTAATTATTAATCTCACCCTTACCACTCCTTTGGTGAGAGACTTGCAAATGTTCCCACCAAGATGAAGTACTTCCCTTGAAGTGGATAGCTACAAATCTAACTTTCCTTTCATCTACTACATCATAGTAGTCAAAAACTCTTTTCATGGTGTTTAACCAATCTACAAAATTATCCGAGTTCAAACCTTGGAATTCTAGCATTTCAACCATGATGCTTTGTTTAAGTGCTACCTATTAACAGTAGGTCTGCCAAGCTATATTGCATCAAAAGGATTCTTAAACTGAGAATGGAATCCTCAAGTTTGTGATCAACCTCACTAGGAGGGATCATTCGTTGTACAAGTCTTGTAAGAAGCTCAACTTGCCTTTGTAAATTAGCAATCTTGTCAACTCTACCATCATTCTGCTGGTGTCCATCATTCCTCCTAATTGGAGGGATGGCTTCAACTCCTGCAAACATCCATTTGATCTCCCCTTGCTCCACCCCTCTATCCTCTATCTCTTCGTGCCATTTTAAGCTCAAAATCTTGAACAAAAATGTGACACAAGTGATTAAATTTGCTGTAGTCACAGCATTACAACACCACCACAAACTGATAAAATCTCGTGACTGAAGCTATATAGAACAGGTCTTAATTGCACGGGGGAGCTTGATGTGCAGCTGGAAATGTATACTAAATTGATGATTTTCTTTGCTGATTTCTGGCAGGATTTGTGTGCTGAAAGTGGCTGAATTTATAACCGGATTCTGAGCCGTAACTCTTGACTTCAATCTCTTTAGTTTGTTGGTTGTTTATAGCTGTAAGAACATTACAAATTAGGCCTTAGATTGTATTCTTGGTCAGTCTTGAACATCATTTTGTAATCTCAATTTTTAGAGAAGAGTTTCTCTCTGAAGTTTTTGTATTTATTCTCACTTCCTAACAATTCCAGCATTTCTACTTCCTACTATCCTTTGATCCAAACTAGGATCACATCATCTAAGTGGCACTATTCAATAGGAGCTGTGGATGTTGTGAAATGAGGACCAGATAGAGAGTTGGATTAAGATAAAATGAGAAGTAAGACTGTAAATTTCAAAGGTTGGGATGAGGTGGTAGAAGAGGATATATTCAGAAGATTTTAGTGTTAAAGGGAGTGAAATCTCCTTCTAAATTTTTTTTTGGTCATGTCACCCAATTCTGTCTATTTATTGGGCATCATCTTCCTGTTGACAAAATTTTTTCCTGCCTTTAAGACTACTAGACTGATGAAGTTCTCAGTTCAAATTCTTTCCATATCTCTATGACAATATTGCATGTATCATCAAACAAGTCATTTTTCATTTTTAACATAAAATTTATTATAATATATGCATCTTATGCTACCACACTATGCATGCCTCATGGTTTCCTTCCTTTCCAATCATGTATTTATGTTTTAAATGAATGAGTTTGGATTAAAATATCATCGCTACATGCAAACATATGTTCATACTAAATTAAGATCATCAGTTTTCTTGGTTCAGGTCCATTGCTTGCAGTTCTTGATATATGAAGTGGTGTCTGGCGGTAATCATCGGAAGCCTGGTGGGCTCTTTGGCAACAGTGGGTCTGAGATTCCTGTGAACGATTTAAAGCAATTGGAGAGCTTCTTTTACAAGCTTAGCTTCTTCCTACATATATTGGACTATTCAGGTATTCTTATTTAATTGTTTGTCTTTTCCAAAAGAAGAGATTAACCTATTTTTAGGAGTGAAGGCAATTAGTCATGCTGGTCCAAGTTTTCAGTTGTTTTTATAATTAGCAGTCCCATGTATGGGGTCTATAAAGACTTTCATCCCTGATATTTTTACACTATGTTTAGTTGTGATCTTCTGATGAATTCTAGTATGCAAATCCTTTTCTTGAAAAACTCTAAATGACTACAGAATTTTCTGGACAAATGAGCTTATAGTAAGCATAGGAATAAGAAGATTCTTCACATGTTATGATGTATCCTGAAATTATCCTAAAAGATAAAGGATTTCCTTTACATGGTCCTCAAGATCAAGATGCCAACTCAATTCTTAAATATCATCCATTTGATATCTTGATTCATTGTCAGTAGATCATGCTAATAGGAGCATTGGCACATAATTGTTCCCTTACAGAACCCTTGTCTAATTAGCCTTGCGGACCCCATAAAAATGAAGAAGAGAGATGGCACTTCAATGGATATTCTTTGCTTTGCACAGTACAGAAAATGCTAATTTGGCATATTAGCAGCACATCCATGTTCACGGTGCTTCTGCTTCTTTGAGGATAATATAACTAATTTTGCTCCTGTTAGTGTTTTTCATTGGTCCAAGCTAGGTGGAAAATGACCTTTTGCTGCACCAAATTTCAAGTGGTATATACTGAAGTTTAACAATTCTGAAAATGTCTGCAGCGACTGTGGCAACTTTGACAGATCTTGGTTTCTTATGGTTTAGAGAATTTTATTTGGAGTCATCTCGAGTTATTCAGGTAAGAAAACAGGATTTCTTGTGGACCTGCTATAGCTAATGAAACTCTTCTAAACATGGAGAGAACTGGTCTACCTTACTAAATTGATGTTAACTCAGAAATTGTTTTCTTGCTTATTTTTAAACTAAATTGATCCGAGGAAGTGATTAACTTGGTATGAGGGGCTTACATGTATATATGAACTCTTAATTAGAAACTTCAGCCATTGTTCTCTGTTGTTTAACTCCTTTTGTTCTATTTCCTTGTTTAAATCATATTGGTTGGGAAAGTTATCAAGTTTCGTTCCAATCCTGATTAGATGAAATTTTATTGCTTTGGTCGTTTACATCTGGTCATGAACTGGTCCTGATTTTCTCTTTTATGGAATTAGCTGAAATGACTTCTGGTGGCTATACATAGATTTAGACATTTATTAGGAAGACAGTATGATAAGGGTGTATCAGAACAGAAGAAGGTTTCCAAATGAAAGAAAGCAGCATGTTCAACTGATAGGTCATTAAAATTTCATAATAGTGAAGTGGTAATTCTTTGTTTTATTTTCCTGTCATCCACTTTCTTATTCATTATATTACTTTCCTGATTTGTAGAAATTTTTTTGCTATCCATATGCAGTTTCCTATTGAATGCTCTCTTCCTTGGATGCTGGTGGATCATGTGCTTGAGTCCCAGAATGCAGGTCTTCTTGAAAGTGTTCTGATGCCATTTGACATCTACAATGATTCAGCTCAGCAAGCTCTGGCTGCATTAAGGCAGCGATTCCTCTATGATGAAATTGAGGCCGAGGTATATTATATTTTAGCATTTTCTAGGACTAATTTTTTTGCATCCCTTGTTGGAAATGTATGCATTTTCTATTTGTCATTTGATAAGCTGGCTGTGGCCTGTTGAATTTTTGCTCTAACTCAGTGGTTGCAAGTTTTTATAGGTGGACCATTGTTTTGATTTATTTGTTTCAAAACTCTGTGAAATTATTTTCACTTGTTACAAGAGTTGGGCAGCAAGGTACACGGCTTTCCTTCTCTCTTTAATAACACATGCTACTGGAAATACAAAGTATTAAATCATCTGTCTTGTTGGTTTGCTAAATCCTGTAGTGAAATGCTTGATCCTTCATTCCTCTTTGCTTTGGACAATGGAGAAAAGTATTCTGTACAGCCTATGAGATTCACTGCACTATTTAAGATGACGAGAGTAAAGGTAAAAGTATAATTTTCCTATTTTGTCACTGATTTACTGCACCTGTGGTAGCTGATATGTTTGGGCCACATTTGTCTTGCGAAGTATTCATTACCTTCTCCCTCTTTGGCAATTGTTAATGACAGTCTGAAATTTTGAAAACATAATATTTTATTTTTTTCAATTTACTCTTTAACTGGGACTGGGTACCTCAACTGTGGGATTATTTCACACAGTTATTTCTCAGCTTATGATTGGACCATATATCTCTGCTGTTGTTTTACATGTTTTAATCATCTTTTTCTTTCTTTCTGTCAATCTGAAGAGGAATAGTAATTTAGACCATGCTCCTCCGATACTCTCTCCCTTCATTTGGATTTAATTGTGTACAGTTACTTGGGAGGACCATTGATTTAAGAAGCTTGGTTTCTGAAAGGATGAACAAGGTTTTCAGAGACAATATTGAGTTTCTTTTTGATCGTTTTGAGTCTCAAGATCTATGTGCAGTGGTGGTAAGTAGATTGTTCTTGTGTTTCTTATATTAGTAATACAACTATCATGTTGCTATGTGGTGCTAACTGCTTGGTTCTCACATATTCATAAGTATAACGAGATATGGATGTATGTAATGCATGGCATTTTGACTTACCAGATTGAGCTTTTTGGTTGAATTCTCTAATGATAAAAACTAAATCAATAATTTTTCTGATGGAAAAACAATGACCTTGATTTCGTTGCAGGAATTAGAAAAACTTCTGGAAATATTAAAGCATGCTCATGGACTGCTTTCAAAAGATATTTCAATAGACTCGTTCAGTCTCATGTTGAATGAAATGCAAGAAAACTTATCTCTTGTATCATTTTCTAGTCGACTTGCAACTCAGGTTTGGCAAACTATTTCTGGCTTTAATTTTATGGGTACATCTCTCTGTAATAGTTATGCATGCTATAATTGTTAAATCAAGATGTACAATCATGGTATTCTGGGCAGTGTTTCACTCTAATCTCTAATATGTATCTGTCTTATAAATTTCAAACTCTAGGAATGCAGATAAAATGCTCGGAGCCTCAATTCTTAAGCCTATACATCCATTAGACATAGAGGGAAGAATTGATACTTTGTTTATATGGATGAGGTGGCATTGTGCATCATTAATCCTATTGTATAATATGCATACTCTCGTCTCTGTGATTCTGGGAAGAATTATTTTAAAAATTAGCTTATCTGATGTACTTGTTGAAAATCATTTGGGCTTTCTTATCCTTGTTTTGGCAATGAAAATATATCTCACATTGGGGACAGCTATACTAAAGCCGGAAGAGCATGTCTCAAGCCAGTTTGTTATCATTTTTGCCTGAGGACCTTTATATCTCGTCATTGTGTATGCATTGTCTAAAGGAGACTCATGCATGTTGTATTATTGGTATAATTGAGCTTGCCAATCCCTATTCTTGTACCTAAAACAAAGCATGATGCATCCTTTCCTATCTTTGAAAAGAAAATGTAGCGAGAGGATGATATTAATTAAAGGAAAAATCACATCTAGGCCAATTCATTAGCATTTTGGGTTAGAACTTTTATGTTTTGTCATTGTGTATGCATTGTCTAAAGGAGACTTCTCGTGTGAGTCATATTAAGTGACCTTGAGGATTCCATGGTTTTGTACGTACATACTAAGAGTGATGCATATTTTTCTTATCATTAACTTAAAGAAAAGTGTAAGAAAAGGTATGATATTATTAAAGAAAATTCCTAAGTGTGCTGTTTATTTTTATCTTTTGCTTTTCCAAGGAGCTAGTCTCACTCAATCAATTCATTGGTGTATGGTAGATTTGGTCAGAGATGCAAAGTGATTTCCTGCCAAACTTTGTCCTATGCAACACTACTCAGCGTTTTGTCCGATCATCAAGAGTTCCTCTTGTTCCTGTGCAAAAGCCATCAGTTCCCCATGCAAAGGACAACTTCTATTGTGGTACTCAGGTAACAAACTAGAGCTTAGACACCATCCTTTGATTGGGTTTTACAAATATGATGCTATTTTGTTTCTCATAATACCCTTTGACTTCCATTCTCATTTAATATTATCTTGGCAGGAGTTGAATTCTGCGCATCAAAGCTTTGCTCGTTTGCACAGTGGGTTCTTTGGAATTCCCCACATGTTTTCTGTTGTTAGACTTCTAGGATCCAGATCGTTGCCTTGGCTTATCAGAGCCCTGTTAGATCATATAACAAATAAGGTATGTGATGCTTTTGAGAATTTAATCTATGTTCATTTATTAACACTCAATGTCATGAAAAGATGGATCTTGATACGATTTGAATGATTTTATTTGAAGCTGTGTGGATGAACATTAAGATTGAGTTTAATATTTCATGATGTGTTTCAGGTAACTACACTTGAACCCATGATTACTGGATTGCAAGCAGCGTTGCCAAAATCTATTGGACTGCTCCCTTTTGATGGAGGAGTCACAGGTACATGGTGGTGTCATGATTCTGATAGCGTCTTCCTCTTCTTCTTTTTTACATGCACTGCTGGATGTGTTAAAAAAAGGCTGAAAGAACTTTTATATGATATATTAACATATACATGTGTACATGCATCACAGTAACAATATGTCACATATGTTTTATTATGGATCAGTGAATTAAAGCTTATGGGTGTACAGTGTACTTTAGGAATTAATGTCTGTTTGGAGAGCTTCAGGAAGAATCTGGTGCAAAGTTTACCGCATTCAATTCTAATAACCACCAACCTCTAGGATCTTATGCACTCAATTAGTGTCAGTGAGAGAAAAGTTAAGTGAGTGCCCAGGTGTGATACATGTGGTGAGAGCTTCCTTGAATGTGAGGTGAAAAAAATCTGTTTTGAGTGATTTCTAAGTGCTGTAGCTGTGAGGGCTTGTCTCAACTGTGTTTGATTGTCTTTTTATTCATCAGTGGATTCAATATTTCCATTGCATATAGTATTCACTTACCAAGTGCCTGCTCACATCAATTTTTTTTTTGGTCAAAAGAAAATTTGGAATCTAGTGATATTATGAATGCTTTTTTATTCGGAATTTTATGCATGCATCTCTTGCTATTCGTGCATGCTTTTGTGTGTGTGTGTGTACATTTGTGCTCATTTCCCTATTTTGCATCTTTAACTTCCGATACAGGCTGTATGAGGGTTGTCAAAGAAAATCTTAACTGGGGAACTAAATCAGAGCTCAAAGCAAAGGTTCTTCGAGGGATTAAAGAGATTGGCAGTGTGTTATATTGGATGGGGCTTCTTGACATTGTATTGGTCAGTATCCTAGTTTCTTCATTTCATGATATTAGTTTGAGAACATGTCTAGACGTACTTATGCATGCTCTAAACTGTAGCTTTGTGTCTGGTAGATTCATATTTATACAAGTTTGCCATCCAATCCCTTAGAACAAGAATGCCCAATTATACGAGTACTTTGAAGAGCCTTGGGGCACTTTTAGATCAATAGGTATAGCAGGAGTATCGTACTATCTCTCATTATAGAGAAATAGTTGTGTAGACGTACCCTACCAACTCATCATAGACGAGGCTAATAAAGACAAGACATATAGACAAAATCACATAACATCATGTGGGACCATTGGACTTTCTAGTATTTGTCTTGTCTTTATTGGCCAAGTCTATAGCGGAGCTGGTCGACTTTGTCTTCGCTACTTTAAATGTTCAAATCCTAATGGGATAAATGCTGGGTAGACAAAAACAGCAAGCAAATATTGAAGAATTTTGCGTTCTACCAATTAGCTGTGAGACTCTGCCATGTTTACTTGTTTAGTTAGTGGTGGATCATTGTCATGTGTTAAGAAGGCTGAAATTGGTTTTGGTTTCAATTCCTCTTGATAGTGGTCTGCCTCTCTTTAAATAGCTAGAATTCTCCCTATTTACAGCCTAATGATTATAATTACATGCGTGATTTTCTCTATCAAATCATTCAAAATCCGTAACATTACTCTACCAACCACAAAGATCTCGTAAATATAAACTATTGCTATATACAGAATATGGCCTAATTTGGTAATATCCCCCTTCAAATTGATGTTGGTCGATCAAGAAGCATCAATTTGTCAATCATGAATTTATGGCGGTGACAGGAGATAGCCTTGGTAAAGATGTCAGCAGTTTGATGTTTGGTGGAAATGCGAGGAAGAGTAATCTCTTGGCGTGCAAGTGCTTCATGAATGGAATGACAATCCACTTAAAAATGCTTGGTGCGCTTATAAAAAACTAGACTGGCAACAATTTGAATAGCACCAGTGTTATCTGCATAAAAAGGAGGAGTAAGCTGCGGAACACCAAGTTCACCCAATAGCCCTCAAAGTCATGTGATTTCAGAATAGGCAAATGACATGGCTCTATATTCAGACTCGGTAGATGAGTTTGAAACACATGCTTGATTTTTACTCATCTAAGAACTAAGAGTGCTGCTATCATATATTAAGTTGGGTAATAGTCAAATAATTCAAACTTCTGACCAGCTATCGATACATGGAGGGATCAGGCAAGAGATCCCCACTTATGATGTAGTTTCAAGTTGACCTCCATAGGTGTAAGAACTGATTTAGTGTTTGAAAGACCAGCTAAGGAAAGAAGCTTCTGGGTATATTTATGTTGATGCAAAAGTATGCCAGTTGGGCAATGCTGGACCTCAAGACTAAGAAAATACTGAAGCGGACCAAGATCTTTCATATGAAATGAAGATTGGAGTCGTTGCTGAAGTTGTTCAATCAACTGGGAATCAGATCTAGTAATCACAATATCATCGACATACACAAGTAGAACGATTCCAATATTACTCTTGTGAAATGAGAGTAGTCATATTGACTCTATGTGAAGGTGGAATCCAAAAGAGTAGTAAGAAATTTCTTAAGCCATGCCTGCAGTGCTTGCTTCAAACCATACAGAGACCATTTCAAGTGACAAACCTCAGTAGAAGAGGAAGAAAACATGCTAAGAGGAGTCATATAATTCTTTTCCTTTAGATCACCATGTAGAAAAGCATTCTTCACATCCATCAGACGAAGCAATCATCCTTTCAAGACGAAAATGGCCATAATAGTATGGATAGTAGTCCTCTTAGCCACAAGAGCAAATGTTTTCCTATAATCCAGGCCATATTTTTGTTGATTTTTGAGTGCCACCAAACGAGCTTTATATCGGTCAAGAGTTCCATCGGTACCTAGCTTGATGGTGTATACCCATTTGCATCTAATAGGTTTTACCCCAGAGGGACAAGGAACGATGTCCCAAGTATGATCATCGTGAAGAGCTTGAAGTTCGTCTTGCATAGTTTATCGTCAACACTCGAGTAAAGGCCTGAGAATAAGACTTAGGCATATAAATAATATCAATAGTGGCCTGAACAGTAGAATGTGAGAACCCATACCTATTCGGAGGTTGTAAAACCCGAGTTGACCATCGAGGCTCTTGTAAAACATGATCAGATGTTGGTTCAGGAGTAGGAAGAGGCAGTGGGTGACGTCGTTGATAAACAATTCTTGGTTTAAAACGATCCACAATTGTAGACACATCATTAAAAGAAGGAAGCAACGCAGAAGAAGAAACAAAATTTGCACGAGACGGAAGGAAATATTGATTTTCCCAGAAAACCACATTTTGTGAAATGTGAATCTTGTTATTATCCCATCATAACATACAAATCCTTTGTGGGAATTGCTATAGACAAGAAAAGCACGCTAAACAGCCCAGGTAGCAAGCTTGTGATGTTCGATGGTAGGTAAGTGAACAAAGCAAATACAACCAAAAACATGAAGAGAATTATAGTTAGGAGGGACTCCAAACAAAAAAAGATATGGCAGATCAAGATTCAAGGTTTGAGAAGGTAGATGATTAATCAAATAGATGACTATAGGTAAAGCTTACACCTAAAATCGAAGAGGTACTAAAGATTCAAGCAATAATGTATGGACAACATCTAAAAGATGTTGATTCTTATGCTCAGCGACTCTATTTTATTAAGGAGTATAAGGACACATACGTTGAGAGATAATACCTATATGTTGTAGGAAGGATTGAAAGTCACAAGACATGCATTCCCCCTCAGAATCAGAGCATAAGATCTTAATACTGGCAAAAAATTGTCTCTACAAGAACAACAAAGGTTTGAAAAATAAAGAACACGTCAGCTTTAGAATGAAGGAAATAGACCCATGTGAATCTACTATAGTCATCAATAAATATTACAAAATATATATATTGTGCATGAGAAAGAATAGGATTCACACCTAAACATCAGTATGAATAATTTCAAAACAGGCAGAAGCCTGACTTCCTTGCATAGGAAATGATAAGGATTTGCTTTTATCAAGTTTACAAGGAGAACAATCAAAAGACAAAGAGGAAGAAAACTCATGTGTATTATTCAAATAGCCACTTTTAATGAGATGCTTTAAAATAACAGAATTAGGATGTCCTAATATCTTATGCCAAAGATGACTTGTATTGGCAATACCAAAACAACCCAAATATACTAAACAAGGCATAGAAAAAGACTGAAGAGGAAAAATTCGCCCCACTTTAGGTCTCGTCACTACTACCTGGCCCGATGCTTGATCTTGCACACAACAACCACAATGGTCAAAATGAAAGGAATAATCATTTTCTACCAATTGGCCAACAAAGATTAAATTGGCAAGTCAGGATACCCAAAAACATCGGTGAAGGCAGACCCTAGATTGTCAATGGCAGTAATAGGAATAGTACGACCATCAGCTATTTTAATATTTTGCTCACCATCACACTTACGAACATCCTGTAGTGCTTTGAAATTGCCAGTCATGTGATTGAAAGCTACAGAGTCAATTAACGAAGAAGAAGGGAGTAGCTTTGTCTTACCTTGAAGTCCAAGAGCAGAGAGCAGAAACTATCATTTGTTGGACATGCTCCGGTGTAAGAGTAGAAGAAGACCCCGTGACAGTTGGTTGATTTAAAGGCGTAGTCATAAGGTTGGACTGGACAACAATATGCAAGGCATGGGCAGATCGATTTTGATGTCGTATGCGATAGTCCTTAATAATGTGACCTTTTTTTTGCAGTAATTGCAGAACTTCTTGTTGCAATTCTTTGCTATGTGCCCAAACTCCTTGCAATTGTAGCATTGTGGCAGGGATTTGGATCTACCTTTGCCTTGAGCTGCATAGGCCATGTTGACTATCTTAGTAATGACAGTGTCTTGGGCAATGCCATGTTGTGAGGCAAGATGTTGTTCCTCACGCAGAAGCTCTCCCATGCACTCATCCAAGGTTGGAATAGGTTTGCGGTCAATCAGCCCAGCACGTACACTCTTAAATTTTGGGCAAAGCTTCATTAAGATTTGGTCTTGTTGGCTCTCGGAATGGACCGCTTGTTCTGCCCTCAACACGTCCTTAGGAAACTTAGACTGCACCAACCCAGAATAAGCACTCCACTAGATTAGGAAACCCGGATAATATTGCTTAGTTGACTAATTCCCTAGGCGATAATTTCCAATGTCCAACTCTAATTTGGAACTTTCGAGCAGAGTTATCTTAATGATACATCCGCCGAAGTGAATCTCACATTTCCTTAGCAGTATTAAAGGAACAAAGATTGTTGACCATAAGAGGTTCAATAGAACTCAACAACCATGAAACAGCCTTGCTTTCCCAAGAACCAAGTTCTTTGGGATCAGTTGGAACTGTAGAGGACCCATCCAAATGATTCCATAATTCTTTTCCTTTGACAAACATCTGATACTGAAATTCCCAAGAAGTGTAATTCTTGTCATTCATGCGAACAATGGAAATTTTCTCTTCTAGCATGACTAAGAAAACACAACAGCTCCAAAAAAATAGACAAGCCCAATGAAGACACTAATGCCACAAAATAAGATGCTGATACAAATCAGCCCAAGCCAAAGAATATCCCAAGCTAAAAAAAAATGAATTGAATCAGCCCACAAACCAAGATGAGAATTTCTCACAACTCTATAAATTTAAGCTAAGAGCTCTGATACCATGTTAAGAAGGCTGAAATTGGTTTTGGTTTTGATTCCTCTCAATGGAAGTCCGCCTCTCTTTAAATAGTTAGAATTCTCCCTGTTTACAGCCTAATGATTATAATTACATGCATGATTTCCTTTATCAAATCATTCAAAATTCATAAAATTGCTCCTCCAACCACATAAATCCCTAACATTGCTCCACCAACCACAAAGATCCTGTAAATATAAACTATTGCCATATACAAAATATGGCCTAATCTGGTAACATCATGTGCATCTTAGATCAGAGCTCTGAATGTGTGCTTGATCTACTCTACTTAAAAGTCATTGAACCAATCACTCAATGCAAGATGCCCAAATCTCTTTTCACCATCTATCTTCATTATTGGTCATATTTGTTTCTCTTGTTCTATTGTTGGGAATGATGTCCTAGTGGGTGTTAATATTTATGTCTTGTTTTGTTGTTGTAAATGATGTGCAAGCGGATCCAATTCTTATTTGTTGAACCAATGTAGTAATCAACGTTGTTGTATGTTTAGATCTTAGATCAATCTTATTAATGGAGTAAAACAATTATTGTTTATGCATTTAGTCACATGAAACATTTTCTTATAATAATACATCACAGGGCCTGTAATCTATCTCTATTTTATCTGTAAAATCACATATGGAATGTAACATTTGGTTGAGTAAATGACTGTTAATGAAAATAAAGATGAGCATTAGAAAATAATGAAAAAAAAAATCTGAACTAGGTTTTTCATTTACATTAATTTGGTAAGGCAAAAGGCTTGCCTGGCAGGCTAATTAACCTGATTCTGTATGCCACAATATATTGTTTAGTCTGCAAAACATTAACATGGCTCATCTAGTTGACTTCTGTTATGATTGGGAACCAATGTTTCATACTGCCTCTTATAGTTGTTTTACATGATTGGCAGAGGGAAGTTGATACCATGCATTTCATGCAAACTGCCCCTTGGTTGGGCTTGTTTCCTGGCGCAGATGGCCAAATATTGCATTCACAGGATGGTGGGGATAGTCCTGTTGTCAATCTTTTCAAATCAGCCACTGCTGCAATAGTGTCTAACCCTGGTTGTCCAAATCCAACATCTTTTTATACCATGTCAAAACAGGCAGAAGCTGCAGGTGAATAATTCATTTCTCTTCAGATGGCTTTTTGCTGTTTGGTTGACCACCTTTATAGAAGCAAAAACATATGCCAGTTCTTTTGTAATAACAGTAGTTAGTCACCCTATTTTGATGCCTGTTATTATATTCAAGTTTTGTTCCCTTGGTTTCCTTAATTTTTAATTTTATGGTCTGGTGTCTTCATTTTGTTGCAGATCTTCTTTACAAAGCTAGCATGAATACTGGAAGTGTGCTGGAATATGCCCTTGCTTTTACCAGTGCTGGATTGGATAAATATTGCAGTAAATGGAGTGCTGCTCCCAAGACAGGGTTCATTGACATAACAACCTCGAAGGACTTTTACCGCATATATAGCGGCCTTCAAATTGTAAGGAATGACCTTCTACAGTTTATTTTTATAATAACTTAACACTCGGGTAATATATCTGAACAATAATCATCTTCAGTTTTATCAGTTGAGGTATTAGTTCATATTCTAGACTAAGAGTAAATCTATCAGTTAGTTGATACATACTTTTCTCAACAGCCATCTCCATAGTGCTGCGGGTTGTTCTTCTCATTAATATGTATTTTTGGGCCAAAACTTTCACACATGAACTATTTTATTTTATTACTAAAATCTTAGACAGCTATTGTCATTCTCATATTCTGCAAAATGACAATCATAATGACAAGCTTTTTACCATTCTGAAATTAATAATGTCTTTTAAAATGTTTATTCATGCTGTTTTTCATTATTGTATTGTTAACTCATGTTTCATAGCCTGATTTAATCAGAAAATAATCTTTCTGATTTTTCATTTAAATCTTGATTTGACAACCATGCTGATGAGGTACTAATTCCCAGACATGTGATACCTCCTGATGAGCAGTCACAATGATGTTGTGGTATGGGGTGGTGCTGTGGTCTGGGGGCGGGTGTTACAATCCAGGTCAAGGCTAAGAACTGCACACATCATAGTACTCATTCAATCCCGTGGGATTAAGAGAACCATTTTGAGTGGAATATTCTCCTTGCCAGTAATAGCCGTATATTTGCAGCCTTGATATCTGGAGGTTACTACAGTTGTGATAAAAAACTGTTAGTTGGGCATGTGGACCAATGGTTCAATTAAGAAATCATTTAATAGTAAATTGTGATCAATATGTATAAATTCTTGCATTAACATAATTGACTACTCCTTTGGAAGAATGATGAACCTTTAGGTTTACCTCTTGTTTAGCCACAGAAGTGATATCTTTTCTTTCTGCTAATTTGTTTTAATACTTGAATTGTAGGGACACCTGGAGGATTCTGTTCAAGTATCATCGAATAATTTTGAAGTCTTGGGTGACTCAGTTGCATGGGGTGGTTGTACCATAATCTACTTGCTTGGACAGCAGATGCATTTTGAACTCTTTGATTTTTCATATCAAGTCCTCAATATTGCAGAAGTGGAGGCTGGATTGCTTAGCCAAGCACATAAGAATCCTCATGCTGCCCAGGTATTGAAATTTACGTCCATACTTGAAATTTTCTGCGTTCATGAGTAATATGCCTGTCTATAGAAAATCATTGCTCTATATTTAAAATATTTTCTTCTGCTGGACTTGAACACAAATTCCTCAATTGATGGATTACCATCTGCCAGTTGTGCTATAACTGATTCTGTGTATAAAAATTGTTCATTTAGTTCTATCTTTTCTTTCTGACCATACTCGTTATCATGTAAGATTTTACTCATTATGTAGGATTAAAACAAATGATTCCAGTTCATCATGTTTTACCATTTATTTTGCTGTGCTCTAGGTCATTATGGTGCTTTTCTCAAAGAACTGGACATTTTCTAAATGGCGTCAATTTCTTCTCTCTGCTTTTCATTAAATGTAATTTGGGACGTGCAGTCCTGTTGAGCCTTGAGTCCACATACCAACTTTGCTTGCTAGCATTTACACGGCTCAGAATCTAGGTTGCAATTCATGTTTTAGGGTTTTGCCCAGCTAATCTGACCATCAGTCGACCCATGCCCTTTTGCAGTTTGAATTTGTTAGCCATCCAATTGTTCTGGCGTACATGATTTGCCTGATCACTAGCATGATGTTCTCACCTGGACAATCTTAGTCATAGTGATATTCACATTCAACGAGTCATAATTCTTGATCGCATTGAGTGGACTAATACCCTGAAAAGCTCTATATCAATAAATCTATTACAAAGTACAGAAAATATGATGCTTCATAATCTGTAACCAGTATATACAATTACTCTTATGTTTTCTTCACTCCAAAGAAAGAACTGTAACTTGTAAAATCAATTTCAAGCTTTGACTGCGCTTACAACCAAGTACAACGGAAACAGTGGGTTGATTCACATGCTTTTAGCCTGTTAACATTTTTCATGTTCTGATTGATTAGTCCTTGCTTTTAGCCTGTTGACATTCTTCTTTTGCTAAGGGATGGGAAACCCTATTAGAAGCCATGAAGAAAGCAAGAAGGTTGAACAATCATGTTTTCTCGATGCTGAAAGCCCGGTGCCCCCTTGAAGACAAGATAGCGTGTGCTATCAAGCAAAGTGGTGCCCCTCTGCATCGGATTAAGTTCGAGAACACTGTTTCAGCATTTGAAACATTGCCTCAAAAAGGTGCCTGAATGAGTCCTGCAATCCCCCTTCCACTTCTATTGCTTTTTGTCTCATCTGGTAATATCTATGCATTTAGTGTCGTCAAGTTGTAATTTTATTACCAT
>Ga0325401_1002679_pt1 | contig 15953 bp, 6 predicted proteins | sample PopdelMetagenome_FD_205666 | JGI IMG/M metagenome (GOLD analysis project Ga0325401, IMG submission 205666) | Populus deltoides microbial communities from Bellville, Georgia, United States - Xylem-PdKOR-R2 | ecosystem: Host-associated > Plants > Phyllosphere > Stem > Wood/Secondary xylem | place...
TGTGTGTGTGTGTGTGTAGTACTATAGTTTTTAAATCAACAACTACTACTGCTACTCTCTCTGTCAAATCATCATTATTCAATAATTCCCATTATAACTTGGCTTTTAGGCGTATAATGCAGATGATGTAGTTAAAGATAATGTAATATACATGTCAGTTAATCAGTTGTTGGGTTGTTGTCTCCATCAAACAAATTAAGTGCTTGGTCTTCTGCCCATTCGACGGGTCCGCATCATGCTTATATATGTGGTGAAATTAACTGTATAGATATAGTTTTTATATTTAAAGAATAATAAGTGGTATCTTATTAGTTGTTGTTTTAGGTGTATTTTAAAGGAAGATATATATAAATCCAAGTGAGAGAGAAAAAATATCATACGGAGATATTCTTATTCCTTATGATGGGTTATGAATTTTATTTTTATTTTTATTTTTTTTTAAATTAGTTCTATCAAGTAACTAAGATTCAAGAAAAGATACTTGATTAATAAGATTCAACACTCAGTTTCTCACTAGCTAAGAGATAGATAGTGAAAAGATTTAAGATTCTAATAAGAGTTCACAGATTCAGTACTCAGTTTTGGTAAGTTACAAGTGTAAGTTATTCCAGGAGTGGCAAGTTTTGAAGAAAAAAAAAATCTGGAATTTTCTCTATATTATTTTATTTTTTTTTAATTTTCAGATGAGAGATACTAGATTATATACGATTTGAACTTGATCATGTACAGATTACTACGTGATGTACTTGTGTTAGTTTTGACAGTGAAAATCTAATGAGATGATATATAAATGAGAGACGCAACAACTTTTTAAGAACAGATTGCATATAATTAAATCTTTAAGGATGGATTAGACACAATCCTTGAAATATATATATATATATATATATAAGGATATGTCAAGTCATTAACACTATAAACTATAGAGAAGATTTTTTTTATTTGTAATCATTGTTCATCAAGACAGATTAGCCAGTTTACCCAATTGTTCATAGCCGATTTTTTTTTCTTGATCCTTAATTTTTTTTTATTTCTTACACACCAGTCACCACACTTAACTTCTTTTCAATCTTATAATTTCAAATTTTGTTTCCAAGGTTTTATGTGCTGGTATATGTTTTTATTGTTATTCCTTTGTCATAGAGCATTTTATCGTTAAAATAAATATATATTTCATAAAATATAATTTTTTTTTGTAAGAAAAGATAAAATATAATAACCAAAATTAACACTAGTAAAAAAAAATAGAATTGTTTGTACAAGAAAAACAAAGCATGGAAAAATCCAATTTTGTCTCTGAAGTCTTAGATTATACATGTTTGGTCTTTGATGTTTTATATTCTTTTGTATTATAGTCTAAAAATTTATTAAATTACATCTAATACTTGGATGGATGTTAAGGAATTAAAGAGATAATTGTCAAAAAGAGAGAGAGAGAGAAAGTTAACGACAATCCACATTTTAATCACTAAAAAGATAAGGTGATTTCATCATTTAAACTTGTAAAAAAAATAGATATGAACTTTGTTAATTTATTTTTTATTCTATTTAATTTTAATTTCTTAAATTGATAAGAGGGTGTTTTAGACTCCAAAATATATTTATTTTGATTTTTATGATGTTTTTGAGGTTTACATACTCATACTCTAACATTCTAAATATAGAAGCAAATGATATCTTGTCTGTAAAAAAAAATAAAATTCTTTTTTTTAAAAAAAAAAAAACTAGGTGTGTGAGCTCTGTATTCTAGGAGCAAAGTTTTTCATATAGACCAGGCTCGCGAGTTTGTCTTGATAGGCCTAGCAGTGCATAATGTTTTTTTAAAAAAATTATTTTTTAATTTTTATTCAAACCACTCTTATTATTTTTTATTTTTTAAAAAATATCAATTGATCTTTTGGATTATTTCTATAATTTTATAATACTTAAAAGACATTATTGTAACATGCATATCTTTATTTTTTTGTCATCTTAAATTTTAAATTGATAGCTTGTATTTGCATTGTTCATTTAAAATTATGAAAACCATATATATCTTGGGAGTATAATTAACCTTGAAGATAAATAAGAGAAAATGTATAAAATAAAAAAGATAGTTGAGATAAAAAATTTTACATGTATATTTATCTTTTATTTTTTACAAAGAAAATCAATTTCTAACCTAGGTCTTTAACTAGCGTAAATGACTTCTATTCAATTTGTCGTTTTTATATTTTTTAATTCATTTATTAAACACAAAATTTTTTAATTAAAAAATTGATTACAAAAAATATGTTTATAATATTATTGTTGTTTTCTTCTACGTTAAAAAATTAACTTGAAATATTAGCTATATTGTATTGTGGGTATATTATTCTAAAAAGAGGGTATGTACAGTATAGGAAGATCTAAAAAGATAATTAAGGTTGTTAAAGCAATAATAATTAGTGGAACATGTGAGGAAGAGTGATGAGAGGCTTAAAGTCATCAATGACCGAACCAAAAGACGAATGAAACAAATTAGTACTCCTACGACTATAGGCAAATAAATTATAAATTGGTCACTTTAATTTTATAAAAAAATTAAAAAAATTTATTTTCAAAAAATAATTAATTAATTATTCCCTTAATTAACCAGTGTCAATCATGCTTAATTTAACACACTCTCTATCTCATCATTGTAGGTCCATATTTTGCAAAAGAAGAAGAAGAAGGAGGAGGAGGAGGAAGCACCAACAATTATATATTGATTTTAGTATGTTGTTGTTTCTTTTTCTATCCCTAAGTTGCCTAAACTCATATGCATTCTTGAATTGTGAATTTAAGAGGAGGTATCATGGAAATTTTAGTATTTACATAACCTTGACTTTCAAAATGGACAAATTAATAAAGGGACAATTAAGATTTGTGAAAAAGCTAGCTAGTAAAAATGGCACGGAAGGAGTATTGCATTTTTTTTCTTTTTCTTTTTTTAAAACAAAAGAGAAATAAATTGAGAAAGAATATAACTAAAAAGGATTAAGTTATAGATAATTTTAAGATTAATTAATTAGTTCTTACACAACTAAATTAAAGAACTAATTTATAATTTATATGCCTACACTACTCCTAGATGGAAAAAGAAAGAAAGAAAAGAGGGAGACGAGAGGAGGGGGGAGATCCATCATCTCCAATTCCATTATTGAATAATGACAATAGAATAATGGGAGAAGATAATGAGTGGAAGATTGGCTCCACCAAATGATTTGCTAGATCTCATATTGCCTCTCATGTGTAAACGTAATCTGTTTTTCTTTTCTTACCACAAAACGACGCCTAATTTCCCACTTCGAACTAGGAGTGCGTGCCACGTGTCGGCTTCCCAACTCCACTCTACAAACTCACTAAACCAATTCTTAGGGCATCATGATCCCATTCCATTGGTTTGTTACGGTTATAAAATCACTCCACATAACATGAAAAGAGGTAATGTAGCTAGTGAATGCAGCAGTACTCATGTAATGGCATCATCACCATCCCTATTCTCATCACTTGCTTTCCTTAATTTCACTTTCTTAATCCTGATTATCAATGGAAGTAATCTATGATCATGGGACAGATAATGGATCCTAAACATTATATTTTATTCACTTCTAATAATAAATTAATCGATGAATATTTTATCTGTGCTGCATGCCCTTCATTACCTTGCATTAATCACATTTATATATGTGAGTCTCAATATTCCTCTCTCTTTTTTTTTTCCTCCTTCCCGCAGCTACACCCCTCTTGGCGCTCGCTGCCTGAGCTCAGGCCATAAGTTCATAGCACAAGGAAAGTACCCTAAACTCAGGCCATAAGTTCACAAGGAAAGTATCTTCAAGAATTAAAATATTATATGCATGGATGTATAGGTTTATTGAATATATTCTATAGGAAATGTAAAATTAAATATTGAATAAAAAATATAAGGAACATAATATAATAAGAAAAATAATGAGAAAAAAATTTCATATAAATGAGGAAATTACACGTATTACAAAAGCCCCAAAAAAAAAAGCAACACATTTTTTTAAAATTATATAAGCAATATATACATATATGGATTCAATCAACCTATGATTGTCAAAAAGTGATAATCATATAGTAAATGGCCACTGGAGTCTTACATGATCGTTAATTTCAGGATTCGTGTGATTAGTCGAGATGCGCGCAAGTTAATCCGGACACCCACGTTAATAAAAAAAAATAACCAAAGAAATAGCTAATGGCAAAACTTGGGTGTCCCCGGCAATGGCCCGGGGCGTTGAATTAAAACATCCTAATCCCCACATGAGCTCCCAAGAGGATGAAGGTATGAAAAAACATTCTCAAGTGCAATATGTTTTTGTATAAGTATTTTTGTAGTTGAAAATATATTAAAATATTTTTTCAAATAAAAAATAATATGAAAAACATTTTAAAAAATATATCAAACCATATTACCAAACATAGCGTTAATTAATGCGATATAGCAGTTGAATGGGGTGGCTTTGAACATGATATCGTATCACCCAAATGTAATAGTTAAAGCTAGATTTTGGAGACGTTAATTAAGCCAGCCGGATTTATTAATTTATTCAAGGTCTCCCTGATCAGTATTCATTCACTATAAGTTTTTAAATAATATTCACTTCACTATATATAAAGGTGATGTTTGAATATGTTGAAATCTGAGTGTCTAATTAGTGCACGTCCGTCCTTGTTATAATGTTATCTAATTATCAGTATTGGCGGAATATTATGGAATTCTTCTAGCTAGTCAATATTAGCATGAGGATATATGCACATGATCATTGATATCTAATATCTTGAATGACAGATGAAGGTTCAAAACATCGATCCTATATATATAGACGCATAAACCTCTTCTCCAGGTCCCTTATTTTCTGTTGGTCAAATTAATTGCACCCCTGTCGTGATCCTCAATATTATAAAAATGAAATGGAAATAAAAATTAAAAAAAAAAGGAAAAGAAAAAGGTAAAGGAGAGGAGACGAAGAGATTCTCAATGGGAATGGCATCATCCTGACTAGCTTAGTAGGATGATCACCGGAAAAGAAGAGGATATTATTGATCCATTAAATAGTTAATCAAGGAGCTAGCTAGCTAGAGATGATTGATAGATTTGAAAGAACAAAGGCATGAATATGTGGAGAAGGAATAGCACTAGTGGAAGCAAAACTACTCTCTCATGCTTGCGAGGCAAGTTGGGGGGGGGGGGGGGGGGGGTATTAAAATAAGGAGCATTAAAATATGAAGCGCACCCACAGCCTAGTAGCCAAAGAGACTCAAAGCTTCAAAATAAAGAAGAAGAAAAAAAAGCTAGCTCCATGCGGACCCATGCACTCTGATCTCAGTGCTATAATAATTTTTTTTTTTTATGGACAGAAATTGGAATCCGATTGATGGGTTCCCCTTTAATCATTCCTCTTTCTTATTCTGCTGATCAAAACCAAAAAGATTAATTGAAAAGCAGGAGACTTGTTCTTTCAGGTTCAAACATTAAGATTATCGTCCAAGAATCATCTGAGAAAGGAATTAATCTCGACTAAAGTATAAACTAAATAAAAAATATCTTTATTGTCAAGGAAGAAAAGCAACAGAGAGGAAGAGGAAGAGAACATTAGCTAGGGCAGGAGGACGACTTTGCTTAGCATCTAACACCCCCCCCCCACCACCACCGCCAGCACCGCCACCGCACCTTTTTAATTGAATATATATGATCATCTACAATGGTCATATCGAATTTCGGTGATACGAATGTTGAAAACTACAGTGAAAATCAAATACTAGCAGTTTAAAGAGAATTTGGGAATCAGTTGGCTTTACAAAGAAAAGCAACCCTACATACGTGCTTTCACTTTAGTTTTATTTAAATCTGCAGACAATTCAATTCAACCTCAAGTTTCTCAGCTAGTAGTAAACAACCACCCTCCCTGAGGAAAAGTGAATTCCCCGCCCAATTAAAAGTGAGGATATCCTATGCCTCGTGAATAAAACGCCACAACTGCATTAACAATATTTCCATGGATGCTGTGTAATGACTTGGTAGCTAGAGGAGCATTCAATAAATTTTCGTAAATAAACGCCACAACTGCATTATATTCTGTGGAATATAATAATTAAAAATGATTTAGTTGAGAAACTGTTTGTTTCATGGGAATTTTTTAAAATTATTTTTTAATTTTTTGATTGTTATATATTTTATTTTGAATATTTTTTTTTATTTTTTTAATTTCATTCTTTATTAAAGTTTGATATAATTTGATTTTTATATCAATTTTAGTCCTTATTTTTTTATTTTTATTATTTGTTTTTCTCCTATTTTTTTTTAATTGATTTTTTTATCTATCATATTTGGTCTTTATTCTTTCTATTGCTATTTATTGTATTTGAAATATTTTATTAAATTTGAATGTTTTTTTTTAATTTCATCATCTTTCAACTTTTTTTATCTATATAATTTGATCCTCATTCTTCTAATTGTTATTTGTTTTTATTTGAAATAATTTATGAAATTGAATTTTTTTTTAATTTCATAATCTTTCAACTTTTTTATATGTTAGATTTGATTCTTATTATTTTGATAAATTTGAAAAAAAAAATATTTTCCAACTCATTTTTTTATAATATAATCAAACATTGAAAAGTGTTACCCATCTTGATAGTTTTCCATGACAATATCAAGTATAATAAAATAATTTACATTTCAGAAAATTATTTTTCGGAAACAAATGAGGTTTTAGTTTTGATTAACACGCAAGCTAACTGAAAGATACTTTTACAGTGAAAAAAAGGTAGTTAGAATCAAAAGATTATACAAGAAGATCAGGAAGTAATGAGAAAAAGAAGAAGAGAGAAGACAGGGTGTGGAGGGGCATGGAGAAAAGGAAAGAAAGTAATGGAGGTACTGTCTTAGTGACTGATATTTCATGGATAGCCACACATGCAAAGAAAGGAGAGCATAAGAGATGCTTTTAGTTTGTTTTCTCATACCTCTATTTCAAAGTTCTTGCCGCTCGAGCCTCAAAATGCATGCAACCCAATCCTAATAAAAAGCATGTAAAAATAGCCAATCTTAATTTGAAGATGCTAATTGATTATACATTATTTAGCATAAGTAAGTAATTAATTAATTGAGATGCCATCACCACGCTAGCATATTGTCAATACGTTTTTTTATAATGCAAGATATATATGACAGACAGAGCTTGAGAGATGTGTTTCCATATCTGATTTTACTTTATGTTGGAAACTAAGAAGAGCAAGAACAAAAGATGTATATATATGATGCAAGAACCAAAACACCATTAAAGTGAAGCAATCATCAAGTGTTAAGAGAGAGCATTTACAATATATATATGTATGCGCAATATATTAATGTATAAATTTCAAGTTTCCTACTTTATTATGGTCATATTATACTTTAATTACTGCCGTCAACACCTTGGTAATCTCATATTTTACCTTTTACGTAAAAGTTTTTGGTAAGCTTTTCCCCAAATCAAGCTACAAACTTTAGACTTCAACTAAGTATATTTGCATGTGTTTTAACGCGGGTCGCATCAATGTTTTTTAAATACAAAATAATATTAAGAGCATGAAGAATTTTTTTAATTGTGTTATTAATCCTAATCAAGTAAATTAATTTTAAAACCCCCGACTTAACTTTTTACCTAACTCAAGATTTTAATTAAATCGTGTAAGAACTAACTCGACTTAAATCGATTAATTTTATAGGTTCAAATTCAATTTTGATGATCAACAAAAATATGACTTAGTTTTTAAAAAAACTTCAAGATGACAATTTAAAAAAAAATATTAAGACAATGATATATTGGATTGATTATAGTCTCTTTGTGACCTAGGTCATAGACTCTATTGGGTTTAATAACTTTTTTTATAAAATTTTTTATTTAATTATTTGATAAAAATAGATGCTCATAAAATTGAGCACTAATCTAAAAACAAACAATTATTTGAGATAATTATCCCAATAGAAAGCAAATAAAAATCCATAATGCAGCCTATTTCTCAACCAATCCAATATTAAAGAATAAAAATAAAAAAGAATAAATTAAAAACAATTGAAAGAAAAAAAAAAACATATTTTTTCGGTAGGTAAATTCGTCAAACCTGTCAAGTATGCTGGGCTAGTACGCTAAACTAGTGAACTGAGTTATGAACTTCACTGAGATTATAATTTTTTTTTTCAAAACTATTTTTTATTTAAATATATGATAGCAAAAATAGATGATTGCGAAATCAAACATCAATCTAATATCGAGATGTTTTTTTTACATCACAATAATCTTATAAAAGGCAAAATGAAACCGATTATGAAACTGAATTCCAAATTAAACTAATATCTAAGGATGACATAAAAAAACACTAATTAAAAAAGGTTAAACTTTCCAAACTCGCGAATCAAGTCAATCAACCAAACCTGTGAATAAGTCTCTGGACTTTATAAAGTTTAGTAATATAACTTTTCTTTGAAATTATTTTTTTTAACTATATGAGAAAAAATAGACGATAAAAAAATCAAGTTCAATTAAAAAAAAAACACTCCACCTAACTCCTAAACCAGGGCAACCCGGGTTACCCTACTAACTTTATAAAAAGATAAAATAAAAAGAAACAAACTATGAAGTCAAATTTTCAAACATTCCAATATTAAAAAGATGAAATAGAAAAAAAAATTGAAAACAAAATCATAAAAAAAATTCAAAAAGTAAAAGAAAAGGAAAAAAAGAAGAAAGCAAAACACTATAGATTACTATTATCATTCACAGTGCAATGTGTGTGGGTGAACAGTAGTTTCCGCTCACCCTTTAATTTTTGTTACTTTATAAAGTTTAATAACATGACTTTTCTTTAAAACTATTTTTTTTAACTATATGAGAAAAAAACTATAAAGAAATCAAGTTCAATTAAAAAACAACCCACCAAACTCGTAAACGAGGACAACTTGTGTTATCTTGGAAAACCGTAAACTCTGCTAACCCTATATAAAGACAAAATAAAAGGAAGCAAATTACGAAGCTAAATTTTCAATAATCTCAATTTTAAAAGATAAAATTGACGAAAACAAATTTGAAAAAAAAATATCATAACAAAAATTCAAAAACAAAAAAAAAAGGAAAAAAAAAGCAAAACACCGTGGATTACTATTGTAATCCACAGTATAATAGGTGTTCGGTGAATATTAATTTCACCACGTTCTTTAATTTTTATTATTTTATAAAGTTTAATAATATGATTTTTTTCTAAAACTTTTTTTTTAGTTATATAAAAAAATAGACTATAAAAAACAAAATTTAATTAAAAAAAACCCTACCAAACCTAAACTTATAAAACTAAGACAATTGGGATAAACCTGAATTACTTGACAAACTCACAAATAATACTAACTAATGAAAAAGGCACTGTCCACAAAGCTATATAGTGATTTACTCACATGTTTTATCTTTTCTATTGATTAATTAATGAATTCTTTGCTACACCTATGCAAAAGAGAATGCTATGGAGTTGCTTTCAGCCACATCATGTCAGTTTTTTTAAAAAAGAAGGCATGATTGTAAATGAAGTTTCTACCCTTTGACCCCCAAAAAAAAAACAAAGACAAAAGAGAGGCTCCTGGATAGCACAAGAAGGAATGAAAGGCAATTTAAAAGATCTCTTAAACCATAGAAGAGGGGGAAAGAGCCAAACTTCAGGTGCATTGACCGAGAGATCATTAAAGGTCAAGAGGTCATACTATATATCCAATTATGGACTCATTGAAATGGGGATATTTTAGGAAAATCTCGAATCTGCACGCAGCTCGTCGTCGAGGACTATTAATAGAAATACAAAAATGGATTTAACAACAGTTTCATGCCTCTGTGAAATGATGGGAAGCACCATCAGTGTCTTCCAAGCACCCCTGACATGTACCTAGTAAGCACACACAATGCCCACACACATCTCTCTGTACGTGTGTGGAAAATTATTCGTATAGATCACAGATGATATCTCGACAAGCAAATAGAAAAGCGAATAAAAATATATATAGCTTACGAACTCTGAAACCCGAAGGTAGAGCAATACTTCGCTCTTTTAAGATTCCTCTTGCTTCATGATCTAGGTACTTTGCGTGATGTGGTGGGAAGCACCATCCTTTGTCTAGTAGGCGGTACCTAACAATTTCTATTTTTCCAGTTCTACATGCACTGAACTTTTTGTATGCAGTATGCATGTGCATCGATCGCAAGCACATAAAATACAGAACAAAGATCCAGAAGAAATCATTTACGATTCCGAAATGGAGAAGAACAACGACAGTTAGTGCTCCTGTACTCCCATTTGGTACAAGATTGCAGAAGTACATTATGTGGATTTTCTGAGGTGCTGCATGGAAATGGTTAGACTAATTGGAATGATCTTCATGAGTTGTATATAGACACATCATTGTTAGAATTAATGATCTTTAAGATTATAACTGTTCAAGTCTGGTCTTTAATTAAAAGAAGCAAGCACCCACTGTTCAAATAGGACGAGAGAGAGCAAGTGAATATGCCGATCGGTAAAGAGAAACTCCGGCAGAGATTAATAATTAGCATATAGTAACACAATTAATTAAGAGCTAGTGGCAGAATATTTTTAAGGAAAGGGGTGAGCTCCCACCATGGAGGCTAGGCCCACATCACAGAGCCACAACACAGGAGAAATCCTAGTTTGTATGTCTCTATTATATATTTATATGCCGCCCAGTTCAGTTTGGGAAGCCAAGTTAAAAGAAATTCCTTAACTTCTCCCTCTCCTTATTACAACCATCATCACTACCACCACTGACGCAACGACAGTAGTAATTAAGATCGCCTCACATTGGCTATGCCTCTCAACTACGTAGTTCCCAAGCCAGATCACAACAGTGCTCCAACGGAAGGTCTGCCAAGGATGCCTGAAACCAACAACAGGGCTGTCCTCTCCTACCCAGGACAAGCCAATTCACAATCTGTGCTCCAACTCACCATATATCCTACAACTTTGAAGGTCTCTCACCTAGAATCATAATAATACATCTCCTTTCTTTTGATCTGGGGTTACTTTTAGTAGTATCATAGAGAATAGTTATATTAATTAGAAAGAGTAATGAACAGTTATCTGAGAGAGTAATCAGATAGCATTTTTCATACCTATTACAAATTTATTTATCTTATCTGTTTCTTTTCAGTTTGAGGAGGTGGTGTACAAGGTTAAACTGGATCAGAAGGGATTGTGCTGGGGTGGCACTTGGAGTAGCCAAGAAAAGACCATACTGAATGGGATAACGGGTATGGTTTGTCCAGGGGAGATCCTAGCAATGCTAGGTCCATCTGGGAGTGGCAAAACCACCCTCCTTACGGCTCTAGGAGGTCGTCTCAGTGGTAAGCTATCCGGAAAGATCACATACAACGGGCAGCCTTTTTCGGGTACCATGAAACGACGCACAGGCTTCGTTGCTCAGGACGACATTCTGTACCCGCATCTAACAGTGTCTGAAACTCTCCTATTCACTGCACTGCTAAGGCTACCCAAAACGTTAACCCGGGAGGAGAAAGCGCAGCACGTGGAACGAGTTATAGCTGAACTGGGATTGAGTCAGTGCCGGAACAGCATGATAGGGGGCCCACTCTTTAGAGGGATATCAGGAGGGGAGAAGAAGAGGGTTAATATTGGTCAAGAAATGCTAATCAATCCAAGCTTGCTACTACTAGATGAGCCCACATCAGGTCTGGACTCGACAACAGCTCAAAGGATCCTGACCACGATCAAACGGCTTGCGAGTGGGGGACGAACTGTTGTCACCACCATTCACCAGCCCTCAAGCAGACTTTACCATATGTTTGATAAGGTAGTCTTGCTCTCTGAGGGACGCCCCATCTACTATGGTCCTGCATCTGCAGCCTTGGATTATTTTTCCTCCATCGGATTTTCTACGTCCATGACTGTCAATCCTGCTGATCTCTTACTTGATCTTGCAAATGGTAATTTGAAATCCTAACTCTTAATTAAGCATATCTAATTTCTTCCCATAACTATATATTTCTCCAAATGAAACTGTAACCTAAGTGAGCTCTAGGGGCAGAGGGAAGTTCCTTGTTTTTCATTTTCCACTATTTTCATTTATTTTCTTACCACTCACTTGCACAAGACTGAGATGTAAGTTGGCTGTTGGGCCACCGAAGGTTTCTTCGGTGCTTAAACTTGTTAATTTTACCAAGAGAGTGTAATGAGACCCCACCCCTATAGAAGAAGGGAAAACAGTATTTTCAGTGTTCAATTTGGTTGACTGCGGGAAATTATAGCCATCTCTTATTGAAAAGGGTTCCAGTTTTGGAATGTAATTGTTTGTCCACACAAATACTATAGCACTAGCATTATGTATTAAGTTAATAAGACAAAAGTCAACTTATATATTCTCATACAACTTGTGGAAATTTGCAGGCATTGGTCCTGATTCTAAAAATGCCACTGACTACGGTGAGAACACGGAACAAGAACAGAAGTCAGTGAGGGAAGCTCTCATTTCTGCATACGAGAAGAACATTTCTACCAGACTGAAAGCTGAGCTTTGCAATTTGGACCCAAATAACTACTATTATACAAAAGATGCCTCTGAAAGTATGAATACCTTCTCTTTATCCCTCCTATTATATTGACGAGGATGACACAATCGCACTTCTACTTCCTGTGTGCTCTAGTATTTAGCTAAGTACAAGTACTTAATTATTGTGACAGGAAATGAAAAAAAGTCAGAGAAATGGTGCACAAGCTGGTGGCATCAGTTCAAAGTGCTCTTTCAGCGGGGGCTGAGAGAGCGGAGGTACGAATCCTTCAACAGGCTAAGAATTTTTCAAGTCCTCAGTGTCAGTATACTTGGTGGACTCCTTTGGTGGAAAACACCCACTTCTCACATTGAAGACCGAGTAAGAACTCTACTTCTAGCTTATTAAAGAGTAGATTATGGAGACTGCTATTGCTTAAAATTCATTTAAAACTCATGCTACGATTTTAAAAAATACGTTGGTTTGAGTTTCATATAAACTCCAAGCTAGATGAACACGTTATGCTCTTTGTGTTGATGATAGCTAGTCTTCAGTAGTTTGTTTCCCAGCTATACTGAACTGGGAGAAACTGAAACCCAAGAAATCTAACTCCAACCCCTTGGTTCCACATATGTGCTAAAAAGGTTGGCATTTCCTTGCAGATTGCATTGCTCTTCTTCTTCTCTGTGTTCTGGGGCTTTTACCCACTCTACAATGCCGTTTTCACATTTCCCCAAGAAAGAAGGATGTTGGTTAAGGAACGAGCATCAGGAATGTATCATCTTTCATCCTACTTCCTGGCTAGAACCTTTGGAGATCTGCCATTAGAGCTTGCGCTCCCAACTGCATTCGTCTTCATAATCTATTGGATGGGCGGACTTAAAGCCGATCCTATAACTTTCATCCTTTCCCTCCTTGTTGTTCTTTACAGCGTTCTAGTCTCTCAAAGTCTTGGATTGGCCATTGGTGCTATTCTAATGGACGTAAAACAAGCCACTACATTAGCTTCGGTTACAACTCTGGTTTTCCTCATTGCCGGAGGATACTACGTCCAACAAATCCCTCCTTTCATAGTATGGCTGAAGTACTTAAGTTACAGCTACTACTGTTACAAGCTTCTTCTTGGTGTCCAATACAATGAGGATGATCACTACGAGTGCTCAAAGGGAGTCTTGTGCCGGGTTGGAGATTTTCCTGCTGTCAAATCAATGGGTCTGAACCATTTATGGGTAGACGTGGCAATTATGGCCCTGATGTTAGTGGGTTATCGAATGGTCGCTTATCTGGCACTGCATCGCGTGCAGCTGAGGTGAACTTTAGCAGAGGTCTATTCAAGAAACATAACAGTTGGAAGAGTTTTCTCCTTCTTCGATTGAGGAATAATGCTAGGTTTAGAATGTGGGAATCAGGCTGTGAATTTTTGTTCAACTACCCTTCCCACTGAGTTGATGTATTGACCTTTTCGTTTCACTTAAGATTATGCTAACTCATAAACTTTTAGCTTCAGAACTTGAAATAAAAAATATCTAACAATGGAGGAATAATACGAACAAGTGATCAAAGGAAGGAGATGTGCATTTCCCATTGCAGGAAAGAAAAGAAAGATGATAACGATCTTTTTGGAATTTCCGAAACCAAAAATTAGTTTTTGTTTAATAGTTTGCTGTTGAAAGTGCATGAACAGGAAGAAGGGAAAAAAAAAAAGGCACTTGTCAACAACAACAACTGATAGTGATGTCGATGGACAGGAAAGATCTGAAGAAAAGCAGAGCAAGGTGCACCATATATTTGTTATTATACTAAAGTAATTGAATATCATTATCATTATTATTATTATTTATAAAAAATGAATGGTGGGAGAGGGTTAGATTTTAATTCAAGGACAGCATTATGCAGAAAGGCATGTAAAGGAATTTCTTCACCACATGCTATGAGCAAAAGTGAAGAATGATTGGCAAGAAAACTGTATACAAAGGAAGCAAATATAGGATAGAAGAAGAGAGCACTAGGATAATTGGAGTAATTATTATAGGAGTGGCAAGTAATTATCATATCGCTCACCATTCACAAGGAAAGGACACCACCAATATTTGCATTTGAAAATTAAGTTAACCAGAAATTAAATAAAAAAAAAAAACAGCAGCAGCAGCAGCAGCAACCATACACACACATGTATGTATGGACACTGGAAGAAGTAGTGGAGGCAATGAGATGAGTGCACATGTATGTATGTAGATAGAGAAGAAATTAAAGTGGAGATATTGACAACCAAATCTGCGTACCAGTCCTTTTGGTTAAATTTGAAGCACACCTGGGCCAGAGAGAGAGGTGACAGCAGCCTGATCAGTATGTTCTTGCTATGCGCAGCGCGGTGCAACAAAAAAAAACCAAAACAAAAAAAAAAAAAACAAACGGGCGTTAAATTCGTGTTTGTTAAGGCGACCAACCAACCCTTAAGCCTTAATAGCTTGGCTTAAAACTGCCCGAGAAAAAGAAAAAGAAAAAGAAAAAAAAATAAAGAAGATTTATAGTAGCGTAGATTTAGCATGCATGCTAGCAGCACGCCAAGTCTAAAATAGCATCAATGTGAAACACATATCAATTCCAATAGCACACCAAATTCAAGGTCAAGGTGATTTGAATCTGACATGCATGCTAGATTCAAGGTGTATGGATTAATAATTAATCAAGTCTAAAATAATAATTTTTTTTTTGACATGTTTAGGGGAGTGACCAATCTCTCTTGAGTTTAATATCAAAAAAGAATTTAGTTTATATAAGTTTAACTACACTTGATATCTTAAACACTATTCTCCATATATCTTTATAGAATATAAAAGTCTTTCAAGAACCCATTATATTCTTATTAGACAAGGAATATTTATAAAAGTCTTTTAAGGACTTATTATATTCTTATCAGGTAAGGGATATTTATCCCTCATTCAATGCTATCAACATAATTACCTTGCAAACCTTTCTTTTATAAGCTATAAATATACTGCAAAAGCTTTATAAAAAAAAAGTTCATAATCTTTAACTCTTTACTCTTTTGATACTTGTTAGAGTATCTCTTTATAATGTTTTTATATTTTTTATCTTTCAAAAGATATTAACTTTTTTATCAAAGAATCTTTAAGTCCTCTACTTATGACTGTTTTATTGCAAGTATTCAAGATTTTCTTTGTAAATTTGAAGTTCTTTAAAAATAAAAGATCAAAATACTTTATCATGCGGTTCCGAACACCAAATATCCTTTTATTTTTTAACCTTATATTTTTTAACTTCATCACAAGGTAATCAGGCATATAATTAATGATCTCTAGGCGTCCTACAGGAACGGGAGCTGACATGTATAAACAGGAAAATCTGCATGCTAGCGGC
>Ga0325401_1002680_pt1 | contig 15951 bp, 10 predicted proteins | sample PopdelMetagenome_FD_205666 | JGI IMG/M metagenome (GOLD analysis project Ga0325401, IMG submission 205666) | Populus deltoides microbial communities from Bellville, Georgia, United States - Xylem-PdKOR-R2 | ecosystem: Host-associated > Plants > Phyllosphere > Stem > Wood/Secondary xylem | place...
ATTTCCAATTTTTAGTGATTGTCTTACAGCATAGCATGATGGCATACCTCAACAACTCTTGTTTTTTTTTTGTTGTAGTGTTATGGTATAAGAGAACTACAGAATTTTGATCACTATCTATATCTAAAATGGGAGGTTAAATTCGGATCACAATTCACAATTTATATCTAAAATGGGAGGTTAAATTCAGATTACAATTCACAATTTATATCTAAAATGGGAGATTGCGGAATGGTTTGGCCTTGCGTCAATCGAAGTGCGGCCGCACAGCCATGGGAAAATTTAAGCAATTATTTGTAATCAAGCTTTTCTTTTCTTTTGCACCACTGTAGATTAGTTGAATACTCAGAAAAAAAATGGCAAAATTCATCTAGAAAGTGTAAGAAAAAACCAAGTATTACTAACAGTAAAAGGATTATATTTCAAACTTTTTTATTTGGTCATGCAAGCAGCAAGCTTAGTTTGCTGCACGACACTTCTAGCAGGGAATACAAAACAAATCAATACATTAATATTAACTCACCAACACTCAATATTCTATCTTCTATTTTACCAGCATTCATAGAATTTGACATCGACGCGGAGCCTGAAATACACATCACCTTCAAATGAATCAGTCATTAACGTTGCAATTCCTCTGTGCATGAAAAAATCTCCAGTGCCTCCAACTACTGATATATCTCTACTCTTCACCATAATTGGGTCGGCTCCAATGAAATTTATCGTCCCTTGGTGTTTTGTGCTATTAAGAACAAATGTAAAGCCTAACCAAGCAGTGAAGGTGTTTTTGGTGTCATAGATATACATGCCTTGTGCCCTACCAACTGGTGGAGAATGAAGATTGTTATCAAGAGTGATGGGATCATCAAAAACTGCAATGTTGCCAAAATGGAACTGCCCTGCTAAGATGGTTAGGTTAGCTCCTTCTGGTGCTGCCACAATTGCTGCTGTAGCATTAGCAGCATTCTGGCCATTGTAAATAATGTCATGGAAGTAGAGGACTAATTGCTTGCATGGTTTGTACTGCTTCTTCCAGCCTGGATAGGCTGAGGATACAGAAAGGAATATCAGGAAGAAAATAGCAACGAAGCCCGAAGTTCTCATTTTCTTTCTAGAGATGATCTCAAGATGAAAGAAGCAGGGCATACAAGAGCAGAACTACTAGAACTTGTTGGTTCCCTCTATACTTCCTGTCCTTATATTGGGAAACTTAGATCCTATAGGGACAAAAAAATGAGAGTCAAATCAAATTTGATGGCTTGTTGTTCATGTTAAGTTAATAAGCAAATCCACAAGCCGAAATGTCATGTTATAATGTCGTATTGATAGATTTTGCCGATTTTACGGTGACATATTCGTTTAATCTGGTGAAGTCCTCCGTGGAAAATTTGATATGATTGGTCCTACTTAATGGAAGTTTCAAAATGGACAGCCAGATAACGATCTTATGTTAGTCCAAGTGTTTCCGGCTTAATATGTCGGAAAAAGAAAAAGTGAAGAAATTGCCGTCTTCAAGCTTATCCCACCAAGTTCTGGTTAGGTTGCACTTTAGCTAAGTGGATTCCAACTCATGTGGTTGGCTGCTTCTGCCTGTTTAAAATGGGAGGTTGGAGTCAGCGGCGCAGCCATGGAAACTTAAATATTCATCCATTAAAGCACTAAGAACTCGTGGTCCTAAAAGTATAGAAAAGGAACTAAAACTACAGGAATTTTGGTTAAACAATATTGGCCGTAAAGGCAAGAACAAGCTGATGAGCATTTTACCTATCTGGGCTTGCAAAAATTAATTATTATTAATTACTGAAGTGTTGCTTCGTGCTTCGAAGAAACAATTATATTTTTAAATTAGCCTTCATGGCTACTTTTAAGGAACTATATTCTTGTAGTTGCACAAACAAGGCTTTTCCTTTTACACCATTGGTTTGATTCTGCTGATTGTGATCAGCGTCAAACTCACTAATGATACACGGGGGCTGCGAAAATGACATTTTCCAACCCACCTTCGTCACAAGGAGATTTGGCAAGTCAAATTTCAAAATCTTTTCATTTCAACATTTAATTAATCTGCTGTATTTTTCCAACGTATGATGACATTTAATGATGGTAGTTGTCGAAGAGTGAAGTTTTTCACCCCAGAATTCAGCCAAACGTGACAGTATTGTCCCAACCAGACCAAGTTTTACCTCATCTTTTTTACTGTATTTACTTGTAATTATGTGTTTTGCTCATGCAGGAAGATTTCTATAATTGGCTATAAATTAAAAAGCACATAGCATTTACAGGAAAATCTCTCAATCTTTATTAATCTTATAAACAAAAGATTTATACAATAAATATGTGTGCTATACAAAAAAATTAGCAAACATGAGAGATTACCAAACATAAAACTATCATTTCTACTTTTTAAGAAGAAATGGGGCACTTTCTCCCCATGTAGCTTGCGATTCTTGTCTGCAGGATTTGCCCTTCCCATCCTACTTCATAAAATGTGCTAATGAACTTCAACTTCTAGCCCAGAGGGTTTCATCCTTTCCTCAAAAGACTAATCTTCAATCAGCTCCCAGCCAGCGTAGGGTACTAGAACCACCGAAAAGTTCTGGAAAGTATCAACTCTCAATACGTTACCATGAGGCTAAAAAGATCTAGCCTAACCATTCGAACCCTTGCTTAGATAATAGGGGATACAAACCTTAGGTCTTCAACTAGTTTAATGGATTAATGACCAAATCCCAAAAGTATAACATGATTTGATGTCATATGATAAACAGTGATTATTACAATTCATTATGTGCTACCTAAACATTACCAAGATTCAATCTAAAAACCCATCAGTTAGATTCTGAATCTTTTCCCAGAAACTCATTACCATTCTGCAAAGCTAAATCCAAAGATACTTGACTATTGTACTGTTGAACCACCAAAACAGCCGCTGTTGTTGAGAAATCAGAAGAGGCCAACAGCCCTCCTACAGGCCCCAGTTCTGGACAGTCACTACTACTGCTTAAAGCTAAAGCGACTTCACCTTCAGGTAATCGACCCACCAGGAAAAGATTGCAGTGGCGTACCTCATGGACTGCATTGATGGTTTCTGCAGCATTTCCAACAAATTTCACTTCAAATTTCAGTCTCATCCTTCGATATTTTCAGCTTAAACTCTGAGAGGAATTCTTCATCCAATGATCCCAATTTAATGTTAGAACCATCATCCATGTGAACTCTGACTATCTCCCCTAAAGCTTCAGGTTTCACTAGGAAGTGGATAACCTTTAAACTGACACCAGGGTGTTCAGCCATTCGAGCTCCATAAGCAAGGGCTTCACGATCATCACAGCCCCCAAAGAAGATGACTGTAATAACATAAGAAACGTTACTTGCAGATACCTGAGTGGTTCCACCAAGCCCACGGTCAACTAGAATTCCAACTGAGCATGGTGCTTGCTCAAGAACTCTTCTGTTAACCAATTGGAAGTCAGTTCGAGTAGTCTCGAGTGAGCCATCTAATATCTGTTGTTTATGGAGTGGAAGAATGATGATTGCAGCTCTCTTCCTTTCAGCAGTGGTGCAAATGTCCTCATGCATGTCAGACATTGAAGAGATTGCAGTCATTGGCCGTACAGAAACACGACTCAATTGCTGGAACACATCAAATGCCACAACAACAAGATTAGAACCCAACTTCTGGCCTCGGTTCCTAAAGGGTAAACCATTTTTCCTTGCCTTGTGGACCATTAATATGGCTGATGACCTCTCAGAAAGCTCCGTGAGGTGCATTGCATATACAGAAAGCCCATCAGATTTCTGAACCCCTCGTGATACTTCAAGAAGATTTATTATCGACGAAATGTTTCTCCAACCATGGAAACATGCCAAAATCCGAAGTTCAGTATTTGAACTTCTACTTTCAACAGTCCTATACTTGTAGTCAGCCATTTTTGCTCTTCTTGCTGGCTTGTATACAGCCATAACAAGAGGTGTGGTGATGAAGGTTGCAAAAAGAGCCATTAAAATCATAATGGAAAATGTTTCATCATTCAAAACCTGAAAATGCGAATAGTTAATGTTTCATCATTAAGCAAGTGACCTTTGCATTGGGTCATTCCAAAAAAAGTGCACAGCTTTAGCCAGAACTAACTTCTATAACAAGAATAGTTAATTGCCTTTCTATCTTTACCAATATTGAGAACGATGAGTTCCACCAGGCCTTTGCTGTTCATTAGGAATGCCATGACAAGAGATTCACGGGGAGGTATTTTGCATAAAAGGGACACCACAAATGTGCCAAAAATCTTCCCAAAACATGCTGTGAAAATTACCAAAACCAGAAGGCCCCAAGATTGGAGCCCTTGAATTGCTGCTACATTGATCTTTAGTCCACTTGAGACAAAGTACAACGGAAGGAAGAGTCCAGATACAAGATCTTCAATTTTTTCCACGAGAGCGCCAGCAAATGACCCTTCCTTTGGGACCAGAATTCCAATAACAAAAGCACCAAAGATGGCATGAATTCCAATAGCATCAGTTACAAACCCAGCAGCCAGAACAGCAGCTAATGTTGCCCATACATACATCTCTTCAACTGGCTCACCTTCACGGCACCGCTTAGTCATCCATTTGAAGATTGGGGGTACAATTAGAATTGAACAGATGACAAAAATACACCCAGACAAGAAAACCCAAAATGAAATAATGGGAGAAGTATTAGATCCAGACAGGGAAATAGCAAGAGCAAGGAGAATCCATGCAGCCACATCATTTACTGCTGCAGCTGACATTGCCATTCTTCCAACATTGGTTGTTAAGAGCTTCAGCTCAGCCAGAATACGTGCCAAGACAGGGAAAGCTGTTATAGAAAGTGCTACCCCCATGAATACAAGAAATGCAGTACCATTTACATCTTTAGATATGGTTAAACGGAGAATGAACGATGTGCCAATTCCCATTGCAAAAGGGAGGCCAATTCCTACCGTGGCAATAGCTAGGGCCTTTTTTCCAGTTCGACCAAGAGATTTAGGATCTAGCTCTAGTCCAGCAAGAAACAAAAAGAAAATGAGGCCAATGTTTGCAAGAGTATCTAACACTGTAAGACTCTTGGCTGGGAATGCTGCCTGCAAATATCCCTTGCTTCGACCCAATGCAGATGGCCCAAGTAAAACTCCTCCCTGACACAAGTTAAAGTTCTCAAGGTTAACCTTAGCAAAGCTTCTACTTGCAACAGTATTTTTAGTTGCTAGATTGATGAACTATACGCAATGATTGCATTATGCCTCTTGGAAACTTCTATCTATGAACATTTTCACCTGCCTAACATAAGATTAAAATATATATGTTTTTCAAGCAACCTGATGAATTTGTTCTGCACAAGAAAATGCAGAACCGCAATTATCAAACTTAGGCTTGATCCAAACACATCCAAAAGCAAAATCAGAATAATCGAAATGCCAAAAACAAAATCAAAAGGTGGATGTAGATCCACAAACTTCATCATCTTTTGACGCCATATTAACATATCCAGTTGTTGTCTTTTGACTCCATAGTAATAAAAGAAAGAAAAAAGTATTATACTTGACCATTAATTTAAACCCACCTGAGAGAATCAAACAGCAGGGCCAAAAATAAAGAGCAACCTGATACTTTTGTATGGAAAAGATAAAATCATAAAGAATCAGTCATTTTCAATAAAGCATCATCTTTCTCCCCAATTTTATTAATTCTAAAAAAGGAAAGTAACAAAAAAAAAAATAAAAGGAAACTAACATCCAAGATAAAAAGAATAAAAAAAAAGAATAAAAAACACTTCACATACACAAACAAAAGAGCAGATAAACAAAAAGCAAAAGCAAATTAAAGCGTATCAGATTTCAATCAATTATAAAAAGAGGAGGAGAAAGGTACATACAACAATCTCTGCAATCACCCTTGGCTGTCTCAATGGTCTTAACAGAAAAGCAAGACCCCTTGTTACCACAATCACCAAACATATCTGTAAAATGGCCAAGGGGAGTGCAAAATCAAGAGGATTTTCACCTGAAATACCCCATTTGATGTAGGCTTCAGAGATAGGCATGTATGCCCTGATGTAGCATTCACTGAAACCATATCACTCTACCAAAACACTCAAAAAATCTAATCTTTCCTTCACTCCCTGCCAAAAAAAATGCACATCATTAATTTCTCTATTAATTTATTGGCATCAAAGTAGAAGAAGGCATTGGAAGGTAGGCAAGATTACCCGTAGAAGATCAAAGGAGTTGAAATTCTGGCAAGAATTAGAAAAGGGTCTGTCCTTTCAGTGGCCTGCTGCAAAATCTTGATCTTTTTGCCTACTTGCGATTCTGGGAGAGTTACAGAGAGAGTAGAGGAGTCCTTAGATTAGAAAAAGCGTGTACGAGGTGGCATTAAAAGTTCAATTTTGATTATTTTTTTTAAGAAATAGCACTGTTTAAATAAATTAACAGGATAACACAGTTTAAAAAATTGACGAAATAACACAGATAATACATTTCTAAAAATTGCTTGCACAAATTACAATAAGAGAGGGAGTGAAAAAGATAAAAAAGAAAGAACGAGACTCTACAAGCACACAAAGTTTTAATTATTTCATCAGCAAAACTTGATGAAACAAATCTAATAATACCAATCAGAATGAGCTATATTCTTTCTTCAAAGACAAGTAAACTGGAAACAATTATGATAAAAAAAGAAAAGAGAAAAAAAAACAAAGACCACGAAACATCTTGGAGCTTCAATTATGATATCATCAATATAATAAAAAATAAATATACTGTAAATTCTTAAATTTTTTAACCCTAGCCCTAAAACACTCCGTCCTCCTTTTTCCCTTCAATTTCTCTGACCATCTCAAACATTTTTTTCTAGTAAAAGGAAACCATTAATATTATCAACAAGCGGTATGAACAATTTATAAAGGCAAAACTGATGTTTAATCGAAGCAGTATTCAAAACAATATCAAACAGCTTTTGTTTCATGGCTGCCAACTTTCCATCATTGAAGTCACAAGAGAGCAAGACTGGGAACTTTCAGAAATTGAAAGACAAGTGTGATTTCACTTTTGAAGTTTAAAGGAGAGTGTGAGATTATATAACATTGCTTTTTTCAATATTAACAAAAAAAGGTAATTGCTGTATTCTTCTCTCATTAGAACAAAAGATCAAGAGAGAAAGACAGGGAATTATGGGAATGAAATTCGGTAAAGCCACAAAAATTTTGTATAGAAAAGTTTTTTACAGCATGGAAGATTGAGAGAGAAATCACTTTGTGGGTTGCAGATAATCAAATTGCCCTGTCATTAATAACTGTAATTTTATGAGATTATTTACATCAATGCTTCTTCATTTTCTAATGAATATTTGCATCAATACTATATAATTTATTTTTTTATTTATAATTTTTCAAACCCAACGTGCTTGTGTTAACGTTTTTTTCTTGGATTGAGCCTAATGATTATTATGTAATTGAAGTTTTCGAGAAACCATGAGCGAAATTTAAAGTTTGAGTTATGCGAATTGATTGGTGGTGTAAAATAAAATTCAAGTAAAACAAGAATATATATCTTTGGGTAGATAAAAGGAAAAAGGAAAAAACATTCGAATAATTCAAATAATCATCTGAAATTGATATTTCTCATCTAAACAATCGATTGCAATATTCAAGCTAAGAATTATATATGGATCTTGAGATTTCAAGTATTGTAATGAAAACGACTTGAAGGAAGAAACTATTGAAGATAAATCGTAATCGAGGAAAAAGAAAGAGGAAGTCACGTCTGTGTTTTTTATTTTGATTATACTGTGTGTGTAGATATACGGAATTTATTGTATGGGCAGGGCATTGGAGCATAAGTAGAAAAATCATGAAAACACCCTTTCGTTGGGTCTCTGCTCTGAGTTGTGCTCGCTTTTTTTACTGGAGAAAAGAAGATAATTTTACCGTTTTGTATTCACGAGAAATAATTTTACTGTTTTGTATTCTCGAGTTTGATAATAACAGGTAAATAAATTGGAACGTTGGTTTCACATTTGCAAACGCCCGGATTAGCTAAAAGCCTGAAATTACTATATTTCTAACAGTGAATAAAGATTATTATTGGGCCGAAAGTGGGTGGGCCTTCATGCGGACTGGGAAGGTTGCTCATACAATCACAGGTCGAAGAAAAAAGGCCCGAACCAGCCTAGAATTGACCCCGGTTAGTTAAAACTACTCCATTAGACTAATGAATGGATTATACATGGACACAAAAGTGGATTAGAATTCCTGCCTAGTAGTAGTAGACGACTTATATATCATTAGGGTAAGATTAATCTTTTTAATGTTCAAGTTAACATGGTTTCTAATAATCAAAAAATATAATTTTTTAAATATTGATATGGTGATATATTAAATGATATTTTTTAAAATATTAAAATGTCGATATATTTGATTGACTTTGATTAACTTATTAAATTTAATTTATGACCTGAATCATAAGACCGTAATAACATTGTAGAAAACAAATCAAAATAAAATTATGAAGGTTAATTTTTAATCAACTCAGTGTTAAAGAACTAAATTAAAAAAATAATAAAAAGAACAAAAAAAATTACTCGTATCAACCTATTAAACTTATGATATCAGGATAACCCTATATAAACAAATTAAAAATGATTATAAAGTTTAATTTACTCGATGATGAAATAAAAAAATCAATTAAAAAAACAAAATTAACCTAGATAAACTTGTTAAACTCTCGACATGGATCATGAAAACATGATAATTTCATAAAACAATTTATGAAGTTTTATTTTCAACAACTCTAATATTGGATGTTGAAATCGAGAAAATAAAAATAAAAACAAAATCAAAATCCTACTTGATAGCGCATTTATTGTGAGTATACAAAATAAAAAAAAAATTACTAAATACAATTTCTAAAATAACATATTATTAAAAGATTAAAAAAAAAGGTTATCTTAAAATTATATAAAAAAAACTATTTCCGTGGATAGCGGTTTGCTAGTATGAATACACTGATTTAACCAAGTAGTTTGTTAATTAATTGGCGGCGTTTCAGAATAATATAATGAACTAACGATAGACTGAAGAAGGCCTCGACGGAACCTTGGTCCTGGCTTTACAAAAAATGCACTACTCTCGGAAAAACTCCCCCAATTTAGTCCTTTTGTTTGTGCAAATCCAGCAAAATAGCCCCTATACAAGTTATTTAATCGAATTTACTCTATTTTGTCACGTTTCATCAATTCAACTCAATTGTATTAAGTTTCTGAATCTTCCGCAGGCATCTCTGTAACCCTTGTTGAACCAACTACTGATCCTGGGTTAGCATGCTGCTGCATCACCAAGACTGATGCTGAAGTTGTGAAATCAGGAGACATCAAAAGATGTCCCACAGGCCCCAGTTCAGGACACTCTACCTTTACATTCAAAGATGCAACTACAGGGCCCTGAGGCACTCGGCCAACAAGAAACAGATTGCAGCAGCTAAAATCCTTTGCAGCTTCCACAGTTTCCGCAGCATTGTTCACTATTCTCTCTTCATATTTGACCGAGCTGTCATTTGAAATTTTCTTCTTGAACTCGGCTATAAATTCATCATCAGTTGATTCCGTCGAAACATTGTGGTTGTCATTTATATCAACTCTGACAATTTCTCCGACAATCTCATGGCTTGCGGTGAAACGAATAACAGATAAACTGATACCAGGGTGCTCGGCCATTCTCGCACCATAAGCAAGGGCTTCACGATCATCGCGGCCCCCAAAGAATAGAACAGTTACAGAATAGGAGACATTGCTTGCAGGGACATGTGTGCCTCCACCAAGCCCACGATCCACCAAGATACCAACTGAGCACCGCGCATTCTCAAGAACCCTCATATTAACCCAACGAAAATCAGTCCGAGTTGTCTCAAACGTCCCATCCAGCCTCTGGTGCTTGTGGAATGGGAGGATTATAGCCGCTGCCCTTTTCCGTTCAGCACTCTCACAGATGTCTTCATGCATGTCATACATTTGCGAGATTGCAGTTGTTGGCTTTATAGACACACGGCTCAGCTGCCGGAAAGCCTCAAAAGCAACAACTATTTGATTATTACCAGACTGCTGCAACTTATTCCAAAACGGTAGCCCATTCTTTCTCACCTTGTGTACCATAAGTATTGCGGATGACCTCTCAGTGAGCTCCATGAGGTGCATGGCATAGACACATAGTCCTTCCCTCCTGTCAGTCCCACGCGAAGCCTCAATGAGATTAATCATCGTGGGAACGTCCCTTGTTGAATGGAAACAGGCCAAAATCCTGAGCTGAGTATTGGGGTCATTTCTCTCAATTTTCCTGATTTTGTAGTCAGCCCTACTCGCTCGTTTAGCCGGCTTGTATACTGCCATAACTAAAGGTGTTGTGATAAAAGTTGTGAAAATGGCCATCAGAACCATGATGGAAAATGTTTCATCGTTCAAAACCTGCAGTACCAATCAACCAAATGATTATAGTCTTGAACGGAAGAATACCGAGTACAAACATATTAAAACAGGCTTTAGGATTAAAATTAGTTAAGAACAAATTCGACTTTACCTTCCTATCTTTACCAATGTTCAGGACAATTAACTCCACCAGGCCTTTAGTGTTCATTAGGAACCCCATAGCTACAGCTTCCTGAAAAGGCATTCGGCAAAGAAGAGAGACACCTACAGTGCCAACAATTTTCCCAAAACAGGCTGTAGTTATGACCAAAACCAGTAAACCCCAGGACTGAAGCCCTTGAATTGTGGCTACATTGGTCTTTAATCCGCTTGAGACAAAGTACAATGGGAGAAAGAGACCAGATACAATATCTTCAACTTTTTCAACAAGAGCACCAGCAAATGCTCCTTCTTTTGGGATAAGAACTCCAACAACAAATGCACCAAAGAGAGCATGTATTCCAATTGAATCGGTGACAAATCCAGCTGCTAAAACAGCAGTTAAAGTAGCACATACATATATTTCATCCACTGGCTCGCCTTCAGGGCAGCGATTTGCCATCCATTTAAAGATAGGAGGGATAATGAATACGCAACAAAGAACAAATCCTGACCCACACAAAAATACCCATAAAGATACAAGGAGAGAATGGCCAGTTCCAGACAGGGCAATAGCAAGAGCAAGAAGTATCCATGCAGTCACATCATTGACTGCTGCTGCTGACATTGCCATTCGACCAACATCAGTTGTTAAAAGCTTAAGTTCGGCCAAAATACGAGCCAAGACTGGGAAAGCAGTGATAGAAAGGGCCACCCCCATGAAGACAAGGAATGGAGCTTTATCTACTCCTTTGCTGATAGTTCCACGGAGGGCAGATGATGTTCCAATTCCTAATAAAAAGGGTAAGCCAATTCCCGCAGCAGCAATGCCTAAAGCTTTTTTTCCTGTCCGACGAAGGGACTTCAGGTCCAACTCAAGGCCTATCAAGAACAGGAAGAAAAGCAGACCAAGATTTGCTAAAGTATCCAACACCGGGAGGCTTTTAGCTGGGAAAACTTTATCCAGATAATGCTTGTTTCGACCCAGAGCTGATGGACCGAGTAGTATCCCTCCCTTTCAAAAAAAAAATTTCAATTACAAATCTTACTTTTTTATGTACATTAACTATGATTAGACTTTTAATGCATGAGAGTACAGATACAATACGAAAAATAACCGTTAATAGTCTCATTGAGAATTTCTTTTGCTGCATCCCTTGCAGTAACAACCATCCAAAAAATTTAGCAAAACAATACGAAAATAGGACACCTGAACCTGTTCTAGAAAGTGATTATGAATCATATAAAGCTACTATTTTCCAATTTAAGCTGTGGAAGTGAAATCTCCAGACATCTATTAATCCAATTGATTCAGCTTTTCAAATGATTTAACAAGGTTAGGCTAGAAAAATTATGGTTCTTGGCTAAATACACGTTCATTCCATTAAGACAGCTAATACTTCTGCTACAAGTAGATTGCTCAGGGAACCAGAAGATGATGCGAAGAGTTTCTGAAACCACGCACTAGATAGTTTTAACATCTACCGATCTAATGCATCAATCAACAAGAGGCAACAAAAATTACTATACATGCATTCAAAAAGACTCCATTTCATAATTAACTGCTGAGGCAAATGTCAAACTCTGCTACAGGTTGTTGTCTATCAGATCCTTTATGTAATAGATATAAAAAGCGGCCATTTTTAAGAAGTTCATCACAAATTGAATTTTCTCTTAGTCCTTCCCTGTCACACAGACTTTAACATTAACTTTACACGCTCAAGCTTGAAATCAATTGTCACAAGGATCACTACGTGGTTGCATGTAGATTTCTAGTTTTCTTAACAACAATTATGGAAAATTTTATTTTCAAAATAACTTTAATGTCCAATTTTTTCTCTCTTTTCAGGTTATGAAATTCTTAAATTTAAATCAATTGTCTTATCAAGTAGAGACCAGGATGAAAATTCTTCGCCTTACACACGTTTTAAAATAACTAAAACAGCTGGAGCTGGATCCATAAGCTTTACCAACTACTACAGTAAACAGAAATCAAATCATGATACGCCACAATATATGTTATATTAACCATGCGAAAATCCTCAACTAGGAAACCTATGCACAAATTATTATTCCCCACTTGGGAATTTTATATATTTAGCCAATTATTCCAAAGAATATACCATCAAACACCATGAAAAAAGAACACCCAGTCAATCTTTTTTTTCTATATTCTTAAATTAACAGGAATATGATTTGTGAAAGCTGGTTGAGGATACCTCTAACCATTAAAAAAACAATAAGAACATGACTCGAAGACAAAAGAATTTTATATTTATCCGTTAATGAATCATACAGGTTGTGTATGTATTTATCTAATTTCGCAAGAAAAATATCCGAGTCGGGTATGCTTTTTTTCAAATATTTTTTTTTAATTTATGATATCGGTATAACAAAACCAATGAAAAAGATCTAAAATTCATTTTAAAAAACACTTTGAAACAGCTTCAGCTACAAAAACAACCCTTAGAATCCCTGTTGATGCAAAAAAGTCATGGAGCCAATAAAATATGCAACATTATTGACTTAGACTTGGTCAAGATCAAATTTGCAGCCACCTAAAATGAAAACATTGAAAAAGAGTCTAAATTAAAAAGGAGATAGCAACTTACAACAATCTCGGCGATTACACGCGGCTGGCGTAAAGGCCTTAGAAGAAAAGCTAGAATACGAGTCAGCAAGACAACGAGACATATTTGGAGGATAGCAAGAGGCAATGCATAGTCAAGAGGATTATCTCCTTGAAACACACCGTTAGATGTAGCTTTCATTGGTTCAGGACATAACAACGTTCCGGTGGCATTCAAGGCCGCCATTATCTGTATATCACCAAATAAAACACTGAATTCACCGCCAGGAAATTGGGGTTCTCACCCCACGAGATTTTAGTAACACGGTTTGTGTTGGTATATATTAATAATGATCAATGACGGTTGACTGTCCATAGCAAAGTAAAACATGGTAAGCATATTACATACAGTGCATATTTTCACAATCCTTTTTGAAACCACTCAGGATTGCCTTAACTAGCAGATATGCTATCGCCTTTTATTAAGACTTCAAACTATACATTAAGCATTGTTTGAATATATTATTATACTCTACTTATTGTTGTATTACGTTAACAAAAATAAAAACCAAGATCTTAAATGAAAAATAAAAGTAAATTACATTAAATAACTATTATTTGATATGGTGATATTTTCAAGTTTTTACAATAAGTTGTAAGAAAATACATGAATTTCTTACGAGTTACTGTTAAAAAGTGACAGGGACACCTGTCAATAAAAAGAAAAAGAAAAAAAGAAAGGAATCTCAGGTGGGCGCCACCCGGTGAATTTTATTTTTAATTATTATTATTTTTTTATGGCAAAGGATGGGGATGTTCCCTAAAAACATAAAGTAAATCCTACGAACACGGCAATGAAACTACTGTATGGCTGAAATTAGTTCGATAGCCATGAATACTGAGATCTTTGTGGTATAGAAAGAAAAGTTATACATTACAAAAAAACTTTCCGTATTGTTGAAATTGACTTTTTTTCTTGCAAAGTAAAAGGCAACTACTTGACTCGAAATAATATTTGAATATTGTAAACTGATATGATTGTATAAAAAGTTGTTTTTGCTTCTTAAGAACATTTTCAAATAAATTTAAAATTTTTTATTTTTTTATTTTCAATTAATTTTTTAAATAATTTTAATATACTAATATTAAAAATAAATTTTTAAAAATAAAAAAATATCTCAACTCATTTCCAACGCTGGACACGGCCTACGGGCTCTTGAGGTTCAAAGTCTAGAAGAATGTAATTATGAAGTACAACTATCCTATTGTGGAACTAAACTGCCTTAAAAAAAAAAGAAAAAAAAAAAGAAATAACAAAACGGAGGTGGAACACAGAATAAGGTCTGGTGTCGGATGTTCTAGAACTCTTTAACCGGGACGACGGTGAAAGAGGGAGGGTAAACCGGTTTAATTGTAAACCACAAACATTAGATTATGGATAATTTAAAATTGCAACTTAGAAAAAAATTAAAAAATAAAATCATTTGTATATACGTGCGTATCATAACACAAACGTAGAGAAACAATGGCAAATCCTCTCTCTTCTGATTTTTTTAGTTTTTCACAGAGAGAAACAAATTAACTCAAAAGCTCAAGAGAGAATTTGCACACAGAAAAAAATGCAAAAAACTTTAAATTATTGTTGAAAATAAGAAAGAATAAAAAGAGACACGCAAGGATTTTGACTACTTTATCATCGAGAAAAGAGACGGATCGGGAATCACCTGAATATTCAGCTTTATATGCAAGAATACTTGTGGTATACAGTAAGTGCAGTTCTGTCCTCAGCTCTTCATTTGGGTCTATTTTGTTTCTCCAGAAAAATCGAGATTCAGAAAGGAAAAAAGATAAAACACAGTTTGGTTCTGTTTGTTTCTCGAGAAAATTCAAGAATCAGAAAGAAAAAAAATACCACAGCACACAAATTATGGAGATCTGTGTGTTAGTACGTGGATAAAAGTTCCAGGAGGAGAGGTAAATGAAGAGTGCGCGATGCTGTAGAGAGAGAAAACACCGTCTCTATTTATAGCACCGCGTGAGTTGCTCCATTCAATAGTTGCCATCGTGTGTCTCAATTGCCATTAGATCCCATAAGAAGTTTAGGGGTTGACCACACCACGTGGCGATCTTTAATTCATGAAGTTTGGTATTTTAGAAAAATTTTCAAAGTTAACTTACCTAATATCTATGTTAATTTAAAAAAAATATATATTTTTTAATTTAATACATTAATGAATATAAGCTTTTTTAATTAATATAATACTGCTAGAAAATATTGTTGTTTAAAAAACTTAGTTTATATTCATGCAAGATTATAAGTTCGGTGTAAACTTGAAATCATAACATAAAATAAGGATGCATATAAAAACAAGCATTAAATTATACATGAGAGACTAAAACTAACTTCCGGTATGCATTCTGAAGCATATATTGGAGTAATATTTAAAGTAAAAGCATGTGAATCAATTGCTTCTTGAAGCCATTGGAATTTCATTAGGCTAAAATTTTTGTTATTGTCAGGTATTAATTTTTTATCTTTAAGGTTTTATTATTCCTCACTTGCTGTAAAAAAGCTAAGAAAAAACAATAGTAAAGGAATGAAAGAACTCAAGAAATTTCATATGATTTTCCACCCATCCAAAACACATATCTATAGAACCTGGAAACTAAAACATTAATTCTCATAATTCATGAATGTTTATTAATTATGATGAATATTCATAGTTTATAAATTACTCATAATAACATTAATTTTCATCACATAATTAATATATTGGTTCAAATACTAAAAGAAATTACTGATCAAG
>Ga0325401_1002681_pt1 | contig 15950 bp, 11 predicted proteins | sample PopdelMetagenome_FD_205666 | JGI IMG/M metagenome (GOLD analysis project Ga0325401, IMG submission 205666) | Populus deltoides microbial communities from Bellville, Georgia, United States - Xylem-PdKOR-R2 | ecosystem: Host-associated > Plants > Phyllosphere > Stem > Wood/Secondary xylem | place...
TAAGAACAACAAAGTTCCCTTACTTCGCACTTTTAGGAATTTTGAAAGAATGCAAGTATCTTTATTTTTAGCTGCCCTGGAAATGATGGGGTTACCGTTCCACATTAAATTCAAAACACTAATTAGACGAAGGGGCTAGATGTTTTTGGACACGGTAATAGAATCTGCCATTGTTCTTTACTAATAAAAGTTATTTTTAGCTTAGTACATTGTTTAGTTAGGTGAAGTAACTCGATCCTTTTTGAGGTAACACATCAATTATATCAGATATTACAAAATTAAGTATTTCTAGCATTATTCAGTATGCAAACCAAATTATACTTTGCATTATCTTCATTATTCTATTTACTTTTTTTTGGATAACTTTTGTTTTACTAACGCTTGTTCCTTGTATTTGGTAGGCCTGAGTCCAAACTTGTAAGTGAAATTGTGCAATTCATTTTGAAAAAATTGAATCACACATCATTAGGTGACTCTAAGGGCCTAGTTGGGATAGATTCACGCATTGAATGACTCAAAACACTTTTATGCATTAGATCATCTGAAGCTTGCATAATCAAAATATGGGGCATGGGTGGTATAGGTAAGACTGTCAAGATATCAAAGGCTCTGCTTCAGCCACCTGTCAAAGAGAATAGAGAATATAATGGTTAGCAAGTTTGTTAATATGGTTAGACGGTTAATGAATTCTGTTACTGTTGAATAGAGGCTCCGTTGATGACCTGAGAGAGAAGAAAATCGAACGCAAAGTTGGCCGAAAACCAGCCCTTTCTCTTCTTTCTCTCTCCACTATGGCCTTCAGCCACCACCACCATCATCACCTGTCTTCTCACCATCGTCCCCACCTTAAGTACCCACCAAACCATCTCATGTGGTGGCTGCACCACTTCTCTCTCTCCTCTGTAAAACTCTTCTTCTTTGCCACCGCGACCCCAGGAGCAGCAGCAACAACAGCAACAACAACCACCTTGCCCAGAAGCTTTTTCTCGTCCCAAAGGCAGCCAGGATTGTAGCTCTCTCCTCAGCCGCTTCAATAGTTCCAACCGTGAGCTACCCTTCTCCTTTGCAGGCCTCTACTTCTTTTTCTTCCAGTTGCAACCACAACCAGCCGCCGGCCTCACCACCTCCAGTCGCACCGTGCGCCATCAATCAAGCCGCCAGCTCCTTCAACGCCAGGTAAGCTTCCCTCCTCTCTTCTTCTTATTCCTCCCTTCTCTGCTATAGCTGCATGTGAACAGTGCAACGTGAATTAATTCACGTTGCACTATTGCGTGCAACTTAGTCACTGGGCTATGCCAGTGACTAAGTTGCTTTGGGCTGGACCTATCTTGGCCCAGCCCGCTGGGCCGGGTCCAGCCCATCCCTAAAATTAAAAGAAGAAGAATCTGGTGGGCCAAGTTTGGCCCAACCATTTTGGGCCGACATTGGCCCCTCCTTTTTTGGATTGAGTTCGGCCTAACTATCTGGGCCGGCCCAGTCCACGTATGTTGTAATATATTAATAATATATTATATATTGTTATTATATTTAAAAAAAAACAAAAAAAAACCAAAAAATTTTCAAGGGGCATTTTAAAATATTTGTGATTTTCTCAAATGTTTTTCTATCAATTTTGCTTAATATTGGGTTGTATACTTACATTGTAAGATACAAGTCCAGTATTAAAATACCTGATTTTTTCTGAAATATTTCAAAAAAATTCAAAACATTTTCGAAAAAAACAAAAAAATCTCGAAAAGCTTTTAAATCAATTTCCTTGTTCAAAAAAAAAAATTTGTTTTCATGCATATGGCCAAATCCTAAAAATTTTCCAAGCATATTTTCATTAAAAGATTACATCTTTCTCATGTTTTGAAAATAAAAAATGGATATCGTAATCAGTTTATGATTATCCATTAGGATTTGGCCAACATGTGAAAAATCTTTTCCCAATCCCCTTTTCTAGGATCTAGATGTAGACTTTAATATTTGTGGGGTGTAAAATTACAAGATAAAGTACACCCTCAAGTATTAAAGATATAAGATGTAAATAGATGCCATGCTAAAATTCAGACTTTAGAACGGTTAGGATTTAGCCCAATAAGGTAGAGACTCTCTCACGAAGAGAGATCTGCCTTGAGGCTTAGGAAAGACCACCGAATAGAAACTCGACTTAGAAAAAACAATCAAACAACAATGCAACTTACCTTAGGTAGGGTGCACTGGAGGTGATGCGTCTTCCCCTTGCACAACCAGTCCCTTACCCAGACTCTCGCAGACCATAGGTTCCTAGTGACTATAATACTAGGTGGCGACTCCTAAATATTAATTATAATTTTATGATTAAATCCAAAAAACTTTCCCAACACACAAAACCTCTCACAGGAGGCACGACAACGAGCCTCCGCTGTCGCCAAACAACGTCACCCCCGCGACAAAATTAAATAATTCATAAACACTGTAACCCCAACATCAATTAATAAAAATGAATTAGGCTAGTGATAATTTATATTTGATGATTTTCTATTTAGATTGGCCATGCTTAGCCACCATCATTTTGAGAATGATCCTCAACCATTTCTGCTACATCTCATAAATTCCTCACCAATTTCATTCCCTTCAAATAACATTATCCAAATTTAATTTTTTGTATGTTTTTCTTTTCCTAAAATGTAAATAAATAGTTTTTTCAATCTCTAAAACATTCCATATATATTAGATTAAAAACCTCTATAAGCTCATCACCCTTCACTTGTACAAATAGACACCACATCTCCCCAACTTCTCCTCACATCCATCCTTTCAAGTTCGAATCAACCAAAGGCAAATTAAAACATAAATTTCAAGCAAGATGACAAGCTTTAGGGATGCAAGCTTTGCATTTTTTTTGGTACTATTATATTGCTTTTAGCCTTTGTTACTTGTGAAGATGGGCTTCTTATGTCTGGATTCATTCAAATTATAAACACTTAATTTGTCCTAAATGGCTCTCCATTCCTTTTCAATGGGTTCAACTCCTATTGGATGATGAATGCTACAGCGTAGCCAAGTCAAAGGTACAAAGTATCTAATGTGTTTCATGCGGCTGCTGCTGTAGGTCTTACTGTCTATCAAACATGGGCATTTAGTGATGAAGGTTATCAAGCTCTGCAGATTTCTCTTAGGGTTTATAGTGAGCACTGAGCATGTATTTCAGGTATATGCTTGTATATTTCTGTCTCCAAGATTGTGTTTTAACTTGTTTCCCAACTAAGAAAAATCTAAGCAATGCTAAGTACTGTTTGTAATTCTTAGGGACTTGATTTTTAGATTTTTTAGGCCAAAAAGTATATAATTCGCTTAATCTTGACATTAAGCAATAATTATCATGACTTTGAAAAGAGACCACAATACATGAATTGGGTTAGAGCCGTAAGAGTGCCAGTAAACAACAATGATGATTTTTATTTATACAAACACTGTTGTGAAGGGTTATTACAAGAACCATGTCAAGTTACATATTTTGAGCACCAAATCAAATACGACATATTTCCCTTCTGTAATGTTATGATTAGAGATGAATCAGGATATAGTGGTTGAGGTGTAGGTCGATAAATTGGTTGAGATGTGGGATCTATATGTGTCATTATCTGGGGAGCCATAGGTGGTGGCATTGATGGGGCCAAAGGTGATGGCATACCTTGGCCAATATTTGATGTCCCACCATGGTATCCAAGATTGTTCATAAGATATTCTTTCATGGAATCCATTTGCCGTTTCATTTCAAGAATAAAATCATCTTTTTTCTTTATCTCCTCTTCTTTATTCTTTATCTCCTTTTGCAATGCCCGATACGATGAACTAGGATATGATGACTCCACCGAGTAGAAATGTGATGAAGAGCTTGTACTAACTATAGATTTTGGCATACGAGGTGCACCATATACCCTACCCTTTGTAACTCTTCCTGAAGCCACATATCAAGTTGCTCCATCAAATGAAGGATGATTTTCCCGATTAGTTCCATACTTTGAAATCATCTCCATTTTATAATTTTTCTATAAATAAAATACATGCAATAATAAATTCATTGGAATGTTAAATAATACTTAAGTTATAGCAATAATCAAATAAAAATACATACAACCACTTTTTTAGACTTGTTGTTGATGAAGCTACTAGACTGCTTAGTACTTTGATGCAAAACTAAAAAGACATCATTCCATGGAGGTTCTTTTCCACCAGCTTCCTCTTGCTTTCAAGATTAATAAATATTATAAAAGATAAATATAAAAAATTTAATTCATTATCTTAAGCAAAAAAAAAAAAAAATTCCTTACCATGTTAGCTCGATATGATGCAAATGACATTCATCCAGAATGAGTGCTTATTTTGCCATCTGTTTTGGTTAATCAATTCCTCCTAGCAGATTCCGACCTCCTTTGAGATTCAGGGGTGGACCAAACATCTTTGATCATTTGATTCCAGTCATCATTGTTTATTCAAGCAGGACCTTTATCAAGGCAATCTATAATATTTGTAGTATTTCCATTTGACATGGCTTTCTTGCGAGCTCATGTCAATTGTTGATTCAAAGCAATCCTAGCCTTATCTTCCCAAATTTTACGAACAATTGACTTATCTTCCTCAGGAAAGGAATATTTTTTCTACCAAATAATATATATATATATATATATACACACACACACACATACACACCAAGTAAAAAGAGTGAACAAAATTTCAAAGTATGGAAATGATTAATCATATTGTGTTATCTTGTTTAGAATTTGCAAGATTATGTAATAACTAAAGAAATTAAATGATATTAAAGAGTAAATAAGAAATAAGAACAAATTAGAACACAAATGAGTCCCTACTACAATACATGTGTTGGAGATGAGAAGCATATTTATGGTTATTCGTAAATAAAAAAGGAGAGGACTATGACAACTCCTTAATCCATATCTTATTGATTCAGCAAACTACATAAAAAACTAAACACCCCACAGATAAAAAAAAAAAAGGAATATAAAGCAAGTGAATCTTGACAAGATTTTCAATTCCACATGCAGGTTCAAAAATCAATACCCCAACACACATCAATAAAGTAGTCTCAATGAAAGAACGAATATATTTCCATTTGAACCCAAACACAAACAAATTACAAGAATATTGTAAATAATCAAAGAAAAGAATATGGCAATTAGTGATGATTCTTACCTTAAACTCCTTAAAGAGCTCATCCCTGCATACTGAATCTACTTTTTTCCTAAGAATGCCATGCTCTCTTTAAATTAGACCTCAAAATATCTCCGATTGCACGTCCACATGATGCGTTATTGAACCTGAAAAAAAATATAATAACAAACTTTTATTAAACAAATAATTACATAATAATAAGTAATTTTTTTTCAAACCTAAAAATATAACCTTAATAAGTTAGTTTTTTAAAAGTTTCAACTTACTCTGTTGTTCCATACAAACAAAGCTCTTTTTTTCTTGTCATTGGATCTATTTGTGTGTCAAAACCCTTCCTTTTAACACTTCGATCATAATTGTATGGAGAACAGGTTGAACCGTGGTTTGGTGGAACGTCATGTTGATCCTCATCATATACACCTCTCTCATTACTACCAGCTCTCTCATCACATACACCTCTATCATTATTACCATCTCGCTCATCTTCATCTCTAATATTCGCATCATCATCAGTATCACCATCATCACCCTCAACTCTCTCATAACTCCTATATGCATTATGTCCTCCATAAATAAGTTGGTTATCTCGAGAGAAACCTCCTTGAGTTTGAAGCAAATCTTGGAAGCGAAAGCCCTCACAAAGTTAATATGCATCAACCCTCCCATAATCATGTTGAGGAGGATGTGTACTCCCCAAAGTAGGTATATAATACTCCTTCGAGTTCTGATACACAGGTTGTTGAAACGTGGCTTCTTTGTTATTACGCCTTGATAGAGTTTGAAATGATTTGGATGAAGTGGACCTGTCACTCCTTGAAGTGGACCTGTACTCCTAGAATCTAATATGGATCCTCATCGAGGCATGCTAAAAACTAGAAAAAATATATGCATTACTATCAATAATTATTGAGTTGAGAAAATATAAAACCAACCAAACTGCACAATTATATCAAGAAAGGAATGCAAAATTGTTTCCTTTGTTCTTCATACAGGTCATATATATCATTAAAGAAGCAGGCATGGATAGAAGCTAAGCATAAAAATAAAAACATCATGAATTAATTAGTGGTGACTAATTAATTAATCACCTCAAATTTATGTGCAAATGTATACTTGTCAGGCAGCAACAGAGCACCTCAATAATCATGGAATTAAATGGTAGTGATCAAAGCATGATGAGATTTGAGCTGGCAATGATGTCCTTAACACGTGATTCCATTACCTTTATTTCACTAGTCAACGTATTAGATATTTGGATTGGCTGATGGCCATAGCTTTAGACTTAAGCAAATCACCATATTGGTCATTGCCAGTGCTTAATGCCTAACCAATTATTATTAGATCTAAGCATTATCCCTTTTAATTTTTAAGTATGATGCTGGAAAGGTGAATGAGCAAATCAAATAGTCTCATCATTACAGACTCCTTACTAATTTTTATAAGATTCACAAATATAAGGAGAGACCACCTAGAACTGGAATTAAAAGAGTCTGCATGTAACTAAGTCTTTGAACAATCCTAGCAACACGGAGTTTCCTAGTATAGAGAAATCTGCATGTAAATCAGTAACACAGCAATTCCCACCTAGCTAAAGGTTATTGATAAGGTAAATGCAATATATGTTATTGAATGTTTAGAATTGCATTTTGCTTTGTTAGAATCTAATTCAGAGGCCGGCGTGAAAATTTTCACGGTGTTGCACTTTGTATCCATTTTGTCCAAGACTTTTCGGGTAGAATCTCTGGAATAGCACTGTTGAATGAGTTTGAAATGGAACTCGTTTTTCATGTAATGAGATAGGGTTTTTTTATTGCAAGTTTTATTTTATTTCTTTCCTCAACATCGTCTCTTTTTTCTTTTCTTTTTTCGTCTCTTCGGAGACATCTGATAAAGTTAGAAATAAATTTATAATATAAAGCATATAGCTGAAAGATGTAAATAAAAATAAAAAAAATAAAGCATTGAGCCTACGCAAATTCAATTAATTGAAAAAATATAATTGATAATTGTTGCATGCTAAAGTTTTGAGGAGAAAATTATATTATGAACATTAATCCATGTATTCTCAATTTTGACTTTTACCTCCTTGTATTTTAATAATATACATGAATACAGTAAATGCAATATATGTTATTGAATGTTTAGAATAATTTTAAACTTATCTTTGGTGCAAGCAGCGTAAAGCACTGAAAAATCTTAGAGCAAGACCATCAACTATAAAACTCAAAATGAACTACCTGTTTGTCTATCTACACCGGCAATAGGAGGATTATATTAGGGAAGCAGGAACAAGCCTGTAAGCAGGAACAAATATTCTTACTTCTTTGTTTATGTACTGCCTGTAAGCTTGTAAGCAGGAACTACCAGTTTATTAGAAATGGTTTCGAAGTTCAATCAAAATGATATATGTAATCTGAATCATAATACAAACTTGAATAAAATAGCAAATAAATAACATTGAAAGCCTAAACTTGTCAAGTAATATGAGGAAATAATATGAAATCATTCATACATATAATAAAGATAATTCATTACATATACTACAAAATATAATTAACTCGCTACTCGTTATTATCATCACTCCTAACCATGTCATCATCATCACACAAAACCATGTCGTCGTCACCACCACCACCACCACCACCACCATCATCTTCTTCTTCTTCTTCTTCCGCAACCCTTTCATCTTCTTTTCACCAATTTACGTCAAGCTGAAGCAATTCATGTTGACTGATTTCTTCATAATAAGATGATTCAACAAGTATAGTTGGATCATCAAGTGTTTGAGTAGGAAGGACACGATATGATTGAGAAATCTCATCCGATTGATCAACGTCAAATGTTCTCACATTGTTTTCATCTTCAATAAATTCACCCATGTCAATATTATAACGACTTCTAGCAGTTGTTTTATAACCGTCCACCATTCAGAGGATTTATTATCAAGTGGATATGTATAGTAGACTTGTTGACATTGTTGTGCTAACACAAAATCTTCATTTCCATGTAGTCGAGATGTATACTTGATTTCAACCAAACTATTCAAACGATGCACTCTAATCTCTCGTTTTGTATCATACCAATTATATTTAAACAAAAATAACTTGCACTTGCTCCCCAAATATTTTAGCCGAACAACTTCTTTAAGCATTTCATAATAATCACGTTCATTATCATCATAACAACTTCCTTTCACACAAACTCCACTATTCGTTGTCTTTTTAAAACGACCATAACTCTGAGTATGAAATTTAAAACCATTCACATAATACCCATTATAACATTTCACTGAAGTTGAAGGGCCCATAGCAAGTCCAAAGAGTTGATTTTCAATTCTATTAGATTGGTATTCCACCTAGCATAATAGTTAACTTCATAAGAAATATTGTTTTAAAACAGATTAATAATTTTTTTAAAGTAACTAATTGACATAAATATAAATTAATTTTATGAAAATACTTACATTATTTTTTAACCAAGATGGAAAGATCTCTTCGCATAATTTTTCAATTTCAACATCACTCGCATGTGGTTGTTGTGACTTTAACTCTTGACGACATTGCCTAAAATTTTAAAATGTTAAAGTTAATTATAAATTATCATAAATTAAGTACAAAATAATATTTCATACTTACTCTAAATAAGGCTTCAATTCTTGACAATTGAATATCACATAGTTATGAAATTAAGTGTACCATTAATTTGCTTTTATTTAGATTTGTTGCAATGATATCAATGCTTGTCTATGGTTCATCTAATTTAATCTTTACCATGGCAAAGCAAATTGACAGTTAAAGTTTCCTTGTGTGCCTAGTTACTCCCATTCACTTCTGCTTTATAATATTCTTACACTGGCTTGTATTTTTTAAGAGTGTGTTTTGCATTTTTTTGCTTTTATTGTAGATCTTTTGTAAGTTGAGAGTTGTTTATACTACTTTTATTTTCCATGGTTTTGAAATGTTTAATTTTCTGAACTCAACATTTTGGTCTTTCTACCCTATGAGGCTTTCAATAATTATTTTAAACCATCATTTGAGCTATAACATTGGTTCTACAAGTTTGAATCTATCTGGATTTTTTAATATTTGAGCATGTAGTTTAACTTGAAACTCTCTTCATCCTATCTTCTTTTTGGCTAAAGCATGGACCTACTATGATGATTATGACATTGCTGGCTCAGCTGTTGTTACTCAACTTTTCCTTCATGTTATGATATTCAATCTCATGATAGTCATTTAAATTTGTTCCTGTCTTTTGATATTCAAATCTCCCTAACAAAGTTAATTATCTTTGCAAGATCAATATGTTTGGTCAATAATAACTCTGTCTAGAGCAACATGTTAATTGTTTCACCATTCATGCTATTCTTATTGAAGTCTTGGTTGGTATTTGCCAGGCCAAGTGTAAAGGATCAATTTAATTAAAGAGATGGATGGTCAAATAATTATGGTTTTGATAACATTGAAAATGTACCACACAACTCAAATGAGAACAAGAAATCCACAATTTATAATGCCTAGGTAATAGAATTAAAATCCTAAAACATAAAAGAAAAATAACATAAAATAGATTTGCACCAACTACAGTTCATAAACCCTTATTTTATCGACTGAATAGCCTAAAACCATTAATCAAAGTAGCAATCAAAAAAAATTTGTTACCTGTGTTCTTGAGTTCTGGGTGAGCAAGATGAGATCTACACGGCAGAAGAACACCTAAGATTGTGAAAGTTAGGTAAAAACTTTTAAGTGTAAGTTTAATTGCAACAAATAAACAAATAACTCCTAAAATTAATTACCCAAATTATTGAAGAACAGAATGCAAAACCCAACCCATATACAAAGAGTGGGGGTAAATCAGGATGTTTGATGGTGATAATGATGGGTATAGTAGGATGTTGCCATGGGTTTGTGTTTTTGATGGTTTATGAAGAAAGATTGAATCTATTAGGGATGTTGGAGACGAATGAGAAGAAGATGAAGAGAAATGTTAGGGATAAAAGAAGATCAGATCGATGAAGAGAGAGTGCTAAGTTAATTGTTTTTCTACTGTTATGGATGTTATTATCAAGGGACGAAGGGGATGAAGAGATTCACTGCAAGTTAATTAGCATTTTCTAGGTTTTTTGTTTATTTGCTTTGTTTGCGTTTCTGAAGGGGAGAGAGTGTAAGTTTAGGATTGCTAATTAACGGTTGAGATTGTAAAAGTAAAATACATCATCAACGGTCTGTGTAATTTTAGCTTTATATTAAAATTTAAATATTTATTTTTTCAATCAGCAACGGATAGTCCGTTACAGATTTTATGTTGTCTTTAGCAACGGATTTTCCGTTGCTAAAGCCTGTTGCTAATATTAAAAAAAATAATAAATATGCAATTCGTTGCAAATCCGTTGCTGAATTTAACAACGGAATTATCCGTTGCTAAAATCAGATGCTAATAGTCTCCTTTTTTAGTAGTGCATCATGGCAGCTAGGTTGACTACTCTGGAAAGACCGTAAATGTAAGAAACAACAACCATGAATAAGTGATTATTTTTGCTGGTAGCTATCAGGTTAATTATAACATCATCTATTAATTAATGATTGTCTTTAAATCTGACATGGATGGGTTCAAGAGCTGGCACCCAATGTTAAATCTATTGACACTGAGCATTTGTTGTCACTAGGTATGGAAGGCTTCTATGGGGACTCAAATCCTAACAGGAAACGATACAATCCTGGTTACCAAATCGGCACAGATTTTATTAGCAATCATCTTGTTAGGGAGATTGATTTTGCTACAATACATGCATACCTTGACATATGGTAAGCACAAAAGGAAATAATAATCAATCAATCATGATGTTTTATTCACCAAGCTTAAAAAGACATGTTGCAAAGATAATTGACATGGTACTGTTCTGTCAAATTTACAGGGCATCTGGACAGAATGATAATGCACAAATGGAATTCATGCAAAGGTGGATATCTGGTCATTGGACAGACTAAAAAATCAAATTGAAGAAGCCATTGGTTTTTGCTGAATTTGGGAAATCAAACAAAGATCCAGGATACAGTACATGTGTGAGGGATTCTTTCTTGAATACAGTCTATACAAGCATCTACAACTTTGCAAGACCTGGAGGGACAATTGGTGGTGGCTTGGTTTGGCAAATCTTGGCTGAAGGCATGAACTTATATTATGATGGATATGAGATTATTTCATCTCAAAACCCGTCAACAAGCAGTGTCATTGCTCAACAATCTCATAAGATGACGACTCTTGAACATATTGAAAAGGCTGAAATAGATGGAGTGTGTGATGAGTTGTTTGCTGAAGGCTGATGTGCAGTGGAAAATACTTTCGAGACAGGTCCCCAATCCTCATCCCATGAAGCACTGCTCTTTGCTGCATGTGAAACAGTACAACTTGTTTTGCTGAAGGCTCCTGGCTTAACCCCATTGGGAAAAGATAACGACTTTACCTCTGGAATTCCAGAATCAGTTACTGTAACTCATCTTTTCTCTCCTAGCAGTCTATGATAAAATCCCAAAGTCTCAAAAATTTAAAAAAAAAAAGAGAGGATAATTTCACTAATACGTGCATGCAAAAAAAAACATATGATAGATATCTCTCACACATTGGTCTTTGTGCCACACACGACAATCTATTTATCCTACCTGTTTGCCGAGTTCTTATATTTATTTTATTTTTAATTTTAATTTCTAAACACTTAATAGTACTATATTAGCTGAATTTTGTTTTCTTCATCAAAACTAATTAATTTCTAAACACTTAATAGTAATATATTAGCTGAATTTTGTTTTCTTCATCAAAACTAAGTATCAACTAAGCCCCATAAATTTTTCTTAATATTGTAGGATCCCTATGTCAAAGCATCCAAAACATACTACCAAGTCAATTTCAAATAAAATCAATATAAAGAGATCAAATTAAAAAAAAAAAAAAGTTAAGAGATCAAATTAAAAAACAGGACATAAACTTCCCCCTAACCATACAAATCAATCCCTAGTTTTAACAAAAAAAACTAAATATTTCTTTAATCTTTAAATTTGGTTATTGAAGTTATAATTATTTGAAATCAATAAAATTGAATTTTGCTTTTCCAAACAAAGCATTAACCAAGAGATTAAACATTTTCGCGACACATTCAGAATCTATGCCCCTAACCATATAAATCAATCCCTAGTTTTGACAAAAAAAAACTAAATATTTCTTTACTTTTCAAATTTGGTTATTGAAGTTATAATTATTTAAAATCAATAAAATTAAATTTTGCTTTTCCAAACAAAGTATTAACCAAGAAATTAAACATTTTCGCGAAACATTCAGAATCTCATTCATATGCATGAAAAACAAATAACCAAGACCAATCATAAAGCAAAGACAATATTAAAGGACCAATTACTTTTTTTCTTTAGGAAAATAAGAATTAAATTAAATTATAAAACTAGATGATACAAGTTATTTGGTGGAATTACTAGCTAAAATGAACATTATTTTATCATTAATTATAAAATATATATTTTTGTAAAGTTGGTATATATTTTAAATAGTCTTTTACATTAGTACTTCATTAATCTAAATATGAAAATATTAAATTAAATTACATGATAATAAAAGATAAAAAACTTGTTTTTGCAAAGAAGAAAAAAATATTTTTTAGTTCAAGAATAATATTTTTTTTTTTAATGAATGCAAGCTAAAAGAAAATGACTGCACAATACATATTTCCAACATAATGCTTATTTTATATATCTCCTATAAATCTTATAAGAATTAGTTATGATATGTATATTTTTGTCCCTATTTAAATGAAAGACATCTTCAAAATTATGTTAAATTCTAATCCAATAAATTGCTTTAAGAAAATAAAGTGTCAATAATACCATGGAAAACATAGGTAAATTGAGAATTTCTTATGAATAATAATAATAATAATAAAATGAAATTTTGTTTGCAAAACCCAAAACAAAGGTTGAAATGGGTTAAGATTTTGAAGGGCTTTTTGGTTTGGAAGACCCAAACAAATAACTGTAGGAAGCCCATCCATTGGGCACTAAAAAAAAAAAGAAAAAAAATCATAGGCCATGACAGGGTACCGTTGCCATTGACAAGTCCATTGGCCAAGGTATGTGGTATTGACCCAAAGTCTTCTCACATTCTCCTGTTTCTTGATCAATAATTGGTATTGACCCCAACGTCTTCTCACATTCTCCTGTTTCTTGATCAAACCATCTCTCATTTAGATAACGATGAGATCAGATTGTCTGTAAGAATTTACTTGAAGGAGTAGGAGAAGGCAATAGACAAGAAAAATCGTCTATTATCATTAACAATATTCAGCTTCTTCTACGTCTTGTTTGCTGATGCAATGCAGAAGCCAACTGTTCTTATGATCTGTTGGTGAGTCTTTCTGGTTCAGGCGTCTTCTATATTTAATATTATATATACGAGTTTGATAAGTTTGTTTCATGAACATATTAATTCGTTTTGCTCAGCTAGTGACTGTTCTTGCAATGAAAGTAATAGCAAGCTTGCATTGGTAGCAAGTGACGACTGATCAAATCAAGATAGATCATATCAAATTAAGCTAGTATATATCCATCGTTAAGAGTTTAAGGAATTTTCTGATAAATATATGTTGTGTGGGTTCTTGTACTCTTAGACTTCAATTTCTCTTAATGAATGTTCAGCTGTTGAAGTGGGTGCTCTTTGTATGTCTTTAGGAGAAAAGGAGAGCATTTATTGATTCCGATTCTTAGTGATTGAGGAAGACACGATCTTGTAACTGTCTGATATGGTATCTTCATCTGCTGTTGCTCAAAAATGGAAGTATGACGTGTTTCTTAGTTTCAGAGGTAAGGATACGCGAGATAATTTTGTCAGCCATCTCTATGATGCTCTGTGTCGTAAACAAATCAAGACCTTCATAGACGACGAACTTGAAAGGGGAGAAGAAATTACGGGTGCACTTTTGAGAACAATTGAAGAATCGAGAATTTCAGTGATAATATTCTCAAGAAACTATGCATCTTCTCCATGGTGTGTGGATGAACTAGTGAAGATACTTGAATGCAAAAAGGCATACGGGCAGATTGTTTTACCAGTTTTCTATCATGTGGACCCGTCCGATGTTGATGAACAGACAGGGAGTTTTGGGAATGCGTTTGCTGAGCTTGAAAGAAAATTTAAGCAGAAGATGGACAAGGTTCCAAGGTGGAGAGCTGACTTAACAAGTGCTGCCAATATATCCGGATGGGATTCACAGGTTACTAGGTAACTATAGATTCTCATCTGCAACCTTTTTTTTCTGGAATTATAGCAATTAAAATTTATTTATAGCAATTAAAATTTCTTGAAGTTGATAATCATATTTTTGGATTCAGAAGCATATGTTTTGAGCTTTATAATATGTTATGTGACTTCTAAATGTTACCAAATGAGCAGTTTAAAGTATGTGGTGTTATAATGTATGGCAATTGGAATCCGTCACACAAGTTCCAACCTCAAGAAAAGATTGTGTTTCTTTGGGGTACTATTTGACATATCTGTTCGCCTCCATGTTGGCAGGCCTGAGTCGAGACTCGTGGAACAAATTGTGCATCATATTTTGAAGAAATTGAATTATGCATCCTCAAGTGATTTGAAGGGCCTGGTTGGAATGGATTCACGTATGAAGCAAATCGAAGCCTTATTATGCACACAGTTACCGGAGGTTTGTTTTGTAGGAATTTGGGGCATGGGTGGTACTGGTAAGACAACCATTGCTGGAGAGATTTTCAACAAGATCGCAAGGGAATATGAAGGTCACTATTTTCTTGCAAATGTGAGGGAATCAGAAAAGAATGGAGGATTATCTCGTATGCGAGATGAACTTTTCTCTAAAATAACAGGGGAAGAAAATCTACATATTCGCACTCCACGTATTGGACACCCTTTCCTTAAAGACAGGATCTGCCGTAAAAAGATTCTGATTGTTTTCGATGATGTGAATGATGTAGATCAAATTGAAACGTTACTTGGAGGATATGAGTCGTTTGGTCCAGGAAGTAGAATTATCCTAACATCCAGAGATAAACAGGTCCTTAAGAAATATGCAGACTGTTGGTGGGAGAGACCACTGGTGGTGGCTTTGAAACACTCGGAGGGGATAAAACACACTGTTTTATTTCAACAAACAAATAGCTTACAATACTGCAAAGCTTACAATACACGCCCTCTCTTTCTCTCTAGTGTTTCTCTCTACTCTCTCCACTGTTTAACATAAGTTCAGCTTGCTATTTATACACGAATTCAAAACAAGATAATTCAACCTTCAAGTGTGAAGGCGGCTGTGGACGGTGGTGTGAAGGCAGCTGGCGGCTACGGCTGGTGGCTGGCAGTTGGCGGCTGCGGCTGGTCGGTGGGTGGTTGCCTTCCTTGACCTTCTGGATTGAGTTTAAGTTTCAACAAATCTCCCCTTTAAACTCAATCGAGGGATATCATGCCAAGCATGAACTTTAATCGGATAAATACTTCTCCTTTCAATGCCTTCTCTCTGCTTGTAGCCTTTATCCACTAATTTGGCTTTCGTCTTGTAGACCCTTTTGACACCTATTGCTTTCTTGTTTTCTGGTGGATGAGTCGGCTTCCAAGTATCATTCTTCTCAATGGCATATATTTCTTCATCCATTGTTGTTATCCATTTCTCTTCTGTGATAGCTTTGTTGAAGCTAAGTGGGTCATTATCTGCAAAGAAACAAAATAGAGTTGTATCTTCGATGACTTGCGTGGCATCGTACAAC